>Ga0209580_10000579_pt1 | contig 19192 bp, 11 predicted proteins | sample Coa_R1_5_FD_187153 | JGI IMG/M metagenome (GOLD analysis project Ga0209580, IMG submission 187153) | Surface soil microbial communities from Centralia Pennsylvania, which are recovering from an underground coalmine fire - Coalmine... | ecosystem: Environmental > Terrestrial > Soil >... | reverse complement strand
ATCCGCGCAGTTCACCGAGTCCGTCATCCGCGAGATGACGCGCCTGGCGAACAAGCACGGGGCCGTGAACCTGTCGCAGGGCTTCCCGGATTTCGCGGCGCCAGACGTCGTCAAGCGGGCCGCCTGCGACGCGATCCTGGCCGACGTGAACCAGTACGCGGTGACCTGGGGCGCCAAGCCCCTCCGGGAGGCCATCGCCGCGGATGTCACACGCCGGTACGGGATTCCGATCGTGCCCGACGAACAGGTCACCGTGTGCTGCGGTTCGACCGAAGCCATGATCGCGACCATGATGGCCATCGTCGATCCCGGAGACGAGGTCGTCGTGTTCGAGCCCTTCTACGAGAACTATGGGCCGGATGCGATTCTGTCGGGCGCGACGCCTCGTTATGTGCGCCTGCGAGAGCCCGACTGGTCGTTCGATCCGGCCGAACTCGCCGCCGCGTTCACCAACCGCACGCGAGCCGTCATCATCAACACGCCGAACAACCCGACCGGCAAGGTGTTCCAGCGCGCGGAGCTCGAGACCATCGCCCGGCTGTGCCAGCACTGGGGCGCGATCGCGGTCACTGACGAGATCTACGAGCACATCCTGTACGACGGCGCCACGCACGTGCCCATGGCGGCGATCGATGGCATGGGCGAGCGGACCGTGACGATCAACAGCATCTCGAAGACCTTCAGCGTCACGGGATGGCGCGTGGGCTGGGCCCTCGGGCCCGCTGACCTCACGAGCGCCATTCGCAAAGTGCACGATTTCCTGACGGTCGGTGCGGCGGCCCCGCTCCAGGCCGCGGCAGCCGTCGCCCTGGCGCTGCCCGACACCTACTACGCCGACCTGGCCGCCATGTATCGCACGAAGCGCGACCGATTGATGCGAATCCTGACCGACGTGGGCTTCGTCTGCTTCGAACCCAAGGGCGCCTACTACATCATGGTCGACGCGTCGATGTTCGGGTTTCCGGATGACGTGTCGCTCGCGCGCCACCTGGTGACCGAGATCGGCGTGGCGAGCGTGCCGGGCAGCAGCTTCTTCCACGACGCGGCGCTCGGCCGCCAGCGCTTGCGCTTCTGCTTCTGCAAGAAAGACGAAACGATCGCCGCCGGCGAGGCCCGGCTGGCGAAGCTCCGCGCGAAGTCGGGAGTGCTGCGTCCCGATGAACTCGACGGGCTCAGGCCCGGCCTGGGCTGAGCTCGTCCGATCCCACTCAGATTCCACTCAAATTTCCCAGCCGTGGAGTCACCGACCACATGCGAGCCCTGCGCGGCCTGATCGGACCGCTGGGCCTCGGCCTGTCGGTGTGGTGCGCCGCCGGAACGATCGCCGTGGCCTCGCCCGATCAGGCGACGCCGCGCTACGCGGTTCCCGCGCCCGTGTGGATGCTCCTCGCGGCCACCGTGCTCGCGGCCCTCGTGCCTGCGTATCGGCGACGGCCGGGCACGATGGTGCCAGCACTGCTGTCGACGGTGGCCTGGTGGCCCGTGCCGCTGCCGCCGATTCTGCTGATCTTTACCGGACCGCTGGCGTGGTTGCCGATCGCCGCGTCGCTCGGACTGGCCCTCGGGTCTCGGCCAATTGCGGCCATCGGCCGTGCGATCGGCGCCGACCGGCCGACGCGTGCGCCATGGCTGGCCGCCGCGGCGACACTCGCCCTCGTCGCGGCCACCGCCTGGTCCGCCGCGCCCCGCTCGCCCGGGGGTGATGAGCCCCATTACCTGATCATCACGCAGAGCCTGCTCGAGGACGGCGACATCCGGATCGAGAACAACTATCGCCAGCACGACTACGCGCCCTACTTCGGCGGCGCTCTCGAGCCGCATTACCTCGTGCGGGGCAAGAACGGACAGATCTACTCCGTCCATGCGCCAGGCCTGCCGGCGATCGTGCTGCCGGGGTTCGCGCTCTTCGGCTACCGCGGCGCCGAGGCCACCGTCATGCTGCTCGCGGCCCTGACGGGCGCGCTGATCTGGCGGATCGGATGGCACGCCACCCGCGACCCGCGCGCCGCCTGGTTTGCCTGGGGCGCGGTCGCGACGGCGACCACGTTTCTCGTGCAGGGATTCACGATCTACCCCGATGGCCCCGCCATGTTCGCCGTCGCCGCGGGCGTCCTGCTCCTGCTCCGACTTGGAGACGCCGCATCGCCGCCCGGCGTCGTAGCGCTCGCCGGCGCTTCGATTCCTCTGGCCGCCCTGCCGTGGCTGCACACGCGGTTTGTCCTCATTGCGGCCGCCTTCGGCGTCGCCATCGCCGTTCGCCTGGTCGCCGACCGAACCCGCCCCCTCGGCGCCCGTCTGAGCCGTCTGGCTGCGTTTGCCGCCATCCCGTGGGCGAGCGCGCTAGGCTGGTTCGCCTTCTTCTCCGTCATTTACGGCACGGCGAATCCCGCGGCGCCGTACGGCAACGCGGCTGACACCCACTTGAAATACTCGCCGGCGGGCCTTGTCGCGCTGCTCTTCGACGGCCAGTTCGGAGTGCTCACTTACGCGCCCGTGCTCGTCGCCTCGCTCGTGGGCTGGCTGCGACCGGTCGATCGCCGGTCTCGCCGGGTCGGCCTCGAGACGCTCGCCGTGATGGCTCTGTATGTGCCGGCCGCCACCACCTATTGGATGTGGTGGGCCGGCAACCCGGCCCCGCCGGCCCGGTTCTTTGCCGCGATGCTGCCCGCGCTCGCTCTGCCGCTGGCGACCGCGTGGAGGAAGGGCGACGCCCTCCGCCGCGCCGGGCTCCTCGCCCTCGTCGGCGTGTCTTTCGGCTTTGCGGCCTCGGCCATCGGCGTCGACCGGGGGCGACTGGCCTGGAACGACCGCGATGCCCAATCTCGCGTCCTCGCCTGGCTTGGACCCGTCGTCAACCTGCGCCGCGGCTGGCCGAGCTTCTTCTGGACGCTCGACCCGGCCTTCAGTCTGTCGAACCTGTCGTCGGAATGGATCTTCGTCGGACGCGTCGTCCTGTTTCTCGCCGTGTGGACTGGTGTGTGGTTCGCCGCGCGCGCCGTATGGGTCCGGAGGCCGAAGAGCACCGGATCACTCGGCGCCCGCGCGATGACCGCCACGTGGCTGCTCGTCGGCCTGGTGCTCGTCGTCGAGGCCGGCTGGCTCGCCAACGGCGTGGCAGGGCTCGACGCCGAGCCCGCTCAGGCGACGTTACTCGCCGCCGCCCGCAGGGGCAGCGCGATTCTCGGCATCGATGTGCTGCACGTGAGCCGGCTGCCTCGGTTCGGGGGGCGCCTCACGATAGCGAGTGAGGAGCCAGCGAAGTTCGTTGACTCGCCGCCGTGGTTCATCGCCTCAGGCTTGCCGGCCGGGGACTACGATGTGACGCTCGCTCTGGATCACGCCCAACGGGGCGCCCTTGCCGTGTCCGCGGGCGGCGCCACCGAGCGGCGCGCGGTTCAGCCGGAGCCCGAGCAGACGTGGCCGCTGCATCTTTCCGCCGACGACAGCGGCGTCGTCATCGTGCCGGACGATGTCTTGAGAAGGGCGGGTGGGCGAATCCTGGTGAGCGCGAAATGGGGATCGCGCTAGGTCAAGGGATTCGCGAATTGCCGCAATTCGCGGCGACCCGTCAATACCTCACGACGCCGCCGAACCAGAAGCCCTGGAACTTGACGTTGCCCGTGGCGTCCTTGATGTCGATCAGGGTCGTCATGCGGCGCCAGCCGACCTGAGCGCCGACGTAGTTCGTGAGATTGACCGTCCCGTAGATGTCCCAGTCGAAGTATGCCGCCTGGTATTTCGCGCCGGGCGACTGCGTGCAACTGGCGCTGAACCCGCCCGTGGCGTTCTGCAGGCCGCAGAGGCCGCTCAGCTCGAAGTTCAGGGCCACTTCGGGCATGACGTACACCCGGCCGACGACGCCGATCGACGGCAGCGGCGCGCGCACGGTCGTGAACTCCGTGTCGACGGGCGAGGCCAGCTGCGCGGTCATCCTCGTGAGCCTGGCCTCGAGCAGCATGCCGACGTACCCGCGCTTCTTGGACAGGAAGTCGTATTCGTATCCGAATCGCCAGACGTTCCAGCCGAACGTCGCTTGGATCGGCAGCGCCACGTTGAAGTTAATCCCATTGAAGACCACGTTGCGGTCGAGCGTCGTTGCCGAGAAGTAGCTGAGCGGCGTGTACTCGATACGGAACTTCTGCTTCTTCGAAGGACGGAGGACGATACGCAGGTCCTTGAATCGCGTCGCGGCAAAGCCCAGGTCCTTGTTGAAGTCGATGTTCGAGCCGGCGATGCCGAACTGCGCGCTCGAGATCAGACCGGACGGCGAGGGGTTCCACATCGTGGCGCTGACCTCGAAGTGGTACTTCTCGCCGAGTGATTGATACTCGAGCGAAGGCGCGACGTACTGCGCCGCGGCGGCGGTGGGCACGGCGACGACGAGCGCGAGGGCGGCCAGGAACCGGCCGGATGGCCGGCGACAAACGCGAGCGATGGGGAAGCGCATTACGACATGACCTCCGCGGGCTCGGCATCCGAGACCCGATACTGCTGTCCGTTGGTGTATCGGCCGGTCGCTCTGACCCAAATATGCCTGCCGTGGCGCGTTCTGGCGCGACGGCCGGTCGCACTTTTGGGACCGCCCGCCGCCGTCAGGGGTCGGTCGGCGAATCAATGGCGAACGTGCGGCGGTCGTCAGGCTTCAGTGGATGCCGGGCTTGGAATTCGTGGGATTCCAGCCCAGGCGCAGGACCAGAACGGCGATCTCTCGCCGACCGAACTCCAGGGCCTCGTCGCAGCTGCCCATGTAGAGATCCACGTGGCGCCCCTGGATGAAGGGGCCCGTGTCCATGACCGTGTAGATGCCGCGATAGTGCTCCGGGACGCCCTCGAGCGCGATGACCGAGCCCTCCGGCAGGAGCGATCGATCCGCAGCGGCGATCCCGGTCTGGACGCCGACGCCGGAAGCCGTCGTCTGGCCCTTGCAGTAGGCCGTGGCCACGAAGTCGATCCGCGCCCCCGCGGCAATCACGCGGCCGGTCCTCACCGACCCTGACGCCGTTGGCCGCGCGTCGTTTGCGGCGGCCTGATAGACCAATGCAAAGGCGACGGCGGCAAGCGCCGTTGCCAGTACCTTGCGTCGTAGTGAACGCGAAAGCAGCATTTCGGTCCTGACCCTCGGGGAACGCTTCAATCGTACCTGAGTCTGGGGTGTCAGGGATCCGACACCCCGTAGGCGTGAACTTGGCGCCAGACGACCGCCCGCAGGAGTGCGTCTATAGTAGGGAAGTGCGCTGCCGGCGCGATTGTTCGGGGAGGATTTCATGATGCGCGTCCGCGCGGTCGCGGCGCTCGCCGCTCTAGCGGGGTCCGTCGCCTGTAGCAGCACGCCGACGTCCCCTAACATCATCACGGGGACGAGCGCCGTCGTGGCAGGCTACATCGCGCAGTTTGCGACCGTCGGTCCGCCCGCGATTTCAGGGGCTCAGCACGGTGGGTCGGTCTCCGTGGCCCCCGGGGGACCGAGTGTCACGCCGACCGGGCCCACGTTGGCCGTGCAGGGCGGGGCCGTCGTCGTCAACTTGCAGGCCACCGGCCCGTTTCAGCACGCGTTCGTGTCGATCGCCAACAACGGCCAGCCGATTCCTACCAACGGTTTCTATGAAATCGATCTGCCGGCAGCCGTGACGAATGTACAGGTTTTGGTGACGTTTGCCACCACGTGGCCCACAGGCGTCGCGAACACGAGTTTCAATCTCCAGTTCCAAGTGACCGACGCGAACGGCCTGGGAGGAGCCCCCGGCGCTATCACGCTGACGGCAACGGCGAGCGTGGCCGGGAGCCTGCCGTCCGTCTTCGCCACCTATAACCCGAACCCGGCGGCCTTCCTCGGTGGCACGGCCTGCACCCTGTCCCTCCAGCAGGGCTGCCTGTGGGAGTTCGACGTGATCCTCCAGGAAGTGAACGGGGTCGGCGTCGTGAACGGCGTGATGAACGAGACGTTCACCTTCGGCACGACCAGCATCACCGGCACTCTGAGCATTCAGATTCCGGCGCACGGCACCGCGACCATCACCCGTAACCTCTCTTGCGGCACGAGCGGCATCGCGTGTGCGACACCGGCTGAATTGGCCGGCGGGACCTACACGTACACCATCACGGGTACCGACACCAACGGCAATGCGTTCTCGTTCACCGGGCCCCTGCTGACGTTGTCCGGCCGGTAGCAGCCCCAGGCTGGTGGCAAGCCGGGGTGCACGTCGGCCGTTGCGCCGAGCCAGCCGAGGCGGCCGGCGGGTCCGGCGCGACGGGTAGCCAGGTTCAGTGGCCCTCCGTCGTTCGGTGGTGCCGCTTGCGGGCCTCGATAAATGCCAGCGTGGACCGGTAGGCCAACAAGCCGAGCGGCAGGGCCGCAAGCATCGATCCCAGGGTGTAGGGCACGAGAAGCGGTCGCAGCAGGTGGCCGGCCGCGTGCATCCGACCGGTCCACGTTGGCAAGTCCCACGTGCTTTCCAACTCGGAGAGGAAGTGCGGCGGCATCCGCGAGCCGGTAATCCACGCGCCAAGCGCCGTGGCGGCGGTGTAGTACGGCGCCATGAACCAGGGCAAGTTGAGCCACAGGCCCGCCAGAACGGCGACCCGGTTCAAGTCGAAGACGAAGGCCAGGCACAGGCCGATGACCGAATGCAGGCCGAGAAACGGGGAAAAGCCGATCGTGACGCCAAGCCCAAAGGCCGCTGCGGTGCGCTTCGGGGTGTCGTGGATGTGGAGCAGCGACTCCATCCACCTCTCGACCGCCCTCTTGGTCAGGTGCCACATGGCGTCAGAAGTGGACGAAGCCTGCCCCGAGCGGTTCCAGCCGGTCGTCCCGGCGGAGCCAAACGCCAGGTTCCTTCGTCAGGTGACCGATACGCGTCACCTGGAGATCCGCCCAACGTTTGGAGGCTGCGAGAAAGCTGCGTCGACGACGTTTGGGCACCGCGAAGAGCAGCTCGTAGTCCTCGCCCCCGGAGAGCGCCCAGGCTAACGGGTCGACCGACTCGCGAACCGCCCAGGCGCGCGCGCCTCGGTGCACGGGGAGGTCGGCGGCTTCGACGATCGCCCCCACGCGGCTGGCGGCCGCGATTTGTCGCGCGCCGTCCGCCAGTCCGTCCGACAGGTCGATGCCGGCTGAGACGCTTCGGCTTCTGGCCGCGATGACGCCGGCGCGAAGACGCGGCTCGGGCCGCTCATACCGGTCGACGCAGGCGGCCACATCGGCATCGAGGTCGCGCCGCGCCGTGCCAGACTGAAGCACCGCCAGTCCTGCCGCCGCGGCCCCGACGAACCCGGTGACGTACAGGTCGTCGCCCGCTCTGCCGCCGCTTCGCGTGACGACCCGCCGCGCCCGCACCGATCCGATGGCCGTGACGTCGACGACAAGGGGGCCCGGCGATCGGGTGATGTTGCCTCCGACGAGCGGCGTTCTAGTGGCTTCGGCCAGCGTCAGGAAGCCGTCGATGAGGGCATCGAACTCGGAGACGAGCAGGGTCTCCGGGAGCGCGAGATTCAGAAGGGCCGCGCGGCTCGCCGCGCCCATGGCCGCCAAGTCGCTGAGATTCACCGCGAGGGCCTTGTAACCGACGGCGTCGAGCGGCGTCAGCGCGCGCCGGAAATGGACGTCTTCGACCAGACTATCCGTCGTGAGCACCATCTGCTCGCCGCGCTCCGGCGCGACCACCGCGGCGTCGTCGCCAATGCCGAGCGCGACTGACGGCGGCGGGGGTGGCACCCGCTTGCGCAGGCGGGCGATGAGCCCGTGTTCACCGAGGTCCGCGACAGATTGTGAGGGGGACATAAGGCCCCGCTTTGCCGTGTGGGGAGGTCGTTGAACCTGCTGAGCAGGTGGAGCCACTGAAAAGAGCCGCGCTTTAGGCTTCCTCACCACGGAGGCGTGCACACCGCGCGGCGTCGCGGCTCACTTGGTTAGTAACGTTGGCTCAAGCGACGCTCCGACCATCACAAACAAAGCAGGGAGGTCGAACCCGGAGCGATCTTAGCAGGTTGTCGAAAAGCGCGGCAACTGGACGTTCGGAGGCGCGGAGCTGGCCAGTCAAACGTTCTTCTTACTGAATGCTCACGGCGATTGAGAAGGCCTGAGCTGCGGCGCCGGAGACCTGCTGAATCCAGAGCTTGACCACCTGACCCTGGGTCACGCCAAATGTGAGAACCTTCGTGGTCGCGTTGGACTGCAGAAAGCCGTTACCGAATGGGCAGGGTGGGGTGCTGTCCGAGAACGGGCCAGCGGTACAGGTCGTCGGCGTCGCGAAGAAGTCCAGCTCCGATGCGGCCGTCCCATACGTCAGCGTGACCGTCGCGATGCCGCGGCGATCCGATGTCAGCAGCTGACTTGTGAGCCCAAAATTGACGACAGACGTGCCATTCAGCGTGGTCGTAAATGGCGCGGCCGGCGTTGGTGTCGTGACGGTGGAGCAGGTGGCCGCGCTCGTGGCGAAGAGCACGGTCAGCGTCGTTCGAACCGCGATGGCTCTGGAAAAGCGCCGCACGTGAGACCTCCTGCGGCCAGAAGAATACCACACGCCCAATTATCGGGACTCGTACAAAAGGCCTTGATTCCGCTATGCTAGCGTCAACCTTCGCCCTCGAGGCGAGCGGAACGGAGGGAGAATGAGTCCCTGATGTCAGCCCCGGTTCCGACATCGATAGGACGCTATCAGATCATCCGCAGCCTGGGTGAAGGCGGCATGGGCGCGGTCTTCCTCGCGCGCGACCCGGCCATCGATCGGCACGTCGCCATCAAGCTGATGCGCACCGGTTTCGATGATCCTTCGCTGCGCGAGCGATTCGCGCGCGAAGCGAAGTCGATTGGCCGCCTGCACCACCCCAACATCGTTACGATCTTCGACGTCGGCGAGCACCAGGGCGAGCCCTTCATCGCGATGGAGTACGTCGAGGGCCAGACCCTCAGCCACCTGATTCGACACCCCGAAAACGTATCCGTCTTGGACAAGATTGGCTGGATCGATGGTGTCTGCAGCGGCCTGAACTACGCCCACCGGGCCGGAATCATTCATCGGGACATCAAACCGGCTAACATCATGGTGGATGCCGAAGGGGAGGTGAAGATCCTCGACTTCGGCATCGCGCGGGCGACCTCATCGGGCTCGACGCATGCGGCGACGCAAGCCGGCACCGTGCTGGGCACCCTCAACTACATGTCGCCTGAGCAATTGGCGGGCAAGGCCGTCGATTCTCGAACAGACATCTTCTCGGCGGGCGCCGTCTTTTACGAGCTTCTGTCCGGCCGGATGGCGTTTCCGGGTGACATCCAGACGGGCGTGTTGCATTTGATCCTCGCGTCGGGACCCGAGCCCCTCTCGACGGTGGCGCCGTTTCTTGACGCCGACCTGGTCGCCATCGTCGATCGGTGCCTCGCGCGGGACGTCGCGCTGCGCTACTCGGACTTGGCCTCGGCCCGCCGCGATTTGACCAGCCTGCGCCGCAAGCTCGAGTCAGGTCCGTCGCAAGGCGAGACGGTCGTCATCGCGCCCCGAGCCGGTGTCCCCGAGTCTCGCCCCGGGCGGACGCCCGGGCCGGACACGCGCGCGGAGCTGCTGCGGCTGCGCAAGGAGCGGATCGCCGAACAGCTGAGCGGGGCGCGGGCGGCCCTCGAACGCGAGGAATTTACCGCCGCGCTCGACGCTTGCCGCCAGGCGCTCATCATCGATCCCGAACACGACGAGGCCCTTGCGCTGCAGGAAGAAGTGGAGTCGGCCGCGGAGACGCGCGCATGGCTGAAGCAGGCGCAGGGGGATTTAGATCGCGGCGCGCTCACGTCGGCGGGAATGCTTGCGGATCGCGTGCTCGGCGTGCGGCCGTCGTCACCGGAAGCGCTCGGCATCCGTCGGGCCGTCGAGGAAGCCCGCCGCCGGCTCGAAGAGATCGAGCGGCAGGCGCGGGCCTTGCAGACGGCACTTTCGCAGGCTCGAGCACACATCACTGATGGCCGGCTTGACCAAGCCGCGTTGGCTGCCAACGAAGCCTTGGCGATCGATCCTGACAACCCCGATGTGGTGGCGCTCCAGTCAGAGGTCGCCTCGCTCATCGAAGCGAAACGGCGAGCTGATGCCGAGGCCCGCGCGCAGCAGGTCGTCAGTCGGGCCCGCGAGCGGTTCGCGACAGGAGATTACGAAGGCGCGCTCACGATGCTGCGGGCGTATCAGCCCTCGCACGAGACGATCCGCGCGGCCATCGTGTCCTTCGAGCTCGAAATGCGCGAAATCGCGCGGCGCGCCGAGGAGCAGCGCAAGGCAGAGGCGAAACGGCGCGAGCAGGAGGCGCGAGAACGAGCCGAGGCGGAGCGGCGCGAAGCCGAGGCACGGAAGCGAGCCGAGGAGGAGGAACGACGCAAGGCCAAGGCTGCCGAGCAGGCGGCCGAGGAGGAACGGCGTCGGGCCGAAGCGCACCGGCGCGAGGAAGTGCGGCGAAGAGCCGAGGCCGAGCAGGCGCGTGAGGAACAGGTCAGGCGGGAAGCCGCGGCGCGCCAGAAGGCCGAGGCCGACGAGCAAAGACGGCTGGCTGACGCCCGAAGCAAGGCAGAGGCGGTGGAGGAGGCACGCCGGCGGGAACGGGAAGAGGACGAGCGGCGCGCGGCGGCCCTTCCGACCATCATCGACGCACCGGTGGTCGACGCGGGCGAGCGGCGCCCAGCCGTCCCCGGTGCCGACGACACCGAAATGCTCATGCGCCGCAGCGACGGGTCGGTCGCAGCGCGAGCCGGCGAGACCATCATCTTCCCGTTCCCGGCCCTCGGGCCCGAACGGGAACGGGCCGAACCTCCCGCGACTTTTCCAGCCGGGCGTCCCCCATGGGTCGTGGGCCTCGCTTTGGGCGCCGTCGCCCTGGTGTTGGTCGCGCTCGTGTGGTCTTGGGCCGCGCATCGGGAGGCAATACCCTCGACGTCGAGCGGGCCGACGGCTGCCGTCACCACGGTCGCCGTGCTCTTCGATATCCGTCCCTGGGCGAACGTCGATGAGATCGTTCGAAAATCTGACAACAAACCTCTCGCGCTCGGGAAGCTGACGACGCCGTGTGTGGTGTCGCTCGAACCGGGCGAGTATCATGTGCGGGCCAGGAACCCGTACTTCCCGTCGGCTCCGCTCGAGTTCGATGTGACCGTGAGTTCGGGCCCGCTCCAGGAAGTGCGCCGATCGTTGCCCGGGCTGAAGCCCGAGGACGAGGCCCGGCGGATCCTGGAAGGCCGGTAGGTCTCGTGGTGCGCCTCTTGAAGGAGTGGATATGAAATCTGTTCGTGTGGTCGGCCTGTGTGGCCTTATCGCGGCCGTCATCGGGGCGTTTCCGTCGACGGCCAGTGCCCAGTCGAACGACGAGGTCTTCCCGCAGCTTCAATGGAATTTCTCGACGCCTGGCGCGCGGGCGAATGCCATGGGCCGGGCATTCATCGGCGTGGCCGACGACGCTACTGCGGCGGTGACCAATCCTGCTGGGCTCCTCAGACTGACCAAACCCCAGGTGTATTTCGAGTTCAAGAGCACGGACATCAAAGTGCCGCGCCTGGCCGATCCGGAGTCGCTGTTCACGCTGGCTCCTACGCAGTTCACCCAGGTGGTTGGCGTGCCGTCCTTTCTGAGCGCCTCCGTGCCCGTCGGCAGCCGACTGGCCTTCGGGGTGACGCGCCACGAGTTCCTGGACTATCAAGAGTCATTCAATCTATCGGCACGGCCGATTCCGAACGACCCCGGCTTCGATATCTTCAATCCCGTCACGGGCTCCAGCAAATTCACTGGCGTCACCTACGCCGGGTCGGCCGCCTTCAAGGTCAATGACCACCTGCAGGTCGGCGTCACCCTCTCGAGCAATCACCTGTCTGCCGTCTCGCAGGCGACACGCTTTGCCTTCTTGGGCCCCAGCTCCGTGAATCAGTTTGCCCTCACGACAAGTACGATCGTCAAGAATCAGACGGCGATTAACGGGACGAGCTCTGCGTTTGGCGCCACCCTCGGCCTGCTGTGGGAGACGAGCGACGGCAAGGTATCCGCAGGCTTTCAGTTCACCAAAGGGCCAAGTTTCCAGGTAAGCGAGACCGAGGTTGTCAATCCAGGTTTTGGCGCCAATCCACAGGTGCAATTGACTCCCCTGCCTTTCACGGGACCCCCTTTCAACGGATCCGCGGTGACCGTGAGTATTCACGTGCCGAATCGCGCCGGCGCGGGCGTCGCGTTCAGGCCAGGCGCCCGGCTCCTGATCGCGGCCGATGCGGTTTACATCGGGTATTCGAGCTTGGCCCAGGACTTTACCGTGGTGTTCCCTGGAAGCAGCCTGGTCGCCAGTCAGTTCTCCGTGGCCAACGTCGTCGAGGCGCACGCAGGCGTCGAGTATCTGCTCACCAACAGCGCAGAGCACCGCGTGTTTGTCCGCGCCGGCGTCTTCACGAACCCAGACCACACGACGAGATTCTGCGGTTGTTCGTCGGACGCGACGGACAACGCGATCGCGACGGCGCAATACAACCTGCTGCCGAGAACGACCGGAGTGTTCGGCACGGCCGGTGTGGGGTTCGTGTTCGGCAAGCGCTTCCAGGCAGACGTCGCGATCATCGGGACGCCTGAGTTGGTCGCGTCCTTCGGCGTGCGGTTCTAAAGGAGTCGGCTGGGCTGGTCTCGAGAGGAGTCATGGGCAGACGCACCCTGTGGATCGGAACGGTCGTCGTCTTGCTCACGACGGCCGGGCTCGCCCAGACCACCAAGTGGTCGGATCCGTATGAGAAAGCCCTCACCGCGATCAAGGGCAAGAAGTGGCAGGAGGCGGTCGACAACCTGAACAAGGCCATCGCGGCCGATCCGAAGGCTCAGGCCGACAAGTACGTCGAGGGCACGTTCTCGGAGGACTACTTCCCGTACTACTACCTCGGTCTGGCGTACGAGAACCTCGGGCAACCCCAGAAAGCGTTTGACAACTTCGTCAAGGCGCAACAGACGAAGATGACGAACCCGCTGATGCAGGCGTTGCAGCAGCACATGGGTGAGGTGCAGGCGGCCATCGCTGCGCAGAACCAGCCTAGCCCGCCACCGATCCAGCCGCCCGTGAAACCGCCAACCTCGAATCCGGAACCACCGAAGGCGGAGCCGCCCAAGCCACCCGACGTCGATCCGAAATTCCTGAGTGCCCAACAGCAGGCCGAAGCCTCGCTCGCCGCCAAGAAGTACGCCGAGGCGGTTCAGCAGTTCAATGGCCTCAAGGCGATGGACCCGACCGAGTTCGCGAAACGCGGCCTCGCGGCGAAGGCCGACGAGGCCACGCGCGGCCTTGCGGCAGACGCGGCCGGGCTGGTCACGCAAGGCAACCAACTACTGGCTGCCGGCAACCTCAACGAGGCCGAAACCAAGTTCCGCAGCGCGGTCGCGATTTCTGCCCAGACCCCCGGTGCGCAAGCCGGCCTCACGGAGGTGAGCAAGGCGCGAGCGGCCAACGCGAACCTCGCGGTGCAGCAGGCAGCCGCAGCGAGGTCGCGCTCGCAGCGGTTGCTCCAGAGCGGCCGCGATCTGGCCGCCCAACACAAGTACGCCGAAGCCGACGCGCAGTATCAGGCCGCAGTCGACGCGGACAAGACGAATTCAGAGGCGGTCGACCAGCTCGAAAACACCCGCGGCTACGCGACGCTGGCCTCGGAGGGCAAGACGCTTTACGTCCAGGGCAAGCTCGAGGAAGCGCGCGCGCCGCTGAGGGATGCCCAGTCGCTCGACAGCGCGCGCTTTAGCGATGAGGGGCTCGACAAGACGCTAGCCGACATCGACCGGCGCTTGGCACGCGCCGTTCCGCCCGCTCCGGGCGCTGTCTCCGGCGGGGGCAATGCGCCACGCACCGGAGCCGACGTCGCCACGCCCACAGGGACGGCGGGCACGAACCCGGCGGCTCGGCCGCCGCTCCAAGACGCCCTCGTGGCATATCTCAAGGGCGACATGAACCAGGCGATTCAACTGCTGCAGCCGCTTGCGGCCAACGACAAGGCCTACGACGCCTCTGGGCGCGCGTTGGTGCACGCCTATCTCGGCGTTGCCTATGCCACGAGTTCACTTGAAGCGCGCACCGACCGCGACAGCAGCGTGTGGCGTCAGAAGGCGTTGAGCGAATTCCAGCTGGCGCAGGCCGCCCAGCCCGGCTATACGCTCTCCCAGCGGATCATCTCCCCGAAAATCCAGGCGATCCTCGATGAGGCCCGCCGGAGCCGCTAAGAGATCTGGCCGTTCCCTCCGGCGTTCCAGCCCCGCCTTCGGCTACTGCTTGATCGGATCGACCACGACCGGTCCGCTCACCCGAGCCATGCACGCAAGACGATGCTCGCCGGGCGTGAGTGAGCAGAGATCCTCGAGCGTGCCCTTCTCGGCCTCGCTCATTGGGCTGAGGAATTCGCCGCCGCTGATGACCTTCACCGGGTCCATGCCGCACACGCCCTGGTGGCAGTCGGCGTCGAGCTTGATGTGGGCGCCCTCGGCCGCTTCGCAGATCGATTTGCCCTTCGCACAGGCGGCGACCTTGCCCAGTTTCTGAAACGTGACCGACGGACCGCTGGCCGCGGCCGCCGCTGGCGCGGGTGGTGCCGCTGGTGCCGCTCCCGCAGCCGGCGCCGCCGCTGCGGGGGCCCGCACGGGCGTTGGCGCGGCCGCGGGCGCGGATGCGGCGGGCCGAGGTGCCACCGGCACCTGCACGACGCCCGTGACCGCGTGGGCGAGAGCCAGGCTGTGGAGCGCGGCGGCGTCGAATTGCACGGTGGCCTTCGGACGTTCCGCGACCCGCTCGTCCGAGAACTTCAGCTTCTGCTGGCCGAGCACGAGGCAGTCGCCGTGCACGAGCGTGACCGGGCGGTCGATCTGGATGAGCGTGCCGTTGGCACTGCCCAGGTCCTTCAGGGCGAGCGCATCGCCCTTGCGAACGATCGCGAAGTGCCGTCGGGACAGCGCGCCGTCATTGGGCGCGACGGTAAGATCCGGCGATTCCCGGCCCACGATCGTCGCCCCGTCCTTGAGCGCAAACCGTCGGGCCGCCTGGCCGCTCGCCTCGTAGTGGATGAGCGAGACCGGGTCGTGGCGATCACCGGCCACGAACCACTGCCGCCCCGCGTGAATCAGCATGCCTGGTTCGAGCGGCACGACGCGGTCGGTTGCCGGCAGCAGGTACAGACCGCGCGCGCCGCCCTCGGGCCGCACGCGGTACCCGTCCGGGCCGGCCTCGACAATGGCGTGCCGGTCCGAGAGCGCCGCGTCATCCGGAAACACGATGTCCGCGCCGGCGCGGCCGATCGAGGTCGCGCCCGAGGGCCTGAGACTGAACTCGTTGGCCTCGACGCCGGTGGGCAGAATGCTGACGAGAAGGTGGTCGCCTTTGGGGGCCGGCGCCGGCACCGGGGCTGGCGCACTCGGGGCCGCTGCCGGTGCGGCCGCCACGGCGCCGGTCACGGCCACCTCCGGCGTCGCGGCCGCCGGACGCGCCGGCGCGTCGGCGAACTTGAGATCGACCCGAATCTCGGCCCTGCCCGCCAGCTTCTGTGCGATGACCTCGGCGAGGAAGACGCCGTCGCGCATCGCGGCCTTGACGTTGCCGCGCCGCTTGACCTCGGGAAACACGGCCGGGTCGCCGTCGAAGTCGGCCGTCTCGAAATACGCCGGGCTCAGGACATCCCCGGCCAGATAGATGTTCGGCTGCCGCGTCTCGAGAAGCGGCGACACGATAATCCGCTTCTTGTTCTGAGGCCCGCCGGTCACGAGCGGGCACCCGACCGCGGCGAGGAGCTGCTCGGGGATGTCCTCGCCGATGCACGCCACGCAGAACGTCTTGTCGAATTCGAGGTGAATCGTCTCGGTCGGCTGACCCGGTGCCTCCTTGCGGGCCGTCCGGAGCGCGAGCCGCGCCTGCGGGCTGTCGCCGACGATGGCGACGGGCTCACTGCTCGGCAGGTACCGGACGTTGCCGTTGATCACGAACGCATCGAAGAACACCTCGGCGAGCGCCTTCGACACCTTCGGCATCTTGTCGGCGCGGTACGACCAGTACACCGCCGCGGTCTCTCCGGCCGCCGCCTTCGCGTTCGAGATCGCGATGACCGCCTCGGCGGCCGACGTCCCGCCGCCGATCACGAGTGCGGGCTGGCCGAGGTACCCCGTGGCGTCCTTGAAGCTGAACGCCATGCCGCGCAGGTCGCCGGCGATGTCGATGCGTCGCGGCACGCCGCGGCCCACCGCGAGGATGACGTGTTTGGCCTTGTAGACCTGATCAGCTTTCGTGTTGTGGTTCCAGCACTTCACGCTGAGAATCGGCCCGTTGCGCTCGACGCCGAGCATCTCGACGCCGACCTGGGCGGGCACGCTGTGCTGCCGATAGAGCCCCTTCCACCGGACGCACATCGCGTCCTTGTCGATGGGCTCGAACCAGAGGCCGCGCGTGAGCGGGCCGCCGTCCGGGAACTGCATGCGATCCCCGCCGCCGTAGTCGGGGAGGATTTCCTTGCCCTTCGCGTAATCCCGGATCCGCCGCATCAGATCGTCGTGGTCGATGACGAGCGCGGCGAGCCCCAGTTCCTTGGCCCGGAAGGCGGCAGCCGTGCCGAACGGCCCGCCGCCGACGATGACGACATCGAGGATGTCCGGCAGCGTGACGGGCTTGTCGACGATGAACGTGCCGTCGGGAAGCGTTTCCTTTACGGGGGCGTCGGCCATTGGTGGCTATTCCGCGAAATGGGGCAATGGGCGCATGCGTGAATGGGCGAATGCGTCACTCACTGATTCACTCATTGCCTCATCTTCAATGAGCCGAACGCCAGGCCAATGAGCACGACCGAGCTCCCCAATAGCGCCCAAACGGCGCCCAGGAGCGTCCCGAGCGTCCGCGGCGGGGCCGCCGGGGGGCCGGGTGGCGTGTCGCGCACGGTCCAGAGGGTGCCGTTCCGTAGGAAGAACGACTGGATTTCCGTGAGGTTGAACGGCCGGGCGCCGCGGCGGCCGAAGATCGCCACCTGGTTCCCGCTCTCGTCCACTGCGCGGTCGCGTCGATAGCCCTCCGAGACGCCGACGACGGGCGAACCGCTGTCGTAATGAGCGATGAGCTTGGGCGCCGGCCGCGGGCTGTAGCCGGCGCTCCCGGGCACGGTGTCCGGCGTGATGAGCTGGACGACCTTGAACCCCTGCTTGCCGTCGGCCACGTACGCGAAGAGCGAAGTCGCCAGCATGCCCACCTTGACGTCCTGCGCGTCGGTCAGCGCCCCGCCGGCATTGAACGCCTGATCGAGCGCAGGATGCTCGGGCCGCTCGATGTTCACGATGACCAGCCCGTCGCTGCCGCCGCCGATGTAGGCATAGGTCCGCGCGAGATAAATGCCGTGGGCATCCTTGATCGACACCGTCGCGCCCGGGACGACCGTCGGCTTCGTCGGCGTCGTGATGTCGACGACCTTGAGGCCATCGGCATCGGTCACGAAGGCGTAGCGGAACTGGACGGCGACGTGGCGCGGGGCGTTGAGCGGCGCGCCAATCTTGGTGACCAGGGCCGGCTGCAACGGGTTCGAGATGTCGACGACGCCCAGTCCGGTCGGCGTCGAGAGATAGGCGTAGTTGCCCGCCACCGTGATTGCCGTCGCGCCCGTGAGCGCGCCGTTCGGATTGAACGTCGCGCCCCGTTTCAGATGGTTGTTGGTGGGCACCTGGTCGGTCAGGGTCGTGATGTCGACGGTGACGAGGCCGTCCTGTCGATCCGAGATGAATGCGAAGCCGAAGAGCGCCGCGACCGGGTTCTCCTCGTTGATCGGCAATTGCTGACGCTTCGGATCGAGCGGCGCCGGAGACCCGACCGCAATGCCGGTGGCGTCGGGCGTCTTCACGTGCATCGCCTGGTTGGAGAACGGCGCCGTGACAATGCGTTGCGCGAAGTCCTTGTTGCCGACGTTGGCGATGTCGAATACCTGGAAGCCGTCGGACCCGGAGGCGGCGAGCAGATACTCGCCGTACATCTGGACCTGGTTCGCCTTGCCGCCGTGCTTGACGACGTCGGTGAGCGCGCCGCCGCGCTTCTGGTGCTCGGCGTAGTTGGACGGGTACGCAACCGCGTGCAGATGGCTGCCGTAGACGGCCTCCGGCTCGTCGCGCTCGGTGACGGCGATCGCGGCCACGCCGCCGTTGCCCAGGGCCGTGTAAACGTAGCGGCCCATGAAGTTCACCTGGTTGGTGCCGAGCATCAGGATGCTCGCCATCCAGGCGTTGTTGTCGCCGGCGGCCGAGACGTGGCAGTCCGTGCACTGCTTCGTCTCTTTGGCGCGGACCGTGTGCGGCACGAACGTGTTGAACGCGTTGCCGTTGTAGCCGGCCGACGAGATCGTCGGCACCTGGCTGATGGCCCAGCCCCGCGTGTTGTCGCGCACGCTGAACGTGACCGAACTCGACGACCGCACGGTCGTGACCTTGTGGCCCTCGACCGTGCCGTCGACGCCGAGCATGTAGGCGTCGGTCCGCAGGACCTGCGGATTGTACGACGCGTACACCTGGGTCTCGTCGCCTTCGTTGTGGAGCATCGGCTTCCTCGTGTTGACGCTCGCCGCCAGATGGCAGCCGAAACAGTTCGTCGTCCACGACGAATGGCATGAGTAGCAGGTCATGCGGGTGTCGTCGTGCGCGAGGAGGTTGGCGGCGACGGCGCCGTTGCCCCATGTCCGGCCGTCGGTCTGGATCGTCTTCGCCAGCCGGGACTTCTCGTTGTAGACCGGGGTGCCGGGCGTGATCGTGTCGATGACCTGCGGGACGTCCCACTGCGAGTCCTGGACGGTCATGCTGTGCTGGATGATGCGGCCGCCGCGCGACTGGAATTGCGGCACGCCCCACGGCGTCGTCCGGCTCGTCGACGCGAGGGCGCGCTTCGTGCTGGCCGGCCCGGATCCCGTGAGGGTCGCGCGCGCAGCCACCGTGCCGTGGCAATCCTCGCAGCCGATTTCAATCGCGGCGCGGCGATCGCCGATGACCTTGCCGGTGCCGTGCGCGTCCTGCTCGAAGTGGCAGTCGACGCATTGCATCCCTTTCTCGAGGTGAATGTCCTTGAGATGGACGGCCTTCGCGAACAGATCCTTGTCGTCGAACGGAATCACGCCGCCGTTGGCATCGAGGAAATTGCCCTTCCGATCGCGGCTGTAGACCCTCGAGAACATCCAGCCGTGGCCGTGATAGTCGGAGAACTGCGCCAGGCGCAGCTGCGGGTT
>Ga0209580_10000578_pt1 | contig 19203 bp, 29 predicted proteins | sample Coa_R1_5_FD_187153 | JGI IMG/M metagenome (GOLD analysis project Ga0209580, IMG submission 187153) | Surface soil microbial communities from Centralia Pennsylvania, which are recovering from an underground coalmine fire - Coalmine... | ecosystem: Environmental > Terrestrial > Soil >... | reverse complement strand
GGCCGGTAATTTTCGGCTTTACTGGTCCAATCTGTGCACGCGCCCTTAAATCTTTCCATCTGCTTGAGTTACGGCCGCGCGGGCATCACGATTGGCCAGTAAAGCCAGCGAGCCTGCTTTTTTCCTCTATGTTTCCCTTGTCGCCGCTGTCGTGAAAGAGTAGAAATCGCGTGTAAATTCTCTCGCCTCCCCGAAGAGCACTTCCCACCACGGGATGCAACACCCCCTCAGGCGAGTGTCGAACTTCCGATTGAAATGACCCAGCAAGTTCAAGGCTGGCTTACGGAGGCAAGTCACAAACCTCGTCAGGTTGTGATTCCTGACCGCAACCCAACCCCATGGAGGATGAATCATGAAGAAGCTATTTGTCGTTGGATTGTTGATGTTGTTGCTGATGCCTCTCCTGGCTATGGCGCAGAACCCTTTCGACGGCACGTGGAAATTCGATCCGAGCACCCTTCAATTTCCCACGAAGCCCGATGTGTACTTGCTGCAGAACGGAGTGTATGAGTGCAAGACCTGCGTGCCACCGATCAGTGTTAAAGCCGATGGGACAGACCAGAAAGTGACCGGGGATCCCTACAGCGACACTCTGATTGTAAAGGTCATCGATGACCACAACGCCGAGAATACAAGCAAGAAAGGTGGCAAAGTAGTCGGAACCGCAAAGATGTCGGTCTCGTCTGACGGAAAAACCCTGACGGTCAATTGGACTGACAGTGGGGAACCGAGCGGAGGAACGCAAACCGGCACGTACACGGAAGAGCGCGTCGGCAAAGTGCCGGCCAGTGGGAACCTGGTCTCCGGTTCGTGGCACCCCGAAAAAGCGAATGCGTCCGCGGCCGCCCTCACCTGGACCTTCAAGGTGAATGGTGATGAGCTGACCATGACCAATCTCACCGGCCAATCCTACACCGCCAAGCTGGACGGAACGGAGGCTCCCATCAAGGGGGATCCGGGAGTCACCAGCGTGTCGGTGAAAATGCACGGCAAGGACACGTTGGAGGAAACCCGCAAGCGCGACGGCAAGGTCATCGCCATTTTTACAAATACGGTTTCGGCCGATGGCAAGACCCTGAAAATCGTCGCCGAAGACAAGCTGCAAGGAACGACCGCCAAGGGCGAAGCGCAGAAACAGTAGGCTGCCGGGAGTCGGAATCCCCCAAAACGCCGTGCCGCCTGAGACCGACCCTTGTCAGGACTTTGGGCAACTGCCGAATTCTCGAGTAGCAAGAGCAGCACAAGCACGCGCATGGAACACCTCACGGATATTCCTATACACGATTTCTCCAAACGGCGGAAGTTGGCGAAAAATCCCGTGGGTGTTGAAAAAGTCCAGTTTCCTTCAAACAGCCAAAATTTGGTGGATACAAAATGCCTAGAAAATTGAGAAAGTTATTTGTAGGGCATCCTAGCGCAATTTTGTTTTTGCCAATTTCGCGCGCAGGAGTTTTTCGTCAGCCACAGGCGATTACACGCAATATAAAAAGGCGCCCACTTTTGCGGTAGGTTGAGATTGTTCGCACCACCAACCTAGCGAAAAGGAGCGCCTTTATGAGTCAAGAAGAGTATCGGCATGGATGTTCATCAGGCCACCATTTCGGTTGCCGTGATGGACGCTGGTGGCAAGTTGATCATGGAATGCCTGCTGGAGACCAAGGCATCCACGATCGTCGAGTTCATCCAAGGACTGCAGGGAACTCTGGCACTGACCTTCGAGGAAGGAGCTTCCGCTGCCTGGTTACATGACCTTCTGAAACCCCCACGTCAGCCGATTGGTGGTCTGCGATCCGCGAAAGGCTGCCCTGTTGAAAGAGGGGAACAAGAGTGACCGGATCGATGCGCGAAAGTTGGCAGAGATGTTACGCACCAACCAACTCAAGCCGGTATACCAAGGAGAACATGGAATACGCACCCTTAAGGAGTTGGGGCGCAGCTATCTGACGATCACCCGGGATGTCACCCGCTCAATGAATCGGATCAAAGCGCTGTACCGCAGCTGGGGCATTCCCTGCAGTGGCGCAGGCGTCTATGCTCCTCGTCATCGCGCCGAGTGGCTGGACAAGCTCGTGGAACCAGAAGTCCGGGTTCGAGCCGAGCATTTATACCAGCAACTCGATAGTCTGCAGCCGCTGCGTCTGCAAGCGCGAGGTGAACTGCTGCGAGAGAGTTCCCAGCATCCTGCGGTGAAGTTACTTCGTCAGATTCCTTCCATCGGTCCGATTCGGGCTGCCCTACTGGTGGCATTGCTGCAGACACCCCAGCGTTTTCGCACCAAGCGGAAACTCATTGACCTCTCGGGCCAGCAAAACGTTCTCAGCTTGACATCTGGTAAGCCGTTGACTCGGGCGCTGAGTGATGTTCCCGCATCACACCAAGCACCCGATGAAAGCCAACGGCCTCTGGTGAAATGGGGATAGGCCGCGAACGATTCGCCTCTGATGGGGCCTGTCACGCGGCCTGCCCACTCTTGCTAGGCAGCAAGGCTTTCTTCAGTTTTTCCCGCCAACGGTGGTCAAAGTCAACCTTGAACTGTCGCGCTTCCTGACCCTCAAGCACCTTCTTGTCGGTGGCATCAAAATGCAGGGTGAGGTTGCCGTCCATGTCCTCGGTGATCCGGCGAACAAGATCAACGTTGATCTGCTCGTAACCATGCTCACCAACCAACACCATGAAGTCTGCCATGCGAGTACTCCTTGTTGGTAAAGCATGGCACCGGGACGCGGTTGCGTCAAGACTGAGGGGGAGGGGCCTGTCGCGCGGCCTGCCCACTCTTCATCCGGCTTCAACAGTCACAAAACAGTTCTCCCAATCGTATCGCGGACAATCGTGCCGACCCTTTGTTTCGAGATGAGGAAGAAGATTTGTGACAACATCACACATTCTCTTTTGACTGTCAGGATGTCTCAAATGGTCTTCCAGATGTTCGGCAGTCACATCCTGTGAGCAAGTAAACTGGCATCTTGATGTGGATTTCAAATTTGCGTGCCATCGCCTTCCTACCTTTCAGGAGTAAACAACATGGACATCTTAACCGCTTCAGAAGTTGCCGCGATATTGAAAATCAGTAAGAGGCAGGTGTACGCGTTGGCAAAGGAAACCGAGAACCCAATACCAAGCATCAGGATTCGCACGTCTGTGCGCTTCCGCAAGAGCGATGTTGAGAGTTGGTTGGCCGTGGCCACCCACAGTTCTTCGATTCGATTCTGCCATTTGCCCTCCTCGTCTTCATACATAAAGAAGGCGATGTAGCAGGCAAGAAGAAGAAGCTCACGGCAGAACTTCTGCGAGCCAAGCTCCGGGGCGAAGTCAGCCAAGCCGACTTCGTACTAGCCAATGCGGACTTCGACGAGGAGATTGAGGGTATCGCCCAACAAATATCCAATCTGCGTTCGCAGATTGGAACGCTTGATGCTTTTCTGGGCTTCTCGAAGTTGATGCTGCTGGATATATCAGCAGCGTGGCAACGAGCCGATGCTGAACAAAAAGTACGTGTTCAAAATTTTCTCTTCCGAGACGGTGTGGCCTACCATCAAGACCAGAAGTTTTTGAACACCAATACCCCTACGCTGTTTCAACAATTAAACGCGCTGACGCCTCCCGAAAGAGGGGTTGGCGTTACAAGGAAGAGATGCTGCCAATGCTGTGCTGGATTGTCACTCTCGGAGGCCTGCTGATCATGATGGGGCAACACGACCGCTCTGAGGCATTGTTCTATTACTTCCGTCTGGAAGACCAAGTTCCCGAGAATCATCTATTGCGGCAGATCGACAGGCACATCAGCTTTGCCTTTGTGCGAGACAGGCTGAAAGACAGCTACAGCGAAAGCGGACGTCCGTCAATCGATCCCGAGCTCCTGCTGCGGATTCTGCTGATTGGCTATCTGTACGGCATCACCAGCGAGCGCAAGTTGGTGGAGGAACTGCGCGTTTCATCTTGACTGGCGCGCAAGGTAGGGGAATACTTCAGTGGTTTAAGCTTACGATTGCCAGGCCCTCCAGACTGATTCCTCAGTATGTGCGAAGGAGCCTTGCCATGCATCCCCGCACTTTCAGCACAACCAAGATCACAACCAGGAGACTGCCATGAAGCGATTCTCAATGCTCGTATTGGCGTTGTTTGCCTTCGTTGCTTGTGCCTCCGCTCAATTCACCTTCACGTCAATCGACTTTCCCGGAGGCACGTTAACCACAACTCGCGGCATCAACAATCACGGGGACATTGTGGGCGCGTATCGTATCGTCCCACCTCGTCATGCCCTGCTGATCAAAGGTGGGAACTTCATTCCATTGGCCCCACCCACGGTTCTGGGCACAAATTTCAGCGAGGCTTTCAAATCGAATGATCGCGGTGACGTAGTCGGCGACTTTATCGGAGATGACGGATTCACCCACGGATTCCTGCTCAGCCAGGGCGTGGTGACCACGCTCGATTTCCCCGGCGCCAGCGACACATTCGCCTACGGAATCAACGAATCGGGCACGGTAGTGGGCCAGTGGGACCTGCTTGATGCTAACGGCAACACCCTCATCGTGCACGGGTTCATCTGGAATAACGGCTCCTTTACACAAGTGGATTTCCCGGGCGCGGGAGACACCTACTTATTTGGCATCAACGCACGCGGCGATCTCGTCGGGGGTTGGGACCCAGGCATCACTTCGCCGCTCGAGCATGGCTTCGTCTGCTCGAACGGAAATTGCTTTAGCTTCGATTTTCCTGGGGTCACCATTACGCAGGGGGACGACATCAACGCACTTGGCCAAGTCGTCGGAGCGTACATTGACGCTAGCGGCGGAGAGCACGGATTTCTTGCCGTCGGGGCGAACTTCACCACCCTCGACTTTCCGGGCGCGGTGCTGACTTCGGCTTGGGGCATCAATTCCGCCGGGCAGATCGTCGGCGATTATCGCAATGCTGATAACGTCCCGCACGGTTTCCTGGCCCAACCTGGTCATAAGGGAAAACCGCATTAATCATCCGGCCTTCCGGTTTCTCGCGACGCGCCGTCCTGCCCAGGGCGACGTGTTGGTGGGGAAGAATGTAGGGTGCCCCATCGCATCCTTGTGATTCGGATCTTTTCACTCGCCACTAGAGCAAGATACTGGACAGCGGACTTTATTTTTTCACTATTACAAACAGATTTACTCATAACCCCACCAGGGGATAAATTGGCAGAAAACCTCAATTTCGGACTTTCGCGGGGCCGCGCTGCGGCTGGTGCCGCTGTTACGAGTAGGGAGAAGGCTCACAGGGGGCGGTCCTTTGAGTTGTTTGACATCTCCAGCCCCTGGGTATCCAATGGCACTGCATCCAGAATATTTTCTTCCAAATAAATCTCACAACAACCGAAGGGAGACATCCGTATGAAGAGAAGCTTGATGTGGTGTTCACTCGGTTTGGTTTTATTGGCGAGTGCTGCCTGGGCGCAAACTGGCGAGACTGAGCAGGCTGTAGCCGCTCTGGAGCAAAAATGGCTCCAGTCGCAGCAGACAAACAATCCTGATCTGATCGCTCCGCTGCTGGCCGACAAGCTCGTAGACACTTCGAGCGACGGCAAGGTTGTCGACAAAGCGGGGGCGTTAGCAATGGCAAAAGCTATGAAATACACCATGGCCGAGTACTACGATGTGAAGGTAACCGCTTTTGGGAATACGGCCATCGCGACCGGAGGCTTCAAAGGCAAGGGAACCGATGCGTCGGGTAAGCCCTTTGAGGCTAATGAGCGCTGGACCGATACGTGGGTGAAGATGCCAAACGGACAATGGCAATGCGTAGCGACTCAAGCCACGCCAACCAAAATGTAAGCGACTGTCGCCATGTTTCAGTAGGACACAAGTTAAGCCGCTCGTTCTCTGGCGGCTCGTTGTTTGCATCACATTGGCTGCCCGACGCGCTGCTTCAACGTCTGCCCGTCCAGAAAATCCATTGCGATAAAGGGCTGCTAATCTTGCTGCCCAATCTCATATATCGTGTCATTGTCCCCCCGGTCCGCGGGCGCGTATACTCCCGTCGTTCCACAAGGAGGCTTTATGGGAAAGATCAACATAAGCCGTTTGATCCTCGGAGGCATCGTTGCCGGGATCGTTGCAGATGTCTTGGGATATCTCGTTGACGGCGTGATGCTTGCGTCGCAATGGGCCGCAGGGATGAAGACGCTCGGGCATTCCGAATTTTCGCCGAACCAGTGGATCTGGTTCAATCTGCTTGGACTAGTTGGTGGAATTGTCGCGGTCTGGATTTATGCTGCGATTCGGCCTCGCTTCGGCGCCGGACCGAGGACGGCGATCTTCGCCGGGCTGGCCGTGTGGGTCGTTGGAGCGCTGCTGCCGAACCTCAGTTTCATGTGCTTCGCGGGCCTTTTTTCGCGCCACCTAACGCTGTACACAACGCTCGGAGCCCTTGTCGAGTTGGTCGCCGGGACGGTTGCGGGAGCTGCGCTTTACAAAGAAGCCTAAACGGCTACTCGCAGCAGAACCCGACTCCTGGGAGTACCCCCCATACCCTTGCAGGCCCAGGGTTAGATGGACTTGCAAGGCCCGGTTGACAAGGAACGATGCCGCACGATTGAGAATCTCGTCGCGAAAGCGGGACATCATTTGAACGCTTGAGGAAGCCGGCGCGGAAGCGGCTAGCACCATCGTCGCAACCGATCAGGCGAGGGCGCGTCAAAAGCGTGCGCCGAGGGTCTCTCCGACCTGAGGGCTAATCATGGACCACTTCGTCGCGCTTCATCTCGTGCGAGTGACGCGTTTAACGGCTGCTGGTATATCTTCCTAGACCTGGCCCCATCCACACGTGTTGAATTAAGGAGGCGCAATGAAGCCCGATCCACTTACCGCTGTGCTACCGGCATTAGCCGATACGATGAAGTTTGCGACTCAGGCCCTTGCCGAAGCTAGCGCAATTGCCGACGTGCTCATCGAGAAAGGTGTTCTAACGTAAGCAGAGCTGGACACCAGAATGGCTCAAGGTCAGAGGTTGAGAGACAGCCTGATGAAGAAATTGGACGACGAGAGTAAGAAGCAGTCCTAGTTTATACTCGGCGCACTCGCCGTTGTCCGATGCCCTTGGAAAACTGCTGCAGACTGCGGTATCCCAGCAAAAGCGGAGGCTTCTGCGATGTCAACTTCAGACTTCAAACTCACATTTGATGCTGTGTTACTACCATGTCACGGACATCGAAAAGTCCATCGCCTTCTACCGCGATATTCTTGGGTTTCATCTCACCTCTCGGGATTATGTCGCTCGCTTCGACCTTGGAGGTGTACTCTTCGAACTTGTTCCCAATCCTCCAGGCAACCTGCTTCCGGGTACCGGCAATGCACGCGTCAGCCTCGGGTTCACTGACATCCGTCAGGCAACGCGCGAGTTGAACGCCAGAGGTGTGGCGACAACTCCGGTGAAAGAAGAGCCCGGAGGGCTGCTCTCGTATTTCAAAGATCCAGACAGCAACGAACTTTGCCTTTGGCAGTATTTGTAACAGGGACATCGGCTCATCGAAAAACTGGAGCGTTTTCAAAGGCAGTTCGGCCAGACGCCCGACTACATCGCCGCCGGAAGTTTTGATGCAGGATTGGTCTTGACCGAATGCATTCGGCAGGCGGACTCCTTGGATGACGAGAAGCTACGAAGCAAAACGTCTGAGCTTAACTGCAATACGTTCTACTGCCGGTTCCGCATCGACTCCCAAACCGGAATGCAAACCGGACACCGAGTGCTGCTCATCCGCTGGCAAGGAGGTGACAAAATAGTACTGCCGTAGCGATCGAAGTCGTCATTTCCCTCACGTGTCCGCACAGAGTTGATCGCCATACTTCCCCCAAGGTCACTGTTCCCAAGGTCGCAATCAGCGGTATCAGCGCCAGTCTCGCTGAAATGATAACTTGAAATTGCAATCAGCGGCGGGATTCTGTTTACGGAAGGCGAGCCAGGTTACAAACCAGCCAACGTTGGAGCGCAACCTCTAGGATATTCCCGACTTGACAACGCCATGATTCGGCATATGGTGTTAAGCAGAGCGAATTACGTCTTCTCCTCTTTCAGATTCCCTGAACTAAGGCAGCCCATCTGAAGTTCTCTCCTCTTAGTCGCAAAAACCAAGGAGGTTGACATGTTTGCTCGTCACGTTACCATGCACCTGAAGCCCAATACCCAAGGGGAGTTTACCCAGACAATCGAGAACGAGATTCTTCCCCTCCTTAAGAAACAGCAAGGCTTCCAGGACGAAATCGTATTCGTCGCCCCCGGATCCGGAACGGAAGTGGTCGCAATCAGTCTGTGGGACAAGAAAGAGGACGCGGAGGCCTACCACCGCGAAAGCTATCCAGAAGTGCTGAAAGCTCTGGCAAAAGTGGTCGACGGTACTTCTGAGGTTCGAAACTTTGAGGTGGCCAACTCGACCTTGCAAAAGACCGCTGCTCGCATAGCAGCCTGAAGCAGGCAAGGCTTTTGCGCTCGGCTGAGTGGCGGCCGATCCCCGCCCCCTTGTCAAAGACTAGAAGAGTCGAGGTTCAAATCTTTCTGGTGACGCCCGCTTCTCAAAGGTAAACCCTGCTTTCCGAAACGCCCGCCTCCAGAAGGCTTGGAGGTGTTTTGTGCCCCAGTAATCCCCAATTTCCTTTCAAATGGGCACGAAAAACGTGCTCATCATCGATAGCAACGAAGCGATGCAGCAGTTGCGCGCCCGTGTGCTGCGAAGCCGCGGAGTTCACGTGCACACGGCCAAAAGCGTCACGGAAGCAGAGTTGCTCTGGGTGCCTGATTCTTTTGATTTGGCACTGCTGGACGTGCGCCAGAGATCCAAAGAAGCAGCGGAGTTCTGGCGAACGATTCGGCGGCAGCATCCGAGTCAGCGGATCAGTTTCCTAGTTGGCCCCCAACGTACCTGTCTCCCACCTGCGCCGACGAAGTCATCGCCCGCGATGAGGTTCCTGAAGACTGGGTGCAGAGGCCAGGAATCTTGCATGCCGCATAAGGACCTTACAGAGGATTGGCAGCCGGATGGAAACGATAAATCAAGGAGAAAAATCCATGAAAACGGAGCTTTTGACCAAGACAGATGCAACTATCACGACTCATCAGGACAGCGTGCGCGCTCGCGCTTATGAGCTGTATGAGGGGCGCGGCAGAATTGACGGCCATGCGGAAGAAGACTGGCTTCAAGCAGAAAGTGAGGTAGCAGGAAGCAACGAGCGCAAGGCCGTCCTAGCCTCACGATCACTGTGACAAAGAAATCGTTGGTGAAGCTGATGATGGTCGGACCATCGCGCAATGAGAACCGTGCTCAAGCCACTGGAGGCAACCATGACGAACATTTACGTCGGCAACTTGGATTTTTCCACTTCCGAAGACGAACTTCAGATACTGTTCGCGGCGTACGGGGCAGTTAAAACAGTCACGGCCGTCATGGATCGCGATACATGCCAACCGCGGGGATTTGCGTTCGTCGAGATGACTGATGCTGGGGAGGCGCGAGATGCTATTCGTATCCTGAACGGTTCGGTCCACGGCGGGCGCGCCCTGATTGTGAATGAAGCTCGTCCCAAACTCTACCGCGGCGGTGAACACGAGTCACTTCCCAGCAGGGATCACCGGCGCCATCGTATCTAAGGATCGAGGCGGCGATATTGTTGCCTGTTCCCTTGTCCCGAATGCTTGCGCATTCGACACCCTTTCAGACCGGCCTACCAAGCGAAACGGGGGGAATTTATGAATACAGACAGCTCTAAATCTCTAGAGAGCAGCGCGTGGAGGGATTTGTACAAGGCTGCGCTCTTTGAGGTTGATAAGACCAAACTCCCGGAGCGCATTGCGCAGGCAGAGAAAGCACTTGTACTAAGGGCACGGGAGTTGTTTCACAGAGCCGGAGACAACATCGAAGAGGAACAAGCTCTGGATGACACGATGTACGCCTTGCACGCTCTGCGGAACACCTCACAAAACTAAGCCACGGTATACCGCAAAGCAGTGCGGCTGCTTAGGCCAACTGGCAGATGCTGTGCATCTTTTCCCTGGGCTCTCCCTGCGTGCACGTCTCGCTTGCGGCTCTATTCGTGCGTGTCGTCGAGAAATAGCCTGAGGTTGCCGGAGCGTGCTGGCTGGCGCAGTTTGCGCAGCGCCTTGGCTTCGATCTGGCGAATGCGCTCGCGGGTGACGGCGAACGACCGTCCAACCTCCTCCAGCGTGTGCTCGGAATCGTCCTCCAGGCCAAAGCGCATCCTCATGATTTTCTCCTCGCGCGGAGTGAGAGTGCGCAGCACCTGACCGGTCTGCTCCTTCAGGTTCACGTTGATAGCAGCCTCGTCCGGCGCGAGCACAGTGCTGTCTTTGATGAAGTCGCCGAGATGGGAATCCCCCTCCTCACCAATTGGCGTCTCTAGCGAGATCGGTTCCTGCATGATCTTGCGTACTCTGCGCAGCTTGGCTGCGGGAATGTCCATGCGTTTGGCGATCTCTAACGAGGTAGGTTCGCGGCCCAACTCCTGGACCAGTTGCCGCGAGACGCGAATCAGCTTGTTGACGATCTCGACCATGTGCACTGGGAGGCGGATGGTGCGCGCCTGGTCGGCAATGGCGCGGGTGATTGACTGGCGAATCCACCACGTCGCGTAGGTGGAAAACTTGTAGCCTCGGCGATAATCGAACTTGTCCACTCCCTTCATCAGGCCGACGTTGCCCTCCTGGATCAGGTCGAGGAACTGCAGTCCCCGGTTGCGATACTTTTTTGCGATGGAAACCACGAGGCGGAGGTTGGCTTCGATGAGTTCGTGTTTGGCCTGCTCCGCGTCCATCTCGCCCTGGATGATTTCGCGCTGCGTGCGCCGAAGTTCCTGGAAGCTCACGTCGGCATCGCTTTCCAGCCTCTCCAGGTCGGCGCGATGCTGTCGCTGCGCCTTGCGGTAATCTTTCTTGAGTTCTTCGCTGTGCGTGCCAGCAATCTTCTTTTCCAGGTTGCTGATCTGGCGATCGGGCGAGCGCATAATTTCCACGGCTTTATTCACTCGATCGATCAGGCGTTTGAGCTCGAAATTCGTAAGACCGAGGTTGCGGATGATGAGCGAAATCCGAACAATCTCGCGGCCCTGCCTGCATCGGCAGCGACTGTATTGGGTTGCTTTCCTTTGTGACGGGATGGTCAGTAACCGGTCGGCCAGCTGACCAACTCGTTTGTAACGCTTTTGCAGCTCGTCGATGCGGCGCGTAAGGTCCTTGACGCGGTTCTGCAGAATCTCCTCGGTAACCTCTTCCTCCTCAAAAATAACAATGTCCCTGATCGAGCGTACCCCCTGCTTCAAATCCTTGCTAATCGCCAGAATCTGATGGATCACAACAGGCGAGCGGGAAAGCGCCTTTAGCACTTGCAGCCGACAGCGCTCGATGCGCTTGGCAATGTCCACTTCCCTTTCGCGGCTGAGCAGAGGCACCGTACCCGTCTCGCGTAGGTAGATGCGCACCGGGTCGTTGGTCTTTTCAAAGGCCCCTGGCGTAGGGTCGAGCTCGACTTCGTCGGCCTTCACTTCGTTCTCCAACCCTTTTTCGAAGGCTGAAGGCCCCTTGGGCTGCCCCCCAAGCACGTCAATGCCCCGTGTGCCGATGGTGCCGAGCAGGTCCTCCAGGACCTCGGAGGAATTGACATCATGAGGAATCAGGTCATTCATCTCGCCGTAGGCGAGATAGCCCTTTTCCCTTCCTGAATCCATGAGATTCGTTATGTCGTCAAGAGCCAAGCGGAATCCCTTCGGTGCCGTCCTGCATGGAGCAAAGGGTGCTTTGTTGACGTGCAGCGGCCAGTTCGACTGAAAGCGCGGAATCCAAAACTGACACGATGCTAGCACGAGGTGCCAGCATCTTCCTAGCCAGACGCGGTCCTAGCGTGTCGTGTGTTTGCAGTCAGATCTTGCTGCCCAAACCATTTCTTTCCGACACATCTTTCCCCAGATACGTCGCTATCGCTAACCAAGTTCGCTCCCGGGCAATACGCCACCTTGGGTTTGGAAGGACCGCAGAGGCGGTCCGAGCGACCCTATTCGATCGTGTCGTCGCCCTATGAAAACGAAATCGAGTTTTTCTTCGAACTGGTGCATGACGGCGATCTCACACCTCAGCTCTATAGGCTGCAGCGAGGCGACGAGCTGCTCATGCGGAAGGTCGCCAAGGGACGATTTACGCTGGACACCAGGAGCGGGCGAACCAATCATCTCCTGGTCTGCACAGTGACGGGCATTGCGCCCTTTGTGAGCTACGTCCGCACGTTGTACCAGGATTGGAAGGAAGGCAGGTTCGCGGGTGAGCATAAGCTGTTCCTGCTGACTGGAGCCAGCCGCTCGTGGGAGTTCGGGTATCTCAACGAAACGCAGGGGTATGCGCGGCAGGTTCCTTGGCTGAAGTTCGTGCCAACCGTTAGCCGCCCGTGGGAAGATGAGAAATGGAAAGGCGAAACGGGCCGAGTCGAGGACATTTTACGAAAGTACGCCGATATGTGGGAGACTACGCGCGAGAACTGTGTCGCCTATCTTTGTGGTCATCCGGAGATGATTGAGCACTGCAAGGAGGTTCTGAAACGGTGTGGCTATCCCAAGGAAGCACTGAAGGAGGAGATCTATTGGGTGCCAGCGAGGACAGCGGCCGCGTAAGAGTCGGTACATCGCGTGAGAGGGTATTCTTTTGTACTTCTTCCGTAATGGCTCGAACCAAAAGAAATGCGTACAGTTACCGCGCGGTCTTGCTCGCGAGACGAGCGGATGACAAACCATAGACACGCTAGGCTTGACTAAGCAGCTCTCTGCGAAACCAGCTCCGGCAAGGAGAAAAACTCGCGAACCCGTCGATTCACGATTTCGCCACCACGGGTTAACAGAGTCTCGCGAATAATTTCGTCTTCGGAATCGCTCCGCAGCTTCCCATCCTTTACCAAATTCAGAAGAAATGCGGCGATGTTGCGCCCGTACATCTGGCTGGCGTGATAAGGCACTTGGCTGGCGACATTGATCCGGCCGATGATCGTAACACCGTGCTCGACCACGGTTTGGCCGGCGCGAGTCAGTTCGCAATTGCCTCCGCGCTATGCCGCCAGATCAAAGATTACAGAGCCAGGCGCCATTCCTTTTACCATCTCGCGGGTCACTAGTACCGGGGCTTTCTTGCCCGGTACGACAGCCGTGGTTATAACCACATCGCTCTCCCCGATCACGCGACTGAGAAGTTCACGCTGCCGTGCATAGAAGCTCTCATCCTGTGCGGTACCATATCCGTGCGCATCCTCGGCGTTTCTTGCTTCAATCGGGAGTTCCACGAACCGCCCACCCAGGCTTTGCACCTGTTCTTTGGTTGACGGTCGCAAATCGTACCCATTGAGGAGAGTGCGTCCATGCTTTGCGCTCGCGTAGTACGCGGCATCAACTCCTCAGCGAACGAGATGACACCCGTTTGGGCAATCCGTTGGATTACATCCACTGATCCCAGCGGCCGCAAAAAGCCGACAAGGACTTGCTCCCTACGCAGCAATAGAAGGTCCGCTTGCCCGGTAACATCATTCGAGCCGTAGCACAGAACCTGGACCACGATATCCGCACGACCAAAAACCGCACGGCGATCAGGAAGGACCTGAGCGCCCTTTTCGACATAGAGACCGTCCGGATAGCCCGCCTCCGCCCCTGCACCGGTCTCGACCAGCACTTCGAATCCCGCCTTGACGAGATTCGGGATCACCATGGGAACAAGCGCAACGCGTCGCTCGCCCGGATAACTCTCCTTAGGCACACCAATGATCACCGACTTATCTTACTCTTAGGTTCTATGAAGAGCTACGCCGGCGGAATGGGGCGCCCCAATTGGGGTTGCCGCGCTTGCGCGTGAGGGCGACCGGTATCGCCATAGGCCCTGATCATACGCGCCCTTGGGTGACCCAGCGGCAGGTTCTTGCACGAGTTGCGCACGGTTTGCCGTAGTGGGAAACTTGGCGGGTGTCTATGGTCGGCGCCCAGGCGAATGACGGATGGAATTGAGCCTGCCGCAGATGAGTGGCAGTACTGGAGGATTCGAATATGGCGTATGAGACGTTCTTCTGGTTCAGAGCAGTGCTCGCAGTTTTGTTGCTGGGATACGCAGCAAGCACGATCTATCGTTTCGCAAGCCCATCCCCTCGGCAGAGCGTGTGGGAGATCGTCTTTTGGGCGCTCGGCCCGCCCCTGTGGTTTTTTCTCGAATACTTCATGTTGGACCGTGGCTGGATTAAGGTACCGGACGCGGCTAGCAAGGATGCGTTCTTGAAGAGTATTAAGGATTACGCCGATTACGCCAGCAAGATTTGGGCCGCGGTGCTTGCCTCAGTTTTGTTCCTGTACGCCAAGAAGTAGCACATAGAGAACCGGATCGGAGCGTGTTTTCCCATACGGCGGACGCTGCATCGTAACGGGAAGTTGCTGCCCGCTGTGATTGAGCATATGCTCGCGGATCGCCCCGGGAAGATTGGCGGGTTTCGATTATCGTGTCCCAGGCGAATGAGACCGAGAGGGCTCGGTCCCAGCGCAGCGGCAGCGACGAAGTATCGCGGAGACGCGGCGGATCGTGGAAGAGACACTGGCGCCCGGCGCGTCGGTAGCGAAGGTAGCGCGGGCGCATGGTGTGAACGCCATTCCTATCAAGGGACCCGCGGTTGGCATGCCGATTACCTGCATCGTGCTCCTGGCTATGGTGACGAGGCTGCCCATGCACTCGTTCTCGACCGGTTCGGGCGGCGAATGCGGGACTCGCCGGAAGTCCAACGGTGTTATCAGGTCACTGGGCCCAGCGACGTGGTGATGTTCGTCTGCACCGGCAGCATGGAAGAGTACGGAAACTTTGCCCACCGGTAGTTTGAACGAAGCGAAGATGTGGGCGTTCAAGGAACTGGATCCCATCCCGCAATTCAAGGCTACAGCCGAGCTTGGTGAATTCCTGAAGGCTCGCTTCTCCCAGTCGTTCTAGTCCACGAAGCGGTTCTGCCATCCGCCACTCCATTCCAATTACAACAAGAACGTGAGGCATTCCGAAGAACCCAGAGTGGTCGGATCGAGTGCCTGCGAGCAGATCAAACTGCTGCTCGGCCAAGATCATCCAGTTTGTCGCAGCTAGTCCAACGCGCTCAGGCGGACAGTTGTCGAATGGCGTATTCAAACACTGATCCACTGACGGAAGAGTGTTACCGTTTTCGAGTGTACTGGCAGCCAATCCCTGTCCGTCTCCCCAAAGGGGCCAACATCTGTGCCGGCCTAATCTGTCCAAGATAAAACTCGGCCTGTATGATTCGAAGAATGTCTGATTGAAATTCTGATCCACATAGCGCATGGTCACGACCATCTGGTCGCCAAATTCCCTGGCAATTCCATTCGTGACGCGTTCCATCTGTGGACGGGACGGGATTGGGACGACGTCAAAGCCTTGAAATGGCTGACTGCCAAGTTGCCAGGCGCACGAAAGCAAACAGGCTCATTTTAGCGGCCGTGTCATCAGTCGGCGAAATTCCGTCCCGGTGGCGAGACGGGATCCGAGACCATCTCAGTGGTGTCGTCGAAGATGTTTGGCGAGGGAGTTGTGCCCCATAGATACGACTCTCGCTGCGGCGTGTTTGCCGCCTGCCACGACGCTTCTGCGGCTCCGGGCCAGTGCCACATTTCCGTAGGAGAATACGTAAACCAGCAAGAGCGTCAAGGCAGCAATTCGGAAAGCCAGTGAAGAACGCGAGGGTAGCTCCTGCCTTACGGTGGGTAGGCGATTGCACCTACGCTTCTTCAACACGTACAACAGCAGGAGGTTCGGAGCATAGATCAAAAGACCATTCATGAGGCCGTTTCTGTACCGCCGACCCGAAGTAGCAACCACTAAGTCGGGTCTCAAAGCGACGTTGCCAACGGACCGCAAGCGCTGTGCGAGGTCCGCATCCTCGCACAGGTGGAGGTTTGCGTTGAAACCTCCGACCTTGAGGAAAGCCTCCTTGGTAACTGCCATATTGCAGCCCGGCAAGCTCCACCCGCCAGTGATCCTTCTGTCAATCCGCCATAGAGGATGGGCCACCCTCGGAAAGAAAGCCCTAACGAGCGGCGGGCCAGAGTAAAAACGATAGAGACCGCCAACGGCCACCAGGTTCGTATCCTCGCGAAACTCCTTGAGGATCCGGCTGAGCCAGTCAGGAGGAACGACCGTGTCTGCGTCGGTGGTAGCAATAATGCCGCCCTTCGAACTCAGAAAACCTGCTTGGCGAGCATGCGCGACGCCCCGTCGATTCTCAGCGATCACCTTGGCCCCCAATGTCTTGGCTATAACCGGCGTCTCGTCTGTTGAGCCGTTGTCGACCACGATGAGTTCGAAATCCTTAAATTCTTGATTAAGCAGCGAAGCCAGAGCCAAGGGCAGGTTGTTCTCTTCGTTGTATGCAGGAACCACAACGCTGACGCAAGGCTGTACCGGGTTCTCGTGACTGTGCTTCTCGTGGAGGTCGCCGAGGTCGTCCAGATCGACGCACTCTGCAGTCCTGCGGCGCTGATACACGACCGCCAGAACTGTCCCGGTTGCGATTACGGCCAGAAGATTTCGCAGACTCCAATAATCAAACTCGAGCATCGTCCAGAACAAAAACTCGTCAGTCACGAGCCCGAGACCAACCCCCAGCAGGACCCAGGAAGTCTGTTTCTTGGTCTTGCGCATCAGCGGCGAGACGAGAACCAGTGCAAATCCGACGACAAAGTGGTGCACGTGGCGACCCCTGATGAATATGCCGGGGATTATGCCGAGGGCAACGAGCCAAACTTCAAGAATCCTCGTCAGCAGCACCGTGCTCCAGAAAGCACCCAGCGTCAACAACCACTGCAATGAAGAGTCTGTGTCCCCGGGCCCATTCATATGTCTGTGCTACCCACATAAATATGGATGCCAGGTAGCTGTTTTAAGGATGGTTGACTTGATTCCGGCGGTTGTTCGCCATTGACAAGCTACCGGAAGAAATCCGGATGTCAAATCCTCGGCAAGAGGCTGAAAATAGAGGGCAATTCAGTGTTTCTTGTTTCGCAAATCGGAATTTTGAATCGTCGTTCGCGAAACGCTGGAGCTCCTGCCGCATCTATTCAGACTAATTCCAAGTTGCTGGAAGCGGAGAGGTTGGACAGCCCGGCGTCTGCAGGTCCTACAACCGAGGCGGAACCCTGTACGTTCCCTTGGGCTACGCCGGGGTGGTGCAGTGCGATTCTATCGAAAAAAGCTATTGTTCCACGCGTGTCCCGGCGCAAGCGTCCCTTGCAGCAAGTCGATCTGTTGACCCACGATCATCTCTCCTAGTAGTCTAGGAGACGCCAACAGCCTTCTCCTAGACTGTCAAGGGGAAGAATGGGCGACAGGTTGTTGCCGAGTGACGTTCCCGGATACCGGCAACCAGAAATTGAGTCACGGGGAGCCGGGCAGGTTAAGCGGCTTGATAGTGATCGTCCACATTTTGGCCTTAAAGGATCCTGGATCCCGGCGCAGCTAGAAACATTCGCTCACAGAGTCACGACGTCCGTGGAGTCGCGGTTCGCGCTCGCCTATGCTGCTGGGCGTTCTGGTCTGGGTCGAGCGTAATCCACGTCCAGGGTACGATCTCTTAATATGTTGCCATTCAGAGCTCGGATTGCTTTCTCCGCCTCAGCGTCGTTTGTCATCTCCACGAATGCAAACCCGCGTGGCAGCCCGGTGTCGCGATCCACGATGATATGAACCTGCACCACCTGTCCGTAGGCTTCGAAAAGCCGCCGAAGCTCCTCGTGCGTCACCTCTGAACCCAGGTTCCCAACAAAGAGGTTTTTCACGACGTCTTCCCTATGGTAACTGTTCAATTGTGGGTTGTTCTCGAGCGATCGGGCAAGAGAATGAAGTTCGATGTAGAACTTCTTTGGTCTCTCCAAATTTTAGAAGTGGAGTTCAACACCGACCAATCGCGCTTGAATCCACTCCTTAAAATTCTCTCGGGCTTCGAGTATAGTGCCGCAGCAATGTTTCGGAGAAGCCTTGTCGCAGCGAACGCGCAGAACGCTCGTATTAGAAGCAACTTTAGACACATGCTGCTAGGCCTAGGACAGTACTTCCCACGCTGAAATCCGATAGCGATGCCGAACCGTCCTTCCTTCAATTCTTTTTCTACCCGAAGAACCTTCCCGAAGCACCACATCCGCTTACCTTCAGCCTCCGCCTCCACTGGCGGCACGACAAGTATCAACCCAATCTCGGAACCCTCTGGGATGAGTTGATCAGCATAGAGGAGAACTCCAGTTGATGAGAAATTATCAGTGATAGCCGGGGCCTCATGGCCGTCATTTCCAATCACCACAGACACGGCTTGTTGGAGAAGGATGCGCTGAGCCCGGCGGCGGTCAGGGTTGAACATCTGTTATGAAACCCTAGACACTTTCTGCAAGATCTTGTCATCGAGGGCGGGAATCGAGATTGGTCTCTGTTTCCCGTTTTCCTTTGGGATATAGACCCGGCGCAGTGGTTGGGCGCCGGAGTGCGCTTTGGCGGCTGATTCGTTTGCCAATTTTTCGGTTCCGGGTCCGCAGCTTGCGGTGTATGCTATTTCTTGTTACCCCACATCGGACCTCCTTTACGGACAGAAGCACAGCTGACAAATAGAGTCGGCGCTGGAATGTTTCAGGTCTCATCTCTGCTTACCTGATATGCGCCTCTAAACATCTTCCCGTTCGCCTTGAAGGTAGATCCCGGCTGTTTTCTCCATTTCTTAAACAGTCTCGGATTGTTCTTCAGTTGTAGTAATGCAGACGCAACCACTTCCGCGCTTGGCATGTCTGGATCCGCCGCAACAGAAAAGCACGTCGATTTGCCGTGGGGTGAGATAACACATACGAGTTTATAGTCCACTAGGAAGTTCCTACGCCCGGCTCTGAGCCAATAAGTATCACCACGAACTCGCTCGGCTCCAGTGAGTGCAGCGACGCGCTTCAGGTTCTCTGCTGCCCGCTGGGTGGGCGTGCACTTGGTGCGCTTTCTCATCGCGAGCAGATCACTGGGCACGGCTGAATACCTGACCGTCGGCCTTAAACGCCCCGCTCTGAGCGGCCCACCTGTCAAAGAGCGCTGGATTGTTCCTGAGCTGCAGCAGCGCGGTAGCAATTTGCTCCGCTTTTGGCATCTCGTTGTGCGCGGAATAAAAGCAGGTTTCCTCGTATGAACATTCGGGATCTG
>Ga0209580_10000577_pt1 | contig 19211 bp, 13 predicted proteins | sample Coa_R1_5_FD_187153 | JGI IMG/M metagenome (GOLD analysis project Ga0209580, IMG submission 187153) | Surface soil microbial communities from Centralia Pennsylvania, which are recovering from an underground coalmine fire - Coalmine... | ecosystem: Environmental > Terrestrial > Soil >... | reverse complement strand
CGCCAATGTGCTCACCTGGATCGCCCAGCAGCATCCGAAGCTGCCTGCACCCGCCCTCGTCGGCTGGTCGCGCGGCGCGTGCATCTCGATGCTGGCCGCCGAGATCCGGCCGAGCGCCATGTCCGCGCTCGTGCTGTTCGGCTTCGTCTTCGATCCGGCGGATTCGTTCGCCGACACCGAAGCGCCGATCGACCCGCCGCGCGACAAGAACACCGCGGAGAACGCCGCGAGCGACTTCATCACGCCGGAAGTCACGCCGCCCATCGTCGTCAAGGCGTTCATCGAGCAGGCGCTCAAGGCCGACCCCATCCACATCGATCTCAAGGGCGACGGCGAGTACAACGCGCTGAAGCCGGATCGCGTCAAGGTTCCGACACTCGTGCTCTTCGGCGAGAAGGATCCTGGCGTCTCGATGGACGACGCGGGCAAGTTCTTCGCGAAGCTGGGCACGGCCGATCGGCAGATGGTCGTGCTGCCAGGTGCTGATCACGTCGCGCAACTCGAGGACACCCACGATCGGTGGGTCGCCGCGATCATCGGATTCCTCACGCGTCCGCCGACTCGTCGCTAGCGGATCCGAGGAACAGGAGGCCGCCGTGCTCCGACCACTCAGCCGCGTCACGCTCGCCTGGGCGCTCATCGCGCTCCTGCCGCTTTGGGCCTCGGCGCCCCAGGCTCTCCGAGGGGTCGATGCCGTGCCCGACACCGGCACCTTCTCGATCCTGGGCTTCGATCCGGACACGGGCGAGATCGGGGCCGCAGTCCAGTCGAGGGTGTTTTCAGTCGGCAACGGCGTCATCCTGGCGGAAGCCGGCGTGGGCGCCGTCGCGACGCAGGCCATCGTCGACGTCGGCTACGGGCCGAAGGGGATGGCGCTGCTCCGTCAGGGTCTGGCGCCGAAGGACGTCATTCGGCGGCTGCTCGACGAGGACACCGACCCGGGCTATCGGGGTCAACCATGGCAGAAGGCCGGCCGGCAGGTGGCGGTCATGAACGCGAAGGGCGAGTTCTCCGCCTACACCGGCCCGGAGGCTCCGATCGAGCGCGGGGATTCACAGGGGCCGCATTCGACCGCCCAAGGCAACACGCTCGGCGGGAAGGGGGTACCGGCGGCGATGGTCGATGGGTTCGAAAAGAGCGCGCTCGCGGCCACGGGTGCGAAGAATCACGTCTCGCTGCGGCTCGTCGCGGCCCTCGAAGCCGGCCAGGCGGCTGGTGGCGACAGCCGCGGACAGCAGTCGGCGGCGCTCATCGTCGTCAAGAAGGACTGCGGCGTCTGGTTACACAACGACGTGGAGTTGCGGCTACAGGTCGACGACAACCCCGAGCCGATCAAGGAACTTCGGCGCCTGGTCGAGAACGCGCTCGCGCCCGGGTCGAACCAGGTGCCCTGCTTCCGGCGATGAGCGAGTCCACGGCTGACGCGGTTCGCGTGCGTGCGCCGGAGTTCACGGGCGCTGTCGAGTGGTTCAACGTGTCGTCGCCTCTCACGCTGCGGGCGCTCCGCGGCAAAGTCATCCTGCTCGATTTCTGGACCTACGGCTGCGTCAACTGCATGCACATCCTGCCGGACCTCAAGCGACTCGAGGAGAAGTACCGCGACGAGCTGGTGGTCATCGGCGTGCATTCGGCGAAGTTCTCGAACGAGGGGCAGTCCGAGAATATCCGTCGCATCATCGTTCGCTACGAGATCGAGCATCCCGTCGCGAATGATTCGGCCTTCGCGATCTGGAAGGCCTACGGCGCCCGCGCCTGGCCGACGCAGGTGTTGATCGATCCCGAGGGCTACGTGGTGGCCACGGCCTCGGGCGAAGGCCACGCCGAGGGTTTCGACCGGGCCATTGCCGCGGTCATTCACGTGTTCGACGAACGACGGGCGATCGACCGGCGGCCCCTCCCGATGGCGCTGGAGCGCGATCGCGTGCGGACGTCGCTCCTCGCCTTTCCCGGCAAAGTCCTGGCCGACGAGGTTTCCGGCCGCCTGTTCGTGGCCGACTCGAGCCATCACCGCTTGCTCGTGACGACGCTCGACGGTCGAGTCCTCCAGGTCATCGGTCGGGGAAGGTCGCCTGATGGCCGCACGAGCGGCGCGGGCCGAGCCGACGGCGACTTTGCCGAGGCACAGTTCTATCGCCCGCAAGGGCTGGCGTTCGATGCCCACCGACAGCAGCTCTACGTGGCCGACACGGAGAACCATCTGATCCGTGTGGCTGATCTGACGACGCGCCGCGTGTCGGCGGTCGCCGGCACCGGTCGGCCGGCGGCGTGGGGTGGCCTCGGCGGCGCGGCCCTCGAGACCTCGATCAGCTCACCCTGGGATCTCGCGTTGTCGGATCGACTGCTGTTTGTCGCGATGGCCGGCACCCACCAGATCTGGGTGGTGGACCTCGATCGCCAACTGGCGATGCCGTACGCCGGCTCAGGCCGCGAAGCCCGCGTCGACGGCGCGATCGATGACGCGGCGTTCGCGCAGCCATCGGGGCTGGCGCTCGGCGCGGGCAGACTCTTCGTGGCCGACGCCGAATCGAACATCATTCGCGCGATCGCGCTCCCGCCGATGAACGAGGTCGTCACCCTGGCCGGCGGCGATCTCTTCGAATTCGGCGATACCGACGGCGTCGGCGATGCCGCGCGCCTGCAGCATCCGCTCGGCGTGGCGTGGGTCGCCGGCCGGCTTTTCATCGCCGACACCTACAACCATCGGATCAGGACGCTGGATCCGGCATCGCGCTGCGTGGAGGCGTTCGCGGGCGCCGGTCGGCCGGGGTGGTCGGACGGCAGCGCGGGCGACGCGTCGTTCGACGAACCCGGCGGTCTTGCGGGCACGGCCGATGCGGTTTACGTTGCGGACACCAACAATCACGCGATTCGCCGGATTGGGCTGGCGGACGGACGCGTAACGACCATTGCCGTTCGAAAGGAGTAACGAGAATGCGTTTCCTGCAGCAGCGTCTGTTCACAGCCGTCATGACCGCCCTTGTCGTAGTCCTCGTCAGCGTGCCTTGGAGCGTCCGGCTGGCGGGTCAGGCCGGGACGGGGCGAGGCGGCATCAACACCTACATCAAGGTGGACGCCAAGCTCGTCGCGCTCACCCATGCGCGCGTGATCGATGGCACGGGTGCGCCGGCGCGGCCAGACCAGACGATCGTGATTCGCGACGGCACGATCGCGGCCATCGGCTCCACGACGTCGACGCCGCCGCCCGAGGGCGCGACGGTCATCGATCTGTCCGGCAAGAGCGTCCTTCCGGGCCTCGTCATGCTGCACGAGCACCTCTATTACCCCGTCGGGCCCAATGTGTACGGCCAGCTCGGCGTCAGCTTCGCGCGCCTCTATCTGGCCGGCGGCGTGACGACGATGCGTACGGCGGGGAACACCAATGGGTTGATGGACATCAACCTCCGGGATCACATCGACCAGGGGACGGCCGTGGGGCCGGCGATGGACGTGACGGCGCCGTACCTCGAGGGGCCGAACACGCAGCTCCAAATGCACGCCCTCAAGGACGCGACCGACGCCCGACGTCAGGTCGACTATTGGGCCGACATGGGCGCGACGTCGTTCAAGGCCTACATGAACATCACCCGCGCGGAGCTGGGCGCGGCGATTGACGAGGCGCACAAGCGCGGACTGAAGCTGACCGGCCATTTGTGTTCGGTGACGCTGTCCGAGGCGACCGACCTCGGCATCGACGACATCGAGCATGCCTTCATGGCCGCGACGGATTTCGTGCCCGACAAGGCTCCGGACGTCTGCCCTGGCCAGGCGGCGGGCCAGCGTACGATTGCCGCGCTCGATCCAGCCGGCGCGCCATTCCAGACGCTCGTGAAGAAGCTGGTCGACCATCGCGTGGCGCTCACGTCCACGCTGACCGTGTTCGAGACCTTCACGCCTGGACGGCCCTTTCCCCCGGGCCTCGAGGTGCTCCTGCCGGAGCTCGCCCAGCAGTTCGCCGTCACGTACGCGCGCGTCGGGCAGAACCCGAACTCGCTGTACAAGACCCTACTCCCGAAGGGCATGGCGCTCGAGCACGCATTCGCGACGGCTGGCGGGCTGCTCGTGGCCGGCACGGATCCGACCGGATCGGGCGGCGTCATTCCCGGCTACGCCGACCAGCGCGAGGTCGAGCTGCTCGTCGAGTCAGGTTTCACGCCGCTCGAAGCGATTTCCATCTGCACGCTGAATGGCGCCAAATACCTGGGTCGTGACGGCAAAGTGGGCAGCCTCGCCGTCGGCAAGCAAGCGGATCTGATGATCGTCGCCGGTGATCCGTCGACGACGATCGGAGATATTCGGAAGGTGGACACGGTGTTCAAGGCCGGTGTGGGGTTTGACCCAGCGAAGCTCGTCGCGTCCGTTAGCGGACGGGTAGGTCTATGGTAAGGGGCGCGAGCCCTAACTGTCAGATACCTGACACTATGGGCTCGCATCTTGGCCTATTCCCCACTCTATTCGGCCCAAAACACTCAAATCTCTGCTGGACCTTCCCTGTAAAGCCGATACGATTCGTTGTATTGTGTTAGCGGTCTCCTCGGCGTCTATCTGATCCTCGCTGATCCTGGTCCGAAGCGAGTCATGGAGGGAAATGTGCGTATGAAGAGTGTGGTGACCTTAGTTCTTGGGACGGTCGTACTCGTGGCCTTTGCGGCACCGGCCATGGCGCAGGTGAACGACTCCCAGATTCGCACAACGAGCGTGTCGCCGTCACCTTTCGGTGATTCGAGCACTGCTCCGGCATTCGGTTTGCCCGCCAGTGTCTCATTTGTCCCGGATGATCAAGCAAGACCCACATCCCCCGCATCCCCCACCCATCAAATCGGTGGCAAGCAGGTGACGATCGACGTCCAGGGCGGGTTCATCACGGGCAACGGCGCGAGCGGTCTGGACATCGGCGTGGGCGCGTCATTCCTGCCGATGAAGGACAACGACAAGTTCGGCATCATCGTCGACGGCAACTTCATTCACGAGTCGGCCGGCGGTGTTGGTGCGAACGGCCTCTACATTTCGTTCAACGGCGTCTACAACATCCACCTCGAGAACAGCAAGGCGAAGCCGTTCGTCGGCGGCGGCCTCGCGATCGTTCACTTGAGCGTCAACGGTTTCGGCAGCACCGAGACGAAGCTGCAGATCCTCGGCGGTGTCGGCTGGGCGCTCGAGGGCGGCCGTGAAGTCAACGGTCAGGTGCGCTTCATCTTCACCGACGGCGGCTCGACGACCCTGCTGCTCGTCGGCTTCGCCTTCTAGGCGGCGGAGCTAGTCGAATCGCTGAATGTCGAACTGCTGAAGGAAACTGGGCGCGCTGGCTCTGCCCGCGCGCCCCTTTTTCTTTCTGCGCCAGCGAAGGCCTCCTGACCTCCGCCCACGGTCTCTTCTGCGCAACGCTGCGCTCGGTGGTTCCTGGTCAAATCAGTGCAGCCCGCCCCGCCCGCGTCCCGCGACGAATGGCGAGGTCGTGGGCTTGTGCGGCAGGCGTTCGTCCCGGTTGGCAGCGAGGAACGCGAACGCCGCCGCGATGGTCGCATTGCGTCGCATGTCCTCCGGCTGCAGCCGCTCGTATGAATCCAGGTTCGTGTGGTGGGTGATGGCGCTGTATTCGACTTCATCCTGGATGAACTGAAAGCCCGGCAGATTCACGGCGTCAAAGGACAGGTGATCCGTCCCGCCGGTGTTGTCGATCGTCAGCGTCGTCATGCCGACCGTGTGGAAGGGCTCCATCCACTCCCGGAAGATCGGCGCGACGGCCGTGTTCCCTTGCAGGTACACGCCGCGAATGGCGCCCGTCCCGTTGTCGATGTTGAAGTAAGCCGCGAATCTGTTCAGAGCGGCGGTCTGCTCAGCCGTGGGGGCCGCCGGCGGTGGGGCAGGCGTCGCGTTCGCGCCGCCCGCTCCCGCGCCGCCGCCCCGGCCTGCGCCCTGCGGCGCGCCGAAATGGCGTGCGACGTAGTCGCGCGATCCGAGCAGGCCCTCCTCCTCGCCCGTCCAGAGGCCGATCCGCACGGTCCGCCGCAGCTTGACGCCCGTCTGTTTCAGAATGCGCATCGCTTCCAGCATCGCGCCCGATCCGGCGCCGTTGTCGGTCGCCCCCGTCGAGGCGTGCCACGAGTCGAAGTGCGCGCCGAGCATGACGACCTCGTCGGCCTTGTCGGTGCCGGCGATTTCGCCGACGACGTTGAACATCGGCGGGTTGGGGACGTAGGTGTTCTTGATGTCGGCCTCGAGCGTCACGGGCATGTTCTTTTCGAGGAGGCGCGCGATGCGGCCATATTGCTCGGCCGGGATGACCACCTGCGCGTAGCCGTCAGGGCTCGTCGCGGCCGACCCGCCGATCGTATAGATACCGTGGCCCCGCGGGGCCGTGGACAGGGTTCCCGCGATGCCCTCGTCACGAAGGAACTGCGCGCACGGGTCGGGCGTACCGCCGCGCCCGCCGCAGGCCGTGCCGGTCGGTGGCTGGCCGGTGACGTTGCCACGGCCCCCGGCCGCGCCGCCCGGGCGGCCGCCCGGCGGGGTCACGCCCAGTTCGGCCGGATGCGGCGGGTTCTCGAACGCATCGAGATCGGTCTGCGTGTACCGATGTGCGGGAGCGTTCCAATAGGCCGGCACGTCAGGCGCTTCGGCTCGGAGCAGCCATTTTCCCTTCAACTGGCCGGCGTGCGCCTTCAAATCCTCGAGCGTCGTGCCCGTCACGATCACGGCGTCGCCGCGGACGAGGCCGTTCGTGCCAGGCGTCCAGCCGGTCGGCGTGCCGGGGATGGGGAATTGCTGGGGCGACACGGCGGCCAGGTAGAATTTTTCGTTCACCCAGCCTCGCGGAAAGCCGCAGCTCGCCGGTGTGTTGCCGCCACGCCCGCCCGCGGCCGGCTGGCCCGCGGCCAGCGCGGCGGTGATTTCGGCCGGACATGGCGTCCACGGCTCTTCCGCGACGTTCGTCAGGCCCCACTCCTTCATCTGACCGACCGCCCAGTCCGCCGCCTTCTTGACGTTCGGCGAGCCGGTCAGCCTCGGCCCGTACACGTCCGTCAGGTAGCTCATGATCTCCATGACCTTGGACGATGCGGGGTTCAGGCCGTACTGTTTGATCTTGTTGATGCCGTCGTAGTCGATGCTCTCCGTGGCGCGAAGCGGCAGCGTCCCGGCAACGAGCACCGCGATGGCTGCGCCGCTCACGAGGCTCGCGCGAAGCTCCTTCGTCATGACATCTCTCCTCGAGTCCGGGCCCTGCGGTTCCCGGAAGGTCGCCACTATACCGCCAATGAAAGTGCTAAGGTATTTTTGTCCGCAAGAGGAGGCGTCGCATGAAGGTTCTACCTCTATTGTTCGGTGGCTTCGCGTTGGCGGCCGCGGGTCTGGCCGCCCAGGGCACGATGGCGCCCCGCCCGGCACCGCCGATGGAACGCCCGATGAGCGCGACCGCCGATCCCATCGTTGGCTCGGCGAGGGTCGCCTACGAGGCGATGAAGCGGTTCATCCTCGCTGCCGCTGACGAGATGCCCGAGAAGGATTACGCGTCCAAACCCGCCACGTTACCGGCGGCTGACAAGCAGGAGATCCGGACGTTCGGTCAAATCATCGGGCATGTGGCGCAGGCGAACTTCATGTTTTGCGCGTCCGCGCTGGCGCAGGTGGCGCCGGTTGGGACCGAGACCATCGAGAAGACCAAGACGAGCAAGGCAGATCTCCAAAAGGCGCTGGCCGACTCGTTCAGCTACTGCGACCGTGTGTGGACCGAGACGACCGACAGGAATGCGGTCACGCCCGGGAAGTATCCCGACGGCATTCCCCTGCCGCCGCCGACCCGGATCGGCGCCCTCGTCTTCAACTCGTCGCACGACGCCGAACACTACGGCAATCTCGTCACCTACCTTCGGGCCAAGGGCCTGGTGCCGCCGTCGAGCCCACCGGTGGTGAAGTAGGGACCCCGCGGTGCGGCGGCGGGTTAAGACCCATCCCCATTCCTGCTAGACTGCGGCGTCGACCGTGAAGACGCTGCTCCGCGCCGCGTTCGTGCTCGTGCCCGGTCTTGCCACTGCCTGCGGCGCGACCGTTGATGCGACGCGTGTCGGTCGTCGGGTCGATCTGTCGCTGCCCCGGGACACCGACACCGTCGAGGTGCGCGTGCCGCCCCGAGCCACTCTGGCCGGTCTTCTCGTCGCCAACCATTTGTCTGCCGACCTCGCGGCGGAGGTCGTCGCGGCCGTTCGCGATGTCTTCGATCCCCGCGGCCTTCGGACCGATCGCAGCTACCGGTTGACGCGCGGCCCGGACGGGTCGTTTCGCGCGTTTGAGTACGACATCGACGCGGGTCGTTTGCTCAGCGTGGCGTCGCGTGGCCACGGCGACGCCGGCCAGCCGCTCCTCGATGTCTCGGTCGTGACAACTCCCAAGGAGACCCGGCGACAGGCCGTCGAAGCGGACATCACGCGCGAGCACCCATCGCTCGTCGGCTCGCTCGACGCGCAGGGCGAAGCCGTCGATCTGGCGCTTCGCCTCGCGGATATTCTCGGCGGCGAAGTGGATTTCAACACGGACCTTCAGCGCGGCGATCGCGTGACGGCGCTCTTCGAGCGCGTCGTGCGCAGCGGCACGCCCGGCGAGTACGGGGCGATCGATGCGGCGGTGCTGCAGAACGTCGGGCGCCGGATTGTCGCGATCCGGTTCGATGGTCCTGATGGGAAGCCGGCATGGTTCGACGAGGAAGGGCGATCGCTCAAGCGGCAGTTCCTCAAGTCGCCGCTCCCGTTCGAGCCGAGAATCACGTCGGGGTTTTCGCTGAGCCGCGTACATCCGATTTACGGCGATCGCCGCCCGCACCTCGGTGTCGACTATGGCGCGCCGGTGGGTACCTCGGTAGTCGCCGTCGCGTCCGGGGTCGTCGAGTCGGCCGAGTGGGCGGGCGACGCCGGGCGCATGGTCGTCCTCCGGCATGCCAGCGGCTACGAGACGCTCTATCTGCATTTGTCGGCCTTCGCGCCCGGACTTCGCCCGGGCCTGCGCGTCGGCCAGGGCGCGCTCATCGGCCGCGTCGGCCAGACCGGAGCCGCCACGGCGCCGCATCTCGACTACCGGATCAAGAAGAACGGTGTCTACGTCAACCCCGTGGCGGAGCTGGCACGGATGCCGAAGGGCGATCCCATTGCGTCCGACGCCCTGCCGGCCTTCCAGGCCGCGCGGGATCGCGCGCTTCAGGAGCTGGCCACCCGACTGGCCGATCGTTCGACGGCCGACGCCGCGGCCCCGAAAGGCCACAGGTAGGACGATGGCCCAGTTGTTTCCCTTGAAAGCGCTTCGCCCGGCGCCGCCGGTTGCCGACAAAGTGGCCGCGGTGCCCTACGACGTCGTCAGTGCGGACGAGGCGAGGACGCTCGTCGCCGGTCATCCGTTGAGCTTTCTCCGGGTCACGCGGTCAGAGGTCGACCTGCCCCCCGACACGAATCCGTACGACGCGCGTGTCTACGCGCAGGCCGTCGTCAACTTCGAGGCGCTGAAACGCGACGCCCCGCTCCTCACCGACGATGAGCCGTCGCTGTACCTGTACCGGCTGCGGATGGGCTCGCACGAGCAGACGGGACTGGCCGGTTGTTTCTCGGTCGATGATTACGACCGCGGCCTGATCAAGAAGCACGAGCGCACGCGCAAGGACAAGGAAGACGACCGCACGCGTCACATGATGGAGCTGCGGGCGCAGACCGGTGTGGTCTTCCTGACGTACCGAGCCGCCGCACCCATCGACTCGCTCGTGCGCCGCTTGACGTCCGCGCGGCCGATCTACGACTTCCGCGCTGACGATGGCATCGCACACACGATGTGGCGGATTGCCGGTCTCGATGCGCAGTCGCTGGTGTCGGCGTTTGCGGCCGTGCCGGCGCTGTACATCGCCGACGGTCACCACCGGGTCGCCAGCGCGTCCCGGGCCCGGGCGGCCCTCGCCGCCGCGGGCGGCCACGTGACGGACGCGGATCGCTTCATCGCGGTCGCGTTTCCCGACACGGAGGTACAGATTCTCCCGTATCACCGCGTCGTCAAAGACCTGGCCGGAGAGACCCCCGACGCCGTGCTCGCGGCCATCGGCCAGCGCATGCGCGTGTCGCTCGGGCCGGCGACCCCGGCGCGGGCCGGCGATGTCGCCATGTTCATCGCGGGCCGCTGGCATACGGTGACCCTCCCGAAGCCGCCAGCCGGCACGTCGACCGCCGACGCGCTCGACGTCGCCGTGCTCGAACGCGAAGTGCTCACGCCATTCCTCAAGATCGGCGACGTCCGATCCGACAAGCGCATCGAGTTCGTCGGCGGGGCCCGGGGCACGACAGCGCTCGAGCGCCTCGTCACGGACGGCCGGAATGCCGTCGCGTTCTCGATGTTTCCGGTCAGCGTCCGTGATTTGATCGCCATTGCCGACGCGGGCGGCATCATGCCCCCGAAGTCGACCTGGTTCGAGCCGAAGCTGCGGGATGGCCTTCTGGTCCATATGATCTGAACCCCTCACATGCGGATCCTGATTGCGAACAAATTCGAGCAGAGCGGTATCGACGGGCTGAAGGCCCTGGGGTGCGACGTCGTCTATCAGCCCGACCTGGTGGATGACGCGCTCGCACGGGCGCTGGCATCCGGAGGCGCCGAGGTGCTCATCGTCCGGTCCACCAAGGTCACCGAACCGATGCTGGCGCCACGCGTGAAGCTCATCGTCCGCGCCGGCGCCGGCGTGAACACGATCGACGTGAAAGCCGCGACGACGCACGGGGTCGTCGTCGCGAATTGTCCGGGCCGGAACGCGGTCGCGGTGGCCGAGCTGACGTTCGGCCTGCTCCTCTCGATCGACCGCCGGATTCCCGACAACGTCGCGGATCTCCGCGCGGGCAGATGGAACAAGAAAGAGTACTCGAAGGCCCGAGGTCTCTTCGGCGCGACGCTGGGACTCCTCGGCGTTGGCAGCATCGCCCGGGAAGTCATCAAACGCGCAGCGGCATTTGGCATGCCGATCGTCCTGTGGAGCCGTCGATTCGATCGGCAGGACCGAGGGCTGAGCGCGGCGGAGGCCGAGGCCCTGGGTCTCGACCCTGCGCGGCACGAGGTCGGTCTCGCGCTCGCGCCGTCCCCAGCGGACGTGGCGGCGCGGTGCGACGCCCTCAGCATCCATCTCGCCCTGGGTCCCGAGACCCGGAAGATCGTGAACGCCGAGGTCTTGTCGCGCTTGAAGCCGGGCAGCATCGTGATCAACACCGCGAGGTCCGAGATCGTGGAGAGCGCCGCGCTGACGGCCGCCATCCGGGAGCGACATCTGCGCGTCGGTCTCGACGTGTTTGCCGAGGAGCCCGCCGAGGCGACCGCGGCTTTCCTGGATCCCATCGTCGGCGAAGCCGGGGTGTACGGCACCCATCACATCGGCGCCTCGACCGACCAGGCGCAGGAAGCAATCGCGGCCGAGACCGTTCGTATCGTTCAGGCGTTCATGGAGACCGGCAAGGCCCCGAACGCCGTCAACTGAGGAGCCCGCCACTCATGCCCGTCCATCGCATCTTCAATTTCGCGGCCGGTCCGGCCGTGCTGCCCCTGCCCGTACTCGAGGCGGCCCAGCGCGATCTCGTGGCGCTCCCCGGGGTGGGCATGTCGGTGATGGAGATCAGCCATCGGTCGAAGACGTTCGAGGCCATCATCCAACAGGCCGAGGCGGACATGCGGACGCTCGCGGGCATACCCGCGAACTACAAAGTCGTGTTCCTGCAGGGCGGCGCGAGTCTTCAATTCTCGATGGTGCCCATGAACCTGCTCTCGCCCGGCGCGACCGCTGACTACATCATCACCGGCGATTGGGCGAAGAAGGCGCTCGCCGAGGCCAAGAAGGTCGGGGCCACGCACGTCGCCGCCACGACCGAGGACGGCAACCATCGCCGGATCCCGCGGCAGAGCGAGCTGAAGCTCACGCATGGATCCGCCTACGTCCACATGACGTCCAACAACACGATTCACGGCACCGAGTGGCAGTACGTGCCCGACGTCGGCGCCGCGCCCCTCGTCTGCGATGCCTCGTCGGACATCTTCTCCCGCCGGCTCGACGTGGCGAAGTACGGCCTCGTCTACGCCGGCGCGCAGAAGAACCTCGGTCCGTCAGGCGTGACGGTCGTCATCGTCCGCGACGATTTGCTCGCCCGATCCCAGGATTCTCTCGCGACGATGCTCAATTTGAAGACCCAGGCCGAGAACGGATCGATGTACAACACGCCGCCGACGTTCGGCATCTACATCCTCGGGCTCGTCATGAAATGGCTGATCGGCATCGGCGGTCTCGAGGCCATTGACGCCATCAACGGGCGCAAGGCGGCGGTGCTGTACGCCGAACTGGACCGGACCGGCTTCTGGCGGCCGCACGCCGACAAGGACAGCCGCTCGCGCATGAACGTCACGTTCCGCCTGGCGACCGAGGCCCAGGAGGCCCTGTTCGCCAAGGAAGCGACCGCGGCCGGCCTCGACGGCCTCAAGGGACATCGCTCGGTCGGTGGGATTCGGGCGTCGATCTACAACGCCTTTCCGGAAGACGGGGTCGCCGCGCTCGTGGCATTCATGCGGGAGTTCGAACGGAAACACGGATGACGAGGGCCCGCGCAATCGTCAGATCCCTCCTCTTCTTCTTCCTGACCTCAGCGCTCGGCCTTCGTCCAACGACGTGCTTCGCCCAGTCCGGCCCGCTGACAGGGACCGTCTCAACCGCGGCCGGCGGACCCGTCAGAGGTGCGAGGGTCTCGGTGCACGAGGCCGGTCACGACGAGGTGGCGGTTACGGGCGCCGACGGCGCGTTTTCGCTTCCCGGTATCGCCCTGCCGGTGTCGATCGACGTCACCGCGCCAGGATTTGCGCCGCTGCATCGCGTCGTCGTGGCTTCGCCCGTTACGCTCATCCTCGACCCCGCGAGCGTGACCGAGTCCGTCGTGGTCAGCGCGGATCGGGCGCCGGCGTGGCGCGACGGCACGTCGGGGGCGACCGTCCTCGGTGCCGATGATCTCCGTCTGCTTCCGGCCGTCACGCTCGACGAGTCGCTGCGGGCCGTGTCGGGCTTCTCGCTGTTTCGGCGGTCGTCCGCGGTCTCCGCCAATCCGACGACTGACGGCGTCACGATGCGCGGGCTGTCGGCCTCTGGCGCGAGCCGTGGGCTGGTTCTGCTCGACGGCGTGCCGCTCAACGACGGCTTTGGCGGCTGGGTGACGTGGACCCGGCTGCCGACCGACGCCGTCGCGCGGGTCGACGTCGACCGCGGATCGGCCGGCGACGCATTCGGATCCGATGCGCTTGGCGGCGTCATTCGCATCGTGACGCCCACCGTTGACACGCCGGTCGCGTCGGCCGGCGTGGACGCCGGGTCGACGTCACTCGCGAGTCTCGACGTTTCCGGCGGCCTCCGTCGCGGACGCCTGTCGTTCCTCGGCGCGTCGAGCGCATTCAGGACGGACGGGTCGATCCCGACGGCTCCCGAAGTCCGCGGACCCGTCGATGTGCCGACCGACGCGACCTGGGTGAATGGCTTCGGCCGTCTGGATGTGCAGGCGGGCACGGGCCGGCTCCTGACGATCGAAGGGTGGGGCGGTCGCGACGATCGGGGGAATGGCACACCGCTTCAGCGCAACCGGATGACCGGCGGCACGGTCGCCGGCACCTACGCCGCGGTCTTTGGCGACATGACGCTCACCGCGCGGCTCTCGGCGAGTCCGAACAGCTTCGATCAGACGTTCTCGACCGTATCGGCGACGCGCGCGACCGAGGCCCTGACGTCGACGCAGGTCGCCGCCACCGACACCAGCCGCGCCATCGTCGAGCTCGGTCGAACGGTGCCCCGTGCCTTCGTGATGGCGAGGGGCACGTTCAGCCGCGCCGACGGCACGTTCTCCGATACCCGCCCGGCCTCCGCCGTGACCAAGGCCCTGAGCGACGACGTCGAAGGCGTCTCGGCGGAGGGCGGCTGGACGCCTTCCGGTCGCATCACGTTCGATGCCGGCGTTCGGCACGAATGGCGCGCCGCGCCGACGAGTGATTCGACGCACGATGCCGCGACGGTCGGTCACTTGGGGGCGGTCTGGCAGATCACGGCGCCGATGTCGTTCCGTGCGACGGCCTCTACAAGTCATCGCTGGCCGACGCTCAACGAGCTCGTTCGCGCCTTTCAAGCTGGCAACGTGCTCACGCTGGCGAATCCTGACCTGGTCTCCGAGGAGGCGACATCCGTTGACGCCGGACTCTTCGTCACTCGGCGCGCCTGGCTCGTATCCGTGGGCGGGTTTCAGACGGCCGTCGACCACGCGGTCGAGAACCTCACCCAGCCGGCGGGCACCGTGCCCGGCTTCACGGGCATCGTCCGGATGCGCGAGAACGCGGGCCAGGCGCGTGCTACGGGCCTCGAACTCGACGGCGAGATCCGCCCGACCGACGGCACCCGACTGCGCGCATCGACAACTGTGCTCAGCACGACGTTGGTCGACTCGCCGGAACTCGCCCTCGATGGCAAACGGCTCCCGCAGGTCCCGCGCGTCTCAGCATCACTGAGTGGAGACGCCACGCTCAGTCGATCGCTGTCGGGATCGTTCGTCTGGCACGCGGTGTCGTCCGAGTTCGACGACGACCGTAATCAGTTCCTCATCGCGGCGGCGTATCAGCTCGATCTCAGGGTGGCCGGCCGCATTGGTCAGGCCGAGTGGCACGTCGTCGTCGAAAACACGCTCGACAGCCGGGTTGAGACCGGCCGATCGAGTCCGACGCTCGTGACCGTCGCGCCTGGCCGGGCTTTTCGCATCGGCGTGACGTGGAGAAAGTAGGGGGAGCAGGGCAGCACGGCCGGTTTCTTTCCTACGTCCCGCTCGCAGATCCGCCGCCGCGACGCCGCCTGCGTCGTCGGCGGCGCCGACGCGAGGGCGGGGGGAGCTGGTCGTCGCCCATGGGACCGCTCGTGTGGTGATCGGCCAGCGGCGCATCGTGGCGTTCGGCGACGGGGCTCCCGTGCGGCCGCGGACCTCGGGAGGGTGCCTGAGGGCGCCGCCCATGTCCATGCGGTGGCGGAGGGGTTGGCCGTTCGGCACGGAGCTGGCGCCAGCGATCGACGGCCTCCGGCGCCTCACCCGTGATGTCGAGCCAGGCGACCGCATCGCCAAACGCCGGCCGGCCGACGATGCCGCGCGCCACGCGCGGCGGCACGTTCGGGTCGACGAGTCGCGGCACCAACGTCAGGAGCTGACGGAGTCGCTCCAGGTCCTTCCTGGCGATGGGGAGGATGCCGAAGCTCACGCGCTCCGCGTGCGGGCGGCCGTCGCGTTCGATGGGCCGGGAGCGCGTGAGGGCGCCGAGCGGGACGAGCACTGACCCGATGAGCACGGTATTCGTGAGCTCGGGCGGCGCCGCGGGAAACCTCAGCCGATAGGCATCGAGCCGCGCCAGACTCGACCACACCTCGTCAGAGGCGGTCTTCAATTCTGGCGTGATGAGCTCGAGGAGCCTCGCGCGACCGAGCGCCCGGAGGATGGGCTCGGCGTGTCCGGATCGCAGAATCTTGAAGTACTCCTCGAGGAGACGGGCCGGGGAAGCCGTGCCGATGAGCGCCCGATGTTCGGCGATCGCCTCGACCACGAGCGAGTCAAGGTCGAATCCCAGACGCGCGCCGAACACGACGGCGCGCAGCATCCGCACCGGATCCTCGACGAAGCGGACGCGCGGATCGCCGATCGATCGAATCACTCGATGCTCGAGGTCGCGCAGGCCGCCGACGTAGTCGATGACCGAGCGCGTGTCGATGTCATAGAACAGGCCGTTGATGGTGAAGTCCCGCCGAAACGCGTCTTCCTCAGGCGTGCCAAACAGGTTGTCGCGGTGAATCGCGGCGTGATCCGCACGGTCCGGCCGTCCGGATCGGGGCTCCGCGGCCGGCGCGGAGGCCACGACCACGCGGTCGTCCGGCACCGCCGAGTCCTCACCCGGCAGCGCCGGAGGCACGTGTTTCCGAAACGTCGCGACCTCGATGACCTTCGGGCCAAACTTCACGTGGGCCAGCCGGAACCGCCGGCCGATGATCCAGCAATTCCGGAACAGTCGCTTCACCTGCGAGGGATGCGCGTCGGTCCCGATGTCGAAGTCCTTGGGCTTCCGGCCGAGCAGCAGGTCGCGCACGCTGCCGCCGACCAAATACGCCGTGTGATGGGCCTCGTGAAGGCGATAGAGCACGCGCAGGGCGTCAGGGTCGATCTCGCGGCGCGAAATCGGGTGTTCCGCGCGCGGGAGGATGACGGGATCGGGCACGAACGCCCATTATAGGCGCCTCACTTCGGCGGCCCGCCCACGACTGTCGTGCGCGTCGCCCCCGTCGGCAGGCGGACGCGCGAGGCGCCTCGCGCCAGGTTGGTCAGAAAGGACGGCGAATACCACGCCTGCGGCTCTCCGCCCGCGGCGATGCCGACGAGATAGTCGCCGGACGGCAGGCCGGTGACGCTGAACCGGCCCGTTCGGTCCGCACGCACGGCCTGCGTCCGCCGGTTCAGTTCCCGCTCGGCCGGGTCCGACGCAAACGCGAAGATCAAGGCAAAGGGCGCCGCTTGCCCGGTCGGGTCCAACGCCTGCCCATCGATGCGATTGGGCACATCGGTGGCCATGATCGTGGCGTCGCTCACGGAGGACCCGGATTCGATGGCGATCGGGCGGTCGAGGCCGTCCCGGCCATTCACCGTGATTCGATCGATCATCCACGGCGAGCCGACTGTGGCCGTGAGCCGATATTGTCCCGCCGGGACGTCCGGGAGGAGGAAGCGGCCGTCGCCGTTCGCATAGACCCTCGGCAAGCCATCGAGGAGCGAGGCCTTCGCGTTGACATCGACCGGATCGAGCAGGACGGTCGTCTCGATCAAGTTGGCACGCGCCGTCCCGCCAAGGGCTTCAAAGATGATCTGCCCCGAGAGTTCTCCACTCCGTTGCAGCTTCAGCCGCGCTGTCACGCGCGCGACGTCGGCCGCGTCAATCTCGGCGGCCGCCCACAGGCTCGAGGCGTCACTGGCTTCGTCGCCCGTCGCCAGGCGCGCGACGACGACGTAGTGACTCGAGGGCACGAGGCTGAACGAGAAACGACCGTCGTCGGTCGTCCTGGTGACCGCTGCCCGCCGGCCCCGCGCGAGCCCCCCGCGAATGGGCGCCGGCGCAGCCTCGGTGACGAGGCTGACGTCGGCACGGGTGGGCTTGCCATCGACGCCGAGCACCACGCCGTCGACCGATGCGCGCCCCGCCGTCCGCCAGCCCGGCATGGTCGTGGCAAGCGGCTGCCCGCGCGGTCGGCGTGGCTGAACCGGGTAGCGGCCCACCCAGTAGATGGCGCCCAGCACGACGGCGAATGTGGCGATGGAGGCCGACACCCGAAGCTGTGTGGGTGAAAGGGCCATGCTAGGGCTTCGCGTCCTTCCAGTTGGCGCCGATACCGACATCCACGGTAATCGGCACCCGGAGGGCATAGGCGGCCTCCATGGCCCCGCGCACGAGTTCGGCGACCGCGCCGGCTTCGCCCTCCGGCGATTCGAAGAGCAATTCGTCGTGCACGGTCAGGATCATCCGGCTCGGCGAGGGCCGTCCGGCGTTGTAGATCCGGAGCGCGGCGTCAACGTCAATCATCGCTTTCTTCAACACGTCGGCCGCGCTGCCTTGGATCGGCAGGTTGACCGCCTCGCGCTCTGCGGCCATCCGCACCTGGCCGTTCTTGCTCGTCAGCTCGGGTACCAGCCGCCGCCTGCCGCTGATCGTCTTCACGACGCCCGTCGCTCGCGCCTCGGCGAGGGTTTGATCGATGTAGGCGCGGACGCCGGGGAAGCCCGAGAAGTAGGCGTCGATGAATTCCTGGGCGGCCGCCTGGGCCACGCCGATGTCCCTGGCCAGCGTGAACGCCGTCTTGCCGTAGAGCAACGCGTAGTTGATGATCTTCGCGCGGCGCCGCAGCTCGTGCTTGTCGAGCCCGCTCGTGCCGCCGAAGACGCGCTCGGCCGTCCGGTCGTGGATGTCGATCCCCCGCTGAAACGCCTCGATCAAAGCCGTATCGCCCGACAGGTGCGCGAGCACGCGGAGTTCGATTTGCGAGTAGTCGGCGGAAATGAGGCGATGACCGGACTCGGCGACGAACGCCGCGCGGATGTCGCGGCCGAGCGCGGACCGAATCGGGATGTTCTGAAGATTGGGGTCGGAGCTGCTCAGACGCCCGGTCGCTGCCACGGCCTGGTTGAACGTCGTGTGCACCCGACCGGTCGCCGGGCGGATCAGAGCGGGCAGCGCATCGACGTACGTGCCTTTCAGCTTCTGAATCCGGCGCCACTCGAGGACCAGCCCCGGGAGCTCGTGGACGATCGCCAGCTCCTCGAGCACGTCCTGTGCGGTCGACACCACGCGCGTTTTGCCGGTCTTTCGCGTCGGCTGCAGGTTGAGGTGGTCGAACAAGACCTCCGCCAGCTGCTTGGGTGAGTTCACGTTGAACTCGCCGCCGGCGTGGGTGAAGATGCGCCGGCTGAGGTCGTCCAAGGTCGTCTGCATCGTCCGTCCGAGCGTCCCGAGGGCCTCGGCATCGACCTTGATGCCGGCCCGCTCGATCGCGACGAGCACCGGGATCAGGGGTTGTTCCAGCTCCCGATAGACCGGCATGAGCGACTCGCGATCGAGATCGGCCGCCAGTCCATCGGCGAGCGCGAGCGGAAGCTCCGCTCGTTCACCGGCGAAGGCCACGAGCGCCGTTGGCGGGACGGCGTCGAGGGCGACCGCTTTGCCGCCCTTGCCGACGATGTCTTCGTCGGCGATCGCGCGATAGCTGGCGCGCTCGAGCGCGAGCGCTGAGAGGTCATGGCTCGAACCCGTGGCGTCGAGGAGGTAGCTGGCGACCATCGTGTCGAGGTCCAGCCCGGCCAGGGAGACGCCGGCGGCGGCGGCCGCGATGGCCGTGAATTTCAAGTCGTGGCCGACTTTGCCGATCTTCGGGTCGACCAAGACCGGACCCAGCCGCGCGAACACCTCGCCGGCTGGAAGGTTCGGCGTGTCGGCCAACCCTGTATGCGCCAGCGGGACGTAGCGCGCGCGGCCGGGTTGCGAGGCGAACGCCCAGCCCACGACGGGTGACGAGGCGGCCGTGATGGCCGCAAGGCCGATCCGCCCGGCGCCGCGAAGCTCGCGGGCCAGCGCGTCGACGTCGTCGAGCGACGTCACGACGGCGTAGTCTGGCGGCGAGG
>Ga0209580_10000576_pt1 | contig 19247 bp, 20 predicted proteins | sample Coa_R1_5_FD_187153 | JGI IMG/M metagenome (GOLD analysis project Ga0209580, IMG submission 187153) | Surface soil microbial communities from Centralia Pennsylvania, which are recovering from an underground coalmine fire - Coalmine... | ecosystem: Environmental > Terrestrial > Soil >... | reverse complement strand
ATAATCGAGCTCCCCGGCTCGAGGTAGCGCGATGATTCGTGTCCGCGTGCTCGTGGTCACGTCGATCATCTCGGGTCTGCTCGTCGCCGGGCGGCCGTCGCTCGCGCAAACCGTTGAGCCGACCGTGGAGCTCGTCGTTCCCGCCGGACGAACGCTCCGCGTGGCGCTCGACCGAACCGTGACCGTGAAGGATCTCGGCCAGCCGGTCAGCGGTACACTGGTCGACGACGTGTACGCGTATGACCGGATCGTTCTTGCGGCGGGCTCCTACGTGGTCGGCCACATCAATCAGATCGACGCGGTCTCCCGCGGAAACCGCATCCGCGCAATGATGACCGGCAACTTCTCTCCGAGCCGACACGTCGTGCTCCGCTTTGACACTGTCTTCGCGGCCGACGGCCGGTCGATTCCCGTCAGTACCGATGTTACGAGCGAGGTCGAAGGCCTGCGGCGCCAAGTGGCGCAGGGCGACGCGGCACCGAAGCCCTCCGGCTTTGTCGGCGACAGCACGCAGAAGGTCGGGGAGGCGATGTCGGCCGCCAAAGCCCAGGCGCGCGACGCGCTCGCAGAGATTGAAGGACCGAACAAGATGGAGCGCCTGAAGACGGCGGTCGTCAGTCGCTTGCCGTATCATCCGCAGTTTTTGCGCAAAGGCACCGTCTACACCGCTGAATTGCAGGCGCCGCTCTCATTCGGGCAGGTGACGCCGGTGCCGCGGGCCGCGGCTGGGACCAGCCCCGCGCCCGACAGCGTGCTGACTGCGCGGCTGGTCACGGCGCTCGATTCGGCGAAAACCCCGCGCGGGACGGCCGTCGAAGCCGTCCTGACGGAACCCGTCTTCTCCGCGGCCCACGAGCTGATCTTGCCCGAGGGCACGAAACTCGAGGGCGAAGTGACCCTCGCGAAGCCCGCCCGGCGGTGGCATCGCAACGGCCAGCTCCGGTTCCTCGTGGAGCGGGCCGAGCCTCCGGCCGAAGGTCCCGCACCGCTTTTGGCGTCCCTGTACGCCGTCGACGTGAGTCAGTCCGAGCGCGTGGCGCTCGATGACGAGGGCGGCGCCCGCGTCACGAATTCGAAAACCCGCTTTGTGGCGCCCGCGCTGGCCGTCTTGGCGTTGCAAGGGGCAAGAGGCCACGACCACCACAAGGATAGCGATGGCGATCCGTACGACCTCGGCACCGGCCCAGCGCCCCCTCCTTCGGGTGGCCTCGGCAGCCGCAGCCTGGGCGGATTCTTCGGCTTCGGACTCGCCGGCGTGGGACTGAGCCTGGTCTCCCGCCCGGTCGGCGTGGCGTTTGCGGCCGTTGGTGCCGTCCGCACCACCGTTCGCAACGTCGTCGGCCGAGGCCACGAGCTGTCCTTTCCCGCGAACACCGCTATTCAGGTCCGATTGGCGCCAGGGAAGCCACCCCACCCATGACGTGTCGGCCCTGGGTCGCGCTGTGGCTCGGTGCGGCGTGGCTAACCGCCGCGCCGGCAGCGCAGGAGGCACCGCACTTTCGGGCGACGGTCGGGTTGGTCGTGCTCCATGCGACGGTCAAAGACAGCCACGGCGCGCTCGTGACCGATCTGGATGAGAGCGCTTTCACAGTCTATGAGAACGGCAAGCCCCAGCCGATCACACTGTTCAGCCGGGAGGAGGTGCCGGTCTCGCTGGGACTTGTGATCGATAACAGCGGCAGCATGCGACTCGTGCGAAGCCGCGCGGAAGAGGCGGCGCTGGCCCTCGTCAGCGCCTCAACCCCACAAGATGAAGCGTTCGTCGTCAATTTCGCCGACAAACCGCGCCTCGACGTGGCGTGGACGGACGACTGGGAGGCGGTTCGTGCCGGTATCAGGCGCGTCGATGCCATCGGGGGCACGGCGCTGTACGACGCCCTGGACATGGCGCAGGCCCATCTGCACGAGGGCGCGTCGCGCGACCGGAGAGCGCTTGTGGTCATCAGCGACGGCAATGACAACGCGAGTATGACGACGATCGCTCACGTGCACGACGCCCTCGCAGGCGGCGCGACCGCCCTGTACGCCATCGGTCTGTTTCGGGACCGGGACGCGATGGATCGCGGACGTCACACTCTGGAGCAACTCACGGCGCGAACGGGAGGGGAAGCCTATTTTCCGACCGGCGCCGACGAGACGAGCGCCGTAGCGCGAGTAATCGCCCGCCAGATTCGAAGCCAATACACCATCGCGTACACACCGGCGAACCAGGCCCTCGATGGTTCCTACCGGTCCATCCACGTGCAGGTGCATGCGCCGGAGCGGCTCACCGTCGTGACGCGCGCCGGCTATCAGGCGACGTCCGGCTCGACGTCCAGCGAACCCCACGTTTTCTGAGCACGAACAGCGCCAACCACGTCCCGCCCACCGCCAGCATCACCACGAGGCTGCCGGCGTCGGGCTGCCCCGGGACGTCCGGCCCCTTGTTCACGCCGAAGTCCGCGCCAAGGAAGGTCGCGTGCAGCAAGACCCCGGGCAAGACGAGATAGACGGCGCTATGCCAGCGCCTCCATCGTCGCGGCCCCAGTTGTCGAACGGCTCGGTCCCGGCTGGTCCACGCCAGAATCGCCATCGCCGCGAACAGAGGAAACCCGAGCAGCAGACCGGCAATCCACAGCGTGCCTGGCGTGTAGAGGTCGTGCCAATTGCGCAGCGTCGTTGGGCCGAGGTACGACCCAACGTGCAAGGTCGCCAGCACAGCCGCGGAAACTCCCAAAGCGCGGCGGCCGAGCATGAGATGGCCTCTGATGGGCAACCACGGCACGACGAAGCTGAGGGGGCCGCACAGCATAGCCGAGAGGAGCAGCCCGAGCGCCCACAGTCCGTACAGCTCCCGCGCTTGGACCCATGCCTGGGGAACGTCAGGGGCGTTCGACCGCGACATGTACGCGATGCCGGCAAGAGTGACGAACAGCCCGGCATAGATCAAGGCGCGCAGGTGTCGAAGATGCCAGGCTGGTTTAGACACGAATGGTCTTCCTCTCACATCCAGCCATCCGGTCCCCATGCCAAACGATTCGCCGTGACACGCATCGACGCTCGCGTTTCCATAATGAGCCCCCCAACTCCCGATCTGCCCGAGCCAGTCGACACTAAGACCAACGAGCGATTGGCCTCTTCGCGGAGTGACGTTCTCTCCTATTGTTAAGGACGACGAGGGGATTGCGTCCCGCGACGGTGTGCGCGGTCGGACGCTCGCGCACACAATGTCGAAGAATGGGCGCGGACCTCTTGCCGACAGGTGATCGCCACTCGGGGCCGCAGCCCACGGCGATCCAAACGACATGTCTGCCCTGGAGAGGAACAGCCAGTGAGCGATCCGTCAGAATATCCGTATGACACGCGGCTCAACGTGCTGCATCAGCATTTGGAAGTGATTGACGAGGGAGCGCTCGCGGAGGCCGCGCCGGGCACCTGGTATAACCAGACCCTCTGTCAGGTGAACCAGGCCGTCGTACGGGTCGGCGTGATCGAAGGCGAGTATCACTGGCACACGCACGACCGCGACGATGAGTTCTTCTATGTCGTCGAAGGAGCGTTGCAGATCGATCTCGAGGGCCGGACAGTCACCCTCGCGCCCAGGCAGGCCTTTGTTGTGTCGAAGGGCGTGCGTCACCGGACGCGGGCGCGACAACGAAGCGTGATCCTCATGATCGAAAATGCCGGGATCGTTCCCACCGGCGACCGATGAGTCACGCGCTGGAGATATCGTGCTGACGATTCGGCCGGTTGAGCGCGACGACTGTGAGCCGTGGAACGAGCTGTGGGATGGGTACAATGCATTCTACGGTCGTTCTGGCGACACGGCCTTGCCGACGGAGATCACCGAGACGACGTGGCGGCGCTTCTTTGATTCAGAAGAGCCCATGCACGCGCTCGTGGCCGACCAGGATGGCCGACTTGTTGGGTTCGCGCACCGCGGCCGGCTCGACGCGCGTCTATTGGCAGACGCACCAGTCGAACGCGACGGCTATGCGTCTCTATGACCAGATCGCGGAGCGGCCCGGCTTCGTGATCTATCGCAAGTCGCTCCTCGTGCCCTGAAACTGAGGATCGGTTCCACCCCAGCAGGTCGCTATCCGGGCCGCTTGTACGCCGGTGGCGGTGACGGCAAGATCGCCGAGATGTTGACCAGCGTCGCGCCCTTCCACATGGAGGGCACGCCGCGGATGAACGTGACGAGACCGGCCGACGGCGCTCTGACATCGCCGGTGTGGGTGCCGAGATAGTCGGTCGTGTAGCCGACGACGTCACCGGCCTTCACGACGGCGTCGCGTTTCGCCGTCGCGAAGAACATGCCTGCCTTGTCGGCCGTCACCCGATCGCCCCCGGTGACATACACCGGCCGCGCCACTGGCGTCACCGGACGGGCGATCATCTGGAGCGACCCCAGCACGTTGAGGCAACCGCGCACGAGCCCATCAACGTCCTCAGTCAACACCAGGCCGCTGCGGCCCGCTTCCGCGATGATCGTCGTCTTACCCTGCGAGAGCGCGTAACCACCGAGACTCCGCGTGCTCGCCGGGTTGGCGGTGTCGATGTCACGCACGATGATGTGATCGAGTCCAAAGGCGAGCACGAGCGTTTTCGCGGCCTCGTCCTCTGCGGCGTTTCCGGTCCGTGTCCAGTAGCTGTACGACCGCAGATCCTCGTCGAGATCACCGCCGTGCAGGTCGACGACGACGTCGGCAGGCTTGACGACCTGATCGGCGACCAGCGCGAGTGCGCGATCTGTCTGCGTGCCGCTCGCGTTGCCCGGATAGCCGGCGTTCATGCCTTTCCGGTCGATCGGGTTCAGGTGCACCGTCATCTGCTCGAACGACGCGACGTTCAGCAGCGGCAGGATAATGACGGTCCCGGCTAGGGCCCCGGGATCGATCTGCGAGACGAGTCGCGTCAGCGCGACGATCGACGCGTACTCGGTGCCGTGGCTGCCGGCGACGAACGCAACGACCTTGCCCGGCTTCGCGCCGTGAATCACGGCGACGTCGATGGTCGTTGCCGCGTCCGCGCCAGCCTCAACGTTCAGGTGTCCGGTCGCGACGTGCCCGCGATCTGCGCGCGCCGTACCCACGATCATGACTGGCCGTGCGTCCTGGCTTGGCGTCATGCCGGCCTGAACGCGAGCAGCCCCCAGCCCGGCGCAGACTGCCAGCATCAGCGCTGCGGCCCTTCCGGTTTTCTGGTGACGAAGGTGCCTCGTCATGCCGTCCCTCCTCTGTGAGCCACGCCCGGGCTGAACCCGGTTGGGCCGACGGTTAGCGACTCCACGATAGCGTGAACACGATCTGCACCCGTCATCCATCGCGCACCCCGACGGTCGTGCGGCTAGTTGCGTCATCGGGGCCACTCGTAGATGCGGTCCATCTTCACCCATTTCTCGCCCGGCTTCGCCCAAGGCAGCGCGCGCTGGTATGTCCACATCAATCGCTCCCATTCCTGCACGTCCGGATTGCCAGCGTCGGCCGCGGCCTTGGCGGCCGCCGAGAACGTCGGCGAGACCTCCATCAGGAGGAACAGCCGGTTCCCCGTGCGATAGATCTCCAGGCGCTCGATCCCGGCCGCGCGAAACGTCGCTTCGATCGTGGGCCACACGTTCGCGTGGTGGCGCTCGTACTCGGCGATGAGCTGCGGATCGTCGCCCAGATCGAGCGCGAAGGCGTAACGCCGCATCATGCCGCGCTTCCAGCCGGGCGCGGCCGGTGCCCGCGCAACGCGAAATGCAGGACGTAGGCGTAGCAGACGAGTGGCACGGCGAACGCCCTCTGGATCGAGGACCGATCCGAGATCCACCCCATCGCCGCAGGAATGATGGCGCCCCCCACGATCGACATGACGAGCAGCGAGGCGCCGAGCTTGGTGTCGCGCCCGAGCGTCTCGAGGCTCAGCGCGAAGATCGTCGGGAACATCAGCGAGTGGAAGAAGCCGAGGGCGACAATCATCCACACCGCCGCCGCGCCGGACGCGGTCACCGCCACGCTCGACGCGACCAGCGCGCCGCCGGCGAAGGCGGCGAGCAGCGCCGGCGCGCGCACGTATTTCAGAGCGCCGGCGGTGAGCACGCGGCCCAGCATGAAGCCAAAGAGATGAGCCGTCAGGTACTCCGCCGCGGTCTTTTCGGGCGTGCCAGGCACGGCGCGCTGCACGAATCGGATCACGAAGCTCGCAACGCCCACCTGCGCGCCGACATACAGGAACTGCGCGACCACACCGAGGACGAGGTGCCGATGGGCCCAAATGTGCGGGAGTCCGCGACGGTCATCCCCGCCGCCCGCGTCTTCCGCGACTTCCGGCAGGTGTGCGCGCCAGAACACCAGCGCCATGAACACGAAGATGCCCGCAATCGCCAGGTACGGCCCGCGCAGCATGCCGGCTTCCATCGCCCGGTACGCCTCGAGCTGAGCGGGCGACATCCCCGCGATGTCCGCGGCCGTGTGCTCGATCCCGCTGAGGATGAAGGTCGCGCCGATGATTGGCGTGATCACCGCGCCCAGCGAGTTGAAAGCCTGCGCGGTGTTCAGCCGCCACGGCGCCGTTTCGGGCGGACCGAGCGTGGTCACGTACGGATTGGCGCCGACCTCCAGGAAGCACTGCCCGCAGGCGAGAACGAACAGCGCGCCGAGAAACAGCGGGTAGGCGCGCACGGCCGCGGCGGGGATGAAGAGCGCGGCGCCCACGGCGCAGACGACGAGCCCCGTCACGATGCCGCCGCGGTACCCCAACCGGCGCATCACCCAGCCAGCCGGCAGCGCCGCGAGGAAGTACCCGCCGAAGAACGCCGTCTGGATGAGCGAGGACTGGAAGTCCGAGAGGCCGAACAGCTTCTTGAGATGCGGAATGAGGATGTCGTTGAGGTTGACGCCGAGTGCCCAGAGCAGGAACAGGCTTGTGACCAGCACGAGCGGCACGACGTAGCGTCGTTCGGTGAAGGGGGCGCGGGGCGTGTTCAAGCCGGCGCTCACGTCGCGGCCCGGTCGAGGTGCACGTAGCCGCCGTCGACGACGACGTGCTGCCCAGTCGTGTGCGCCGATCGGGATGACAGCAGGAAGACTACTGCCGCCGCAATCTCCTCGGTCGTCGTCATGCGCTGCTCGAGCGGGATGCGCGCCACGATGTCCGCGTGCTTGCGATCGGGATCGGGGAAGCTGTCCAGCCACTGGCGGTAGAGGGGCGTCATGACTTCCGCGGGCACGACGGCATTGACCCGGATGCCGGCCGGCAGGAGCTCCACGGCCCACTCGCGCGTGAGCGCGAGAAGGCCGCCCTTCGCCGCGGCGTACCCGGACGTGCCGCCCTGGCCGGTGAGAGCCACCTTCGACGCGATGTTGACGATGGCGCCGCGCGTCTGCTTCAGCGCGGGCAGCGCGCGATGCGTCACCGCGTAGACGTGGACCAGGTTTCGGCTCAGCGACTCGACGAACGAGCCGGGATCGCCGCGCTCGAGCCCCACGCGGTCATTCACGCCGGCGTTGTTCACGACGGCGTCGAGTCGGCCGCAGCGGCTGAGCGCCTCATCCACAGCCGCCCGACACTGGGCGAGATCCGCGAGCTCGGCGACGACGACTTCTGCGCGGCCGCCCGCGGTCCCCACCTCCCGCTGGAGGGCGCGCGCGGCCGCTTCGTCACGATCGACTACGACCGGCACGGCGCCCTCGCGAGCGAGGGCGCGGACGATCGCGGCGCCGATGCCGTTGGCGCCGCCGGTCACGAGCGCGATCTTGTCCGCCAGTTCGAGGTCCATCAGGTCAATCCGTAAAACCGCGCCGCGTTTCCGCCGAAAACCGCCGCGCGCTCCGCGGCCGAGAGCGCCACGGCGCACTCGTCAAGAACGCCGACGACGCGCTCGTACGTGGCGGCCACCAGACACACCGGCCAGTCCGACCCGAACATGACGCGCTCCGTGCCAAAGGCCTCGACGGCGACGTCAAGAAACGGCCGAAGGTGTTCCGGACGCCAGTCGGCGCGGTCGGCCTCGGTCACCAGCCCCGAAAGCTTGCACCAGACGTTCGGCCGTCGCGCCAGCGCTCGCATGTCCGTGGCCCACGGCTCGAGTGCCCCAGCCTTGATCGCAGGTTTCGCCAGGTGGTCGAGCACGAACCGCTGATCCGGCAGCCGACTCGTGAGCGCGAGCGCGGCCGGCAACTGACGGGCGAAGATGAGGATGTCGTACGACAAACCAACGCGGCTGAGGCGGCCGATCCCGCGGACGACCTCGTCGCGGGTGAGAAAGTCGTTGGCCTCGGTCTGCGCCACGTGGCGGACGCCGCGGAGCCGTGGCTCGGCGGCGAGCGCCTCGAGCGTCGCATCGAGGCGCGGCGATCGCAGGTCCACCCAGCCGACGACGCCCTTGATGAAAGGGTGATGCCGAGCGAGATCCAGCAGGAAGCGAGTTTCCGCGTCCGACTGATCCGCCTGCACGGCCACACAGCCGTCGAAGCCGTGGGCGGCGAGCGTGCGCTCGAGGTCCGGCGGGAGAAAGTCCCGCCGGAGGGCCTGCATGTCGTCGGTGATCCAGCCGTCGCGCGTGGCGTCGTACCGCCAGAAGTGCTGGTGCGCGTCGATCCGCATCAGCCGTGGAGGCGCAGGAAGCCGCCGTCGAGCGGGTAGTCCGTGCCGGTCGCGAACCCTGCCTCGTCGGACACGAGAAAGAGCGCGAGGTCCGCGACCTCGCCCGGCGTCCCCATCCGGCCCACCGGTTGCGTCGCTGACAGCGTCGCGAACATCTCGGCTTCGCGGCCCGGATAGTGCGCCGCGAGGTATCCGTCCACGAACGGCGTGTGGATGCGCGCGGGCGAGATCGACACACACCGGATGCCATCGGTCACATAGTCGCGCGCGACCGAGTACGTCATCGCGACGATCGCGCCCTTGGTCATCGAGTACGCGAACCGGCTCGCCAGGCCGGCCGACGCCGCGACCGACGCCAGGTTCACGATCACGCCTGCGCGCCGCGCCTTCATCGCGCCGATGACCGCCTGAATGCAATGGTAGGTGCCCTTCACGTTCACCGCGAAGAGCCGATCCATGTCGGCCGTCGTCGTCTCTTCGACCGTGCCGATGTGCGACACGCCGGCGCAGTTGACGAGGATGTCGACCGGACTGCGCGCAGGCACCTCCTCCACGGCGCGCATGACGTCGGCGGCGACCGACACGTCAACGCGATGACTCGTCGCGGCGACGGCGGGGCAGGGCCGGAGGTCGAGCACGTGGACCGTCGCGCCATTCGCCGCGAAACGCTCGACGATGGCGAGCCCGATGCCACTCGACCCGCCGGTGACGAGCGCGACTTTCCCGGCGAGCCGAGGCGTGCCGGCGCTCACGGCGTCACCCGCCACGCCGAGCCGCCGGGATACGAGTAGGCTCGCAGCGAGTCGGCCTTCATCGTGACGCTGTATCCCGGCGCGGTCGGCACGCAATAGCGGCCGCGATCGATGACGACGGGGTCGACGAAGTGTTCGTGCAGGTGGTCCACGTACTCCACGACGCGATTCTCCAGCGATCCGCTGACGGCGATGTAGTCGAACACGGCCAGGTGCTGCACATACTCGCACAGGCCGACGCCGCCGGCGTGCGGGCACACGGGCACGCCGAACTTCGCGGCCAGGAGGAGCACGGCGAGCACCTCGTTGACGCCGCCCAGCCGGCAGCTGTCGATCTGGCAGAACGCCATCGCGCGCGCCTGCAGGAATTGCTTGAACAGCACGCGATTCTGGCATTGTTCGCCGGTCGCCACGCCGATTGGCGCAATCGCCCTCGCAATCGCCGCATGCCCCAGGACATCGTCCGGGCTCGTGGGCTCTTCGATCCACCACGGCTCGAACGGCGCGAGGCCGCGCATCCAGTCGATCGCCTCGTCCACGCCCCATCGCCCGTTGGCGTCCATCATCAGCCTGCGATCCGGCCCGATCTCCGCGCGCACGAGCGCCGCGCGCCGCCGGTCGTCGGCGCGATCGGCGCCGACCTTCATCTTGACGTGTGACCAGCCAGCCGCGAGGGCTTCGCGACATCGCGCGCGGATCTCGGCGTCCGGGTACCCGAGCCAGCCGACCGATGTCGTGTACGCCGGATAGCCGCTCTTCACGATCGTCGCTTCGCGGGCCGCCTTGCCGCTCGCCTGGGCTCGCAACATCGCCAGGCCCTCGTCGGGTGTGATGGCGTCGGTGATATATCGAAAGTCGATGCACGCGACGATGGCCTCGGGCGTCATGTCCGCGAGCAGCTTCCAGAGCGGCTTCCGCTCGACCTTCGCCCACAGATCCCACACGGCGTTCACGAGGGCCGCCGTGGACAGGTGGATGACGCCTTTTTCCGGCCCGACCCATCGGAGCTGCGAATCCGAAGTCAGGCGCCGCCAGAACCCGGCCATGTCGGCGACGATCGATTGGAGCGTCACGCCGGTCACGATTGGCGCGAGCGCGCGTACACCCGCGACGCACAGCTCCGTGCCGCGGCCCAGCGTAAAGGTCAGCCCGTGGCCCGTGAGACCGTCCGGGCGGTCCGTGTGCAGGATGACGTATGCCGCCGAGTAGTCGGGATCCGAGTGCATAGCGTCGGAGCCATGACGGCCCGCGGATGTCGGAAACCGAATGTCCAGGACGTCGACGCGCGTGATCGCGGTGATCATCGTGCGCGTGGCGTCAGCGAACCGTTTCGAGCACGACGACGCGGTCGTAGTCGGTCGGCGATGCGGCCGGAAGCGTGATCGTCAGGCCGGCCGGCGTGTCGGCGACCGGCACGCGAACGCCGGTGGCGAGCATCGCGGCCGTCGACACGCGCGCGCCAATCGGCGGCAACGTCAGGGTCGTCACGGCAGCATCCAGCACATGGACGAACACCGTCGTGCCGCGGCGTGTGGTGACGCCCCAGCCCTGCGGCGCGACAGGACCGGCGCGCGTGCCGTAGATCGAGCGCCCGTAGACCGCGAGCCACTCTCCGATGGCTTTCAACCGCTCGACGGCTTCCGGTTGAATCGTGCCGTCCGGGCGCGGCCCGATGTTCAGCAGCAGATTCGCGTCGTTGCCCGAAGCCTTGACGAGGTAGCCGATGAGGTCGTGGACGGACTTGAAGTTGCGGTCCGTGATGTTGAAGCCCCAGGCGCCGTTCATCGTGAGGGACGTCTCGAGCGGCAGCGCGCCGATCTCCTTCGTGTTGAAGCCGGCGGTGTTCGCGCCCGGCAGGTCCTGCTCGAAGGTCTGCACGTCTTCCCCCGGACGCGGCGCCTGGTGATGATTGGGGACGATGAGCGCCGAGGGCTGCAGCCGGTGGATGAGCGCGTACGTCCGATCGAGTCGCCACTCGGCATCGGGCTTGTCCCACATGCCGTCGAACCAGATACCGCCAAGCGGGCCGTAGTTGGTAAGCAGCTCCGCGAGTTGCGCGTCCATGAAATCGAGATACCGGGTCCAGTCGCCGCTTTCCGGCCGGCCGCTCGCCTTGCCCGTGCTGCCTCGCGGAAAGTAGTCGGGATGGTGCCAGTCGAGCTGGGAGTAATAGAAAAAGAGCTTGAGCCCCTGCTTGCGGCATTCGTCGGCGAGTGCCTTGAGCGGGTCGCGCCCGTAGGGCGTCCAGTCGACGATGTTGTAGGGCGTGGCTTTCGTGGCGAACATCGAGAAGCCGTCGTGGTGGCGCGAGGTGATCGTGATGTAGCGCACGCCCGACGCCTTGGCGAGCGCGACCCACTCCCGCGCGTCGAACCTGATGGGATTGAATGCGGACGCGAGCCATTCGTACGTGCCGATCGGCAGCGAGCGGTTCTGCATGACCCACTCGCCCTGGCCGAGCTGGCTGTAGACACCCCAGTGCACGAACAGGCCGAATCGCGCCTCGCGGTACCATTCGCGCGCGGCGAGCCGCTCAGCCGGAATCACCTCGGTGGCGTGCGCCACCACGGTGGGCTCGCGAAAAGGCAGCAGACACGCGGACGCACACGCCAGCATGGCGAACGCCGATTTGAGGTCGCGCAGCATCAGGGTCGCTCCGGGCCTTCCGTGGCTTAGCGCGTGTGGGCGATTGGGTGGCGCGCGAGCACGGATGCGGACCACAACAGCACGGCTCCGAGACCCACGAAGAACGCCATAAACGGATCCCCTGCCCGATAGATCAGCCCGAACACGCCGATGCCGACGTACAGCACGCCGATGAGTATGGCCGCGAAGAAGCCCCCACGGTCTCCGTGGCGCATGCGCCACCACACCCAGACCAACGTCACGCCGAACGTGAGCATGCACCCGCTGACGAAATACCACACCACGAAAATCATCGAGTGCAGATCGGCCTCGAGGGGAAAGCGGTCAAGCGCGGCATGGACGTGCGCGGCCTGTAACCCGTGACCGAACGCGCCAAGCCCGATGACCAGGCTGTCGAGGAGGAAAGCCAGTGACGCGAGTTTTCTGAGCATGCACCCTCTCTTGGACGAGGCGCGCCGGACGCCGGTGATCTGCCGGCGGTCATCATCCGGTGTCGGGCGCCAACGAGGACCCGAAGGGCGTGTGCTCCTGGGGATGAGGACGTGGCAGTCTAGCGGTACGCCGAGCCAAGTGACTAGTGACCGTAGTCGTAATCGCGCATCACGATGGGCTGCCGTCAGGGTCGCCACCTCGGTCAAAGCCTAGCGATTTCGGTCGGGACGTCACAAAGTCTGCACTACATCGGCGATCGATTCGGCGTTCCCCTCGAAGTGCGCGGGGACATTGTCGCTGGTGAGAACCGGGGCAGAGCGACGTGAAAGACTCGCGTTGAGCGACTGGTTCGCTATTCGCCTCTCAGAGTGATCGCGGGATTGATTGCCGCAGCGCGCCGGCTCGGAATCCAGCTGGCCGCGACGGTCAGCGCGAGCACAAGCGCGCCGGACAGCAGCACGACCAGCGGATCCGACGGGGCGACGTCGAAGAGCCACGCGCGGAGCGCCCGGGCCAGCACGAGCACGCCCGCGAGGCCAACGCCGATGCCGATCGTGGCGACCACCATGCCCTGCCGGACGACGAGCCACCCGACAGCCGCCGTACGCTCGCCGAGCGCCATCCGGATGCCGATCTCTCGCGTGCGAAGGGAGACGACGTACGCCATCGCGCCGTAGAGACCAACCGCCCCGAGCACGAGCGTGATGGCGGAGGCGATCGATAGGAGCCGCAGCACCAATGCGCGTTGCGCTGATGCGTGGGCGACGAGATCCGAGAGGATCTGCGTGCGGTACAGCGGCAGCGACGGATCGAGGCGACGAATCACGGATCGAATGACGCCGGCCGCCGCTCCAGGATCGTCGGAGGTCCGGACCACGACCGCGAGGTCGCGTGGCATCCAGCGCTGATCGCCGGCGGGCGGCAGCAGTGGACAGTAGATCATCGGATCAGCGGGCTGGTCGAGCGCCGTGTCCCTGACGTTGCCCGCGACGCCGACGACGGTGTACCACGGGCCATTGACGAGGATGCGAAGGCGCTGGCCAATCGCCGAGTGCTCCGGCCAGTACTGCGCCGCAAACGCCCGGCTGACGACGGCCTCGAGGTGCACGCGCGGCGGGTCGAGTGGCGTGAAGCGCTGTCCCTCGATGATCGGGATGCCCATGGCGCCGAAGTAATCCGGCGTGACGTAGGTGACCGGGTAGAGATGCGGCAGCGCTCCCGGAGACATGGGCTCGCTCTCGACGAAGGCGGCCGTGGTGGTCCGGGCCCGATCCTCGAGGGGCAGCTTCGACGCCATCCCCGTCGCCTGCACGCCCGGAACGCCTGACACGCCCTCCAGCACCCGATCGAAGAAACGGACGGCCTCATCCGAGTCCGGATACGCCATGGGCGGCAGCGCCAAGCGGAACGTGAGCGCTCCGGTCACCTCGAAGCCGGGTGGGACTCGCCGCAGGTGCCACAGGCTCCGGGCCATCAGCCCTGACCCGACGACGAGGACCATCGCGAGCGCGACCTGCAGCGCGACGAGCGTATATCGGGCCAGATGCTGCGCCGGGCCGGCGGTCGGCCCCGGGTGCAACGCGGCGAGGCCGCCCGATTCCGACGTGCGTGATCGCCATGCCGCGAACGCGCCGACGAGGAGGATAGTGCCGGCCGTCGCGAGTGCCGCCATTGCCACCACGGCCGGGTCGATCGTCGCTTCGGTGAGCCGAGGAATGTCGATGGCTATCGGCGCGGATCGAAGAGCCCGGATGGCAGCCGCGGCGATGCCGAGCCCGCACACGCCAGCCACGCCTGCGAGCACGAGGACCTCGCTCAGGAACTCCCACAGGACGGTACGCGGCGAGGCGCCGAGCACGCGTTGAATCGCGAAGATCTTTCGGCGGCTCTCGGCGCGCACGAGGAACAGGCTGGCGACGTTCGCGCAGGCGGTGGCCAGCACAAACCCGGCGGCGCCGAGCACAATCCAGAGCGGCGTCGCGAAGCCGTCGACCATGACGGCGGCCAACGGCCGGACGGAGACGCGCATGTGCGTCGCCTCGATGGCCGGGCGGGTCAGACGCCCCGGGATTTCGTCCGGCAGATGCGGCAGAAGCGCTTGCAGATCTGCCTCGGCGTGCTCGATCGACACGCCGACGCGCAGGCGAGCGACCGCCTGATAGTCGAACGTGGCCGAATCCGTGTGCGCCGGATTCAAGCGGAGCGGCATCCACAAGGCCGTCTCCGGCGAGGGAAAGCGCACGTCGTTGGGCAAGACGCCGACGACCTCGTGCGACTCGTCGTTGATCACGATACGGTGACTGAGCAGCCCGGAATCGCCGCCCAACCGCCGCCACAGCCGTTCGGCGAGGATCACCACCGGAGCCGCGCCGGGCTCGTCGTCGGCCGCCGTGAACAGGCGGCCTCGAAGGGGCGAGACGCGGAGCGCCTCGAAGACGCCGGCGGTCACGCGACCGGCGGCGACCCGCTCAGCGTCGGCGTCGGCGGTGGGGCCCAGCGCGGCCCCGACGGTCTGGTAGCCACCGAATTGCGTGAACATCCCGTGGTGACGCTCGAAGAAGAGGAGGCTCGCGTCGGACTGGTCGACTCGAAGGTTCCCGTGCACCTGAAGCGTGTGGGACACGGACACGAGCCGCTCAGACTGCGGATACGGCAGCGGGCGCAATAGGACGGCATTGACGATGCTGAAGACGGCGGTCGCGCAGCCGAGTCCGATCGTCAGCGTCAGGAACCCCGCCGTCGTGAAACCGCGCGAACGAATGAGGCGTCGCGCGGCCCACTGAATGAGTCGTGCGATAGACACATGCGAATCTCTCGTGTGACGAAACGAACCGGTTCGCCGCTCCGCAAGGCCATGGACGAGCATGCTCGCGACCGTCCGCACCCAGAGCGCGGCGACGGCTTGGCGGCCATGGCGTTGCGCGGCCGCGCGCCGGTCCGCGAACGTCGCGGCCATGTCGGCGCCGTAGGCCTCGCGGAATCCGGGAGGAAAGGCCCGGAGCAGCCAGGCGAGCAGGCGGGGTGTCCGCGGTGTCACGAGCGGGTCCTGCCGGCCGCCAGCCGGCGGCGCAGGGCCAGTCGGACTACGGCCTGCAGACGCGCGGTTTCGGCGTCGGCCACGCGGCGGCCGAAGGCCGTCAGCCGGTAGTATCGTCGCCGGGCCTCGCGAGCGTCGCTGGGGGGCGGGCCTGCGTCCTCGGCAATCACGCCAGCGGCTGCCAACCGCGCCAGGATTCGGTACAGCGAGCCGAGCTCAAGGCGGACGCCGGCGCCTGGGGATTCCACGGCCTGCGTCAGCCGATAGGCATGTCGCGGTCCCTCCGTGAGCGCGAGAAGGACCTGGAAGTCGCGCGCCGGGAGCGGCAGGAAGTCAGCGGGCGAAGGCGCCAATTGGCTCGACCTGATATCTGTCTTCTACTTATATGTAAAAGGCAGCGCGCGTCAAGTGGTTCGTGGGGCGATCGCCCTGGACCTTCCGAACCTGATGAGGACGCTGGCGAAGCTCGAGGCCCTGAACGGAGAATGCCGGCCGGCCTCTGTCGCCGACTCGGTGGTGCTACGCTCAGCTTGACGTTCGCTTGATTCTTGGCGGCGTACGGCGCACAATCGCTTTCGGCGACCGACAAAGGCCGATCGCCAAATTACCCTCCTGAGCCGCTCAGCCCTTCTGCTGGCTCGGCCAATTTGCGGAGACATCCCATGAAGCGCCTACTTATTGCCGCTGGCCTGTTGTTCTTATCGGGCACGCCATCCTTCGCCCAGGACATGACGACGCTCCAGTACATGCTGTCGAAGGGGGTCGTCATTCATGGAGACCTTTCTGGACAACCGATCGAAATGCGCGTCACCTACAAGGACGATGGTACGTCCACGACGATGATGATCGGGCAAGGGGGAAAGGGTGCGGAACTGGCCGGCAAATGGCGCAGCGACGGCGACAAACTCTGCACGACCAATGCGATGAATCCGCTTGAAACCTGTTTTGTCGTGCCGCCGGGAAAGAGGCCTGGCGATTCGTTCAAGGTGAAGACGCCCGCGATGGGTGAGGTCACCGTCACCATCAACAAGTAAGGCTCGGGTCTGGCCGGCGCCGGTTGCAGGCTGCGGAGGTTCAGGGAGCCCCGGATGCTAATCGACCGCAGGACCTTTTTGGCGGCAGGGGCGGCGGGCCTGGCGTTGACGGCCCCGCGCGCCGCCCGGGCAGCACCCGGCCCCGCCGCGGCCAGGTTCGTCATCAACGTGGGCGGCCCCCCAACCGGCCTGGCGGCTCTCAGTTGGGGCCCCTTGGTGACCGAGCTCCAGAAGCGCGGCTTCCCGACCACCATCGTGCAGGGCGTCGCGCCGAACTCGTCTTTCACGGACAACGAGACACGCGCCGCCGGGATCGTCGCGGCGCTCAAGGACGTCACGGAGCCCGTGGTGATTGTCGGCATCTCGAACGAAGGGGGCTATTTGCCCCTGGTCGCCGCCGCGCGGCCCGTCAGGCGGCTTGTCTATGTGAACGCGTGCATTCCGCAACCGGGCAAGGCGTTCATTGAAGTGGCCAGCACGGAGCCCGTCGCGGTTCCGGACAGTCTTTTGGACAAGCTGATCAAGGGTGCTCAGCCGGTCACCGACGAATTCCTGAAGCTCCGGGCGGATCCCGATGCCACCGCGGCGCAGTGGCAGACCTTTCACGACCACGCCCAGGCCTCGAAGTATGCGAGCTCCATGAAGAACTTCTATGAAGTCTGCACGCTCAAGGCGATGCCGAAGGTCGACAATGTCGATGTCTCCGGCGCCGCCGACGACCAGATCCGCCCCGCATGGGAGCAGGCGGCCGCGCGTAGGATGCTGAAAGTCGAGCCAGTCGTCATCGCGGGCGCCGCACACGCGGACATTGTCATCACATACGCGGCGCAGGTCGCCGACGCGGCCGTCCGCGGGCTTTGACGGCCGACAGCCCACAGGCGCGCGAAAGGGCCGATGAAAATGCCGCACCGGTGCGGGTCCGCCGTGGAGTCGGACATGCGCGTAGAAGAGCTCCTTACCATTCAGCTCCCCTCCGTGGGGACGCCGACCTAACCCACGGATTCGCCCGGCCGCATGGAGTGGATCGCCTGTCGCATCGACTCCTGCGTTCCGACGCACTCGAGCGCGGCGCCAGCGCCGCCGTAAAGAACAGCGCCTCGCATGGCATGGCGTCACCGCCCCAGATACTGTGGGTCGCTGACGTGCTCCATCCAGTCCACAGCTCTGCCGTCGAGTTGCTCCTGGATGGCGATATGCGTCATCGCCGTCGTCGGCGAGGCACCGTGCCAGTGCTTCTCACCGGGCTCGAACCACACCACATCGCCCGGCCGGATGTCCTCGATCGGCCCGCCGTCGCGCTGCACTCGGCCGCCGCCGGACGTGACGATCAGCGTTTGCCCTAGCGGGTGCGTGTGCCAGGCCGTGCGCGCCCCCGGTTCGAACGTGACGAGCGCGCCGGCCACTCGCGCCGGCGCCCTGCCCTGGAACGGCGAATCGATGCGTACCGAACCTGTGAACCACTCGGCAGGTCCTTTGCCCGACGGTTGTGAGCCACTTCTCGTGATATTCATAGGCGACTCCTTCAGCGACCGGTCATTTGCCCCAGCGGTTCGGGATACTGCAGCGCCGTCACACCTTGCACCGCGTGTGCGCGGCGAATCGTCTGTACGCCGGCTTCAGAGAGACCGAAGTGCTTGACCTTGCCTTCGCGAATCAGATCCTTCTTGATGTGCGGGCCGGCTATCCAGCCCGGCCGGTTTGCCCCGTTCGGATCTGAAGCCGAACTTCGTCGCAATCACCACGTCGCCGCGGACCGGCGCGAGCGCCTGCCGACGAGCTCTTCGTTCGTGAACGGGCCGTACACTTCCGCGGTGTCGAAGAAGGTGACGCCGCGGTCCACGGCGGCGCGAATGAGTGAGATGCCCGTCGGTGTGTCGACGGGCTGGCCGTGACTGGAGTTCAGCCCCATGCAGCCGAACCCGATGGCGGAGACCTCCAACCTGTTTTGGCCGAGCGTCCGTGTCTGCATCGTCGTCCTCCGAACCCGTTCACAAATCATGCGTGACGTGCGGCGAATCGGGCCGTTCGCCCCTTGCATCGCCCTGCCGGCCGTCCCCGGCAGGATGGGGCTCAATCGCCCCGCAGAATGACGGTCGGACTCACGCGCAAGGCGCGCACGACCGGCGGCACAGCCGCCAGCACGCCCATCGCGATGACCGACATCGCCGGCACTGCGAGTTGCGCGGCGTCGGTCGCCCGGACGTCGTAAAACAGCGAGGAGAGGAATCGGACCGCTATCAGTCCCGCGCCGAGGCCTGCGACCGTACCGGCCGCCAAAACCAGGGCCACCGGACTCGCCACGCGCCAGACGATCGCCCCTCCGGGGGCGCCAATGGCGCGGCAGATGCCGATCTCGCGCAGGCGCTGCTGCACGGCATAGTACGTGACCCCATAGATGCCGATCGCGGTGAGGGCAAGCGCGACGATCGAAAAGAACCACGCCAGCGCCGCCAGAAGCCGTTCCCGCCCGGTCTGCGCGTCATCGATCTCCTGTTGGGTCTCGACGGCACGGACGCGAAAGGCGGGTCGTGTGCGCACCACCCGTCGGAGCGCAGGCGCGACGGTCGCGGGATCCGATGCCCCCGTGCGCACGATCACCGTGGCCTCACTGCGGGATTGCGGTGCGCCCGCCGCATCGACGCCCGAGAGGGGCACATAGGCCGTCGGCGTCATCGGCTCCCGGACATTCCGGTAGCGCGCGTTGCGCACCACGCCCACAACGTCGTAGCGGGGCCGCACCGCCGTGCCGATCTGGCGCTCGAACGAACGGCCGATCGG
>Ga0209580_10000574_pt1 | contig 19336 bp, 17 predicted proteins | sample Coa_R1_5_FD_187153 | JGI IMG/M metagenome (GOLD analysis project Ga0209580, IMG submission 187153) | Surface soil microbial communities from Centralia Pennsylvania, which are recovering from an underground coalmine fire - Coalmine... | ecosystem: Environmental > Terrestrial > Soil >... | reverse complement strand
TGTTCCTTTGACCGCATGCTATACGTGCGGCCTTCCTGGGCGTTATAGAGGCGCGTTTCCTGCTGAATGCGCTCGCCCGCTTCCAGCGCCTCAATTTGCCGGTCAATCTCATACTCAATGGCGTCGCGGATAAAGCGGAAGGAATTCACGTTCTTGATTTCCGCCTTAGTGCCGAACTTTTCTTGGCCGCGCGGGCGCACGCTTACGTTGGCGTCGCAGCGCAGCGATCCCTCTTCCATGTTGCAATCGCTCACGCCCGTATACAAGATGATCTCTTTCAGCAGCGTCAGGTATTCAAAGGCTTCATCCGCCGATCGCATGTCTGGCTCGCTCACAATTTCCACCAGCGGCGTTCCGCTCCGGTTCAGGTCGATCGAGGTATAAATGCTGGAATCGACCAGGCCGTCATGGATGCTCTTGCCTGCGTCCTCTTCCATATGAAGCCGCGTGATGCCGATTTTCTTTGTGCCGCCTGCCTGTGCGATTTCAATATACCCATGCTCGGCGAGCGGCTTGTCAAACTGTGAGATCTGGTATCCCTTGGGCAGGTCAGGATAAAAATAATTCTTGCGCGCAAAGATTGAAGTCTCGCGAACCTGGCAATTCAACGCCTGTGAAGCCAGTACGGCAAACTCCACCGCCCGCTTATTGAGCACCGGCAGCGCTCCCGGCAGTCCCAAACATACCGGGCAGACATTTGTGTTGGGCGGAGCGCCAAACTGCGTGGAACAGCCACAAAAAATCTTGGTCTGCGTAAGCAACTGGACGTGCACTTCCAGCCCAATCACCGGCTCATATTTCTCCCGCAAGGCCGAAGAAAGCGTTGGGCTGACAGGTTTAGGGCTGGCAGACATAGAAGGATTATAGGGCCATTCTTACTGACTTATTTCGGTGAGGGAGTCTGGTCAGCAGATTTGTCCATCGGAATATCAAAGTAGAACAGTTCTTTGGTGCCTGCCTTGATGCCGGATATATACAAATGCGCTCCTGGTTCTGGCGGATCACCCTGCATGTCAAAAAACAGATAACCAGCATGGGTGGAATGCGGCGTCACCGGAACGGTGGCAAACTGCGCCGACTCATACTCTTCCTGCGTGTCTTTGCTGATTGCCTCTTTTTTCTTTCCCACAGGAAACGGCAGATGGGGGCCGGGATGGCTCTGGTCCGCGCGATTGGGCCTGACAAACTTGCGATAGATGTCCTCGTTCGTCGCTGGCTGCAGCTTGTCCCGCCGCGCGGTAATGTATTCGATCTTCAGATCCTGGAGCATCAGCGTCTGATCGCCGTCATTGGAAATCAGCAGGCGGACCGGAAAAAGCCCATGCTCCCAGTAATTCTCTTTGAACACCCCAGACATTTTCTGAGCGTCCACTGGATCGGCGGCGATGGTCACCTTTTCGTCGTTATGCGCCTCATGCAGCGGATACGAGCTGGCATGGTTGGCAGGCGGCGGATTGAAGTGCTTTTCGCTGAAGAGCAGCGTAGTGAGCAATAGAACGCAACCGATGACGCGGGAAGCTTTCACAGCTTGATTATATCCAGCTGCGGGCTGGGTTTGCACAACCGCGCCATTTCCATAGAATGTCCAAAGTCATTCAATGTATGTCTTTTACAGTTTGCTTCTGGCCTTCGCGGCGCTGCTCTCGCTGCCATGGTGGATCATTCAGATGCTTCGCCTGGGCAAATACCGCTCGGGGCTGGCGGAACGCCTTGGTTTTGTGCCTACCCGATTGAATGATGCCCAGCCCGGATCCATATGGGTGCATGCCGTTTCCGTGGGCGAAGTGTTGGCCGTGAGCCAATTGATAGACGACCTGCAAAGGCAATATCCGGATCGGCAGGTTTTTGTGTCCACTACTACGGCCACCGGCCAGGCACTAGCGCGCCAGCGCTTTGGTGAAAATCGCGCGTTCTTCATGCCGCTTGATTTTGGCTTTGCGGTCAGGAGATACCTAAATGCTTTGAAGCCGCAACTGATCGTGATTGCTGAAACAGAGTTCTGGCCTAACTTGCTCCACCTGGCCGGCAAGCGGCAGACGTCGCTGGCAATTGTGAATGCGCGCATTTCAGACCGCTCATTTCCGCGTTACAGGCGCTTCAAATGGTTTTTTGCCCGCGTACTATCTGAGGTCGATTTGTTTCTGGCGCAAACAGCAGATGATGCCCAGCGTCTGCGCGAAATCGGCGCACATACCGAGCGCGTGCGCGTCAGCGGCAATTTGAAATTCGATATCCGCCCGAGTGCGCAGCCCGCATTGGTAAGTGGCCTACGCTCAGCCATTGGTAAAGATTCGCCGGTAATCGTGTGCGGCAGCACCGCTGAGGGCGAGGAAGAGCCGCTGCTGGCGGCGTTCAAGACGGTCCAGCGGCAATTCCCCGCGACTGTGATGGTCCTGGCGCCACGGCATCCTGAGCGGTTTGAGAAAGTGGCAACGCTGATTTCGTCAGAAGGATTTTCTCTCCAGCGCCGCACGCAGTGGCAACCGCCTCAAGCGATTCGCGGCGGAATCTTCTTGCTGGATAGCGTTGGCGAACTCGCTGCCGTGTATGAACTGGCGGACATCGCCTTTGTGGGCGGCAGCCTGGTTCCCACTGGCGGCCACAATATTCTGGAGCCAGCGCAGTACGGTGCTGCCATTCTGGTGGGGCCGCATACGTTCAATTTCCGCGAGATCGTCAGCATCTTTGAGCAAGGTAAGGCGGAACAGGGCGGCGCGGTAAAGACCGTAACGGCTGGAAATCTTGCTTCCCAGTTTCTCTCATTGTTGACTCATCCAGATGAGCGGCAGCACATGGGCCGCCTCGCCAAAGATTTATTTACCAAACATTCGGGTGCCACGCGGCGTACGCTGGACGCTCTGGCCCCGCTTTTGAAGCAGCAGGAGAGAGGTCGATGAATCCTCTCTCGATCATCTTCGGTGCAGGCGTCGCGCTGCGAAACGTTTTGTATGATCACCGCGTCTTTCAGGTAAGAAAGCTGGCGCGGCCGGTCGTGAGCATTGGGAACATCTCCGTTGGCGGCACGGGCAAAACGCCATTCGTGATCGCGCTGGGCCAGTTGCTTGCCAGCCGCGGCATCGCCTTCGACGTTCTCTCCCGCGGCTACGGCCGTAGTTCCACGGAGATTGCAATCGTCGATCCTCAGGGCTCACCCGCGCAATTTGGCGACGAGCCTCTTCTGATCGCGCGCAAGCTGCAGTCGCCGGTAATCGTTGGCGCTGACCGGTATCAGGCCGGCCTTCTGGCTGAACAGAAATTTTCCAGCAAGCTTCATCTGCTCGATGATGGCTTCCAACATCGCCGCCTGCATCGCGACTTTGACATCGTCCTGCTGCCGGCAGAAGACCAGCAAGGCTCCTTGCTGCCCGCAGGCCGCCTACGTGAGCCGCTTAGCGCGTTAAAACGCGCCGACGCGGTTGGGCTAACCGATTCTCAAGAGCAGCAGGTTCAGGCCAAAAGCATTTGGCGTCTCCGACGAGTGATAGAGATCCCTACTGCTGCCGGAAAAACCATCGCCTTCTCCGGGATTGCGCGCCCGCGGCAATTCTTTGACGGCTTGAAATCCTCAAAGCTGGAAATTGCCGGCTCAGTCACTTTCCGCGACCATCATCGCTACCAACAACCCGACATTGACCGTCTGCTCCAGCTCAAGAAGCAAACCGGCGCAGACAGCTTCATCACCACGGAAAAAGATCTAATCAATCTGGGGACCCTCTCCTCGCAACTCTCCCCGCTGCTCGCCGCTCAGCTGCGGATTGAGCTCGAATCGCCTGAGCAGGTGGTAACAGAGATCATTAAGACCATCGAAGAGCGCTCAGGCCAGCAGATTTCGCCTCCGGCATGAGAAAATCGTGAGTCCATGCAAAAAGCCCAAAAACCGGCCGACCGCCTCGTCAAAATCATTGAGCAGTTTCCCAAGCTCAGCATCACCGTCCTGGGCGATCTCATTGCCGACGAGTTTATTTATGGCGAGATCTCCCGGGTCTCGCGGGAGGCGCCGGTACTCATTCTGCGCCATCGTGATCGCACAGTCGTTCCAGGCGGCGCTGGAAACGCCATTTATAACCTTGCCGATCTGGGCGTAACGGTCCTCCCCGTGGGTGTAATCGGCGACGACGAAGCAGGCCGTATGCTGCTGCATGCGTTCCGCCAGAAACATATTTCAGTGAGCGCCATCCGCCGGATCAAGGGCCGCGGCACCGTCACCAAGACGCGCGTCCTGGCCGGAACCACTCACTCTCCGCGCCAGCAGGTCATACGGGTGGATCGCGAACCGGAAACGCCGCTGGACCGCGCGGCCATTCGCGACATCACGTTTCAGGCCCGCGGCTATGTCCGCGCCTCTGACGCGTTGCTGATCTCCGACTATGGCTATGGCGCAGCCACGCCGGAGATTTTCGACAATATCCGCTCGCGCGCTTCTCTCAACGGCGTCCCGGTCACGCTGGATTCGCGCTATCGTACGCTGGCTTACAGCGGCGTCACAGCTGCCACGCCCAATGAATCAGAACTGGAAGAGGTCCTTGGCACACGAATCGGCAATGACAATGCGCGACTGTTCGCCACCGGCAAGGCCGTGATGCAGAAAATGAAACTGCAGTCCCTGCTGGTAACGCGCGGCAAAGATGGCATGGTGGTTTTCTCGCGCGGCAACAAGCCGGTTGCCATACCGATTTATGGCTCTGACGAAGTGGCTGACGTCACTGGGGCCGGTGACACAGTTATTGCCACTTACACTGCCGCGCTTGCAGCCGGAGCCGACTCGGAATCAGCCGCACGTCTGGCGAATTACGCCGGCGGCATTGTGGTGATGAAACGCGGCACGGCCACCATAACCCGCGCTGAACTGCTGCGCGCCGTAATGGAGGGATAACTGACCGCCACCGCACAAAAAGTATTTTCGGCCGCTGAACTGGCAGAGCAGGTGCGGCAATGGCGCTCGACTGGAGACAAGATCATCCTTACCAATGGATGTTTTGATCTACTTCATGTGGGCCATGTTCGTTATCTCCGCGCTGCCAAGCAGTTGGGTGGCAGGCTGATCGTCGCGGTGAACTCAGATGCAAGCGCGCGGGCCCTCAAAGGCGAAGGCCGCCCTCGCGTTCCCGGCAGTGAGCGTGCGGAAATTCTGGCGGCGCTCCGTGATGTTGACGCGGTCACGGTCTTTGATGCGCCAGATGTCACCGGGCTTATACGCTTGTTGCGGCCTGACATTCACGCCAAAGGCACGGACTACACCGAGGAAAATGTTCCGGAACGTGATGTAGTGATTGCCTGCGGCGGGCATGTCGCCATTGTCGGCGATCCAAAAGACCACTCCACCACCGATCTTCTGAGAAACGATTTGTTGAGAAACGATGTGCTGAGGCGGGAATGGCCAAAATCCTGATTGTCCGGCTGGGAGCCATGGGAGATATTTTGCATGCATTGCCGGCAGCAACCGCAATCCGCGCCGCCCTGCCCAATGCCACTATCGGCTGGCTGGTGGAAGAGCGCTGGTCTGAGTTGCTCACCGCACAGGGTAGAAAGGCCAGCCCTTACGGCGTCAGTCCGCAGAAGCCGGTAGCCAATTACATTCACACCCTGGATACGCGCCGATGGCGCCAGCATTTCTTTCGTCCCTCCGCCACAGCGGAAATCGCCGGTGCGTTGAAACGCGTAAAAAAGATTGATTATGACTTTGCCCTGGATTTTCAGGGGGCCATCAAGTCCGGGATTTTTGCCAAGCTGGGCGGCGCAAAGATCCTGGCTGGCTATGCGGATCCCCGGGAATCCGCGACAAGGTATTTTTACAGAAAAGTGCTTTTGCGCCAGGGCAACCACGTCATCGAACAGAACCTGTCTCTCGCAAATGAGGCGCTGCAGCCGGTCCTTGGTAGCCGTGAATTGAAGCTGCTTGCTCCGCAACTCCCTGTAGATCCTACGGCTGAAGCATGGGCTGATTCTGAAATCAGGCGATTGGGAATTGCCAGCTATGCGATCGTGAATCCTGGCGCAGGCTGGGGCGCAAAGCAATGGCCTGCGGAGCGATTTGGCCAGGTTGCGAAGGCGCTTGCGGTCCACAACATCAAGACGCTGGTGAATGCCTCTGCCGAAGAAAGCGAGTTGGCCCGCGCGGTCGTGAGGGCCAGCGGCGACAACGCATTTGAGTTGCGCTGCACCATCGGGCAGCTGATTGCGCTCACGCGCCGCGCACGCATATTGATCGGTGGAGATACGGGACCGCTGCACCTTGCGGCTGCACTGGAAATTCCCGTCGTTGGTTTGTATGGACCTACGGACCCTGCGCGCACCGGGCCTTACGGGGCCAGGGTGATTGCGCTGCGGCATCCGGAAAGTGAGACCACATTTTCTCATCATCGAGAAGTTGAAGCCGGATTGCTGAAGATTTCCTCTGAAGAAGTGATTGCCGCAGCTCGCCACCTGCTGGGAGGCAGCAATGCCTAGCTGGTCGCGCATTGCCACCCGATCACGTGTGCCTCTCGGCTTTCTTTTCGCGGTCGCGTATTTCTGGCTCGCGCGGCCCACGTGGATTTCCCTGGGCGCAGGTTTCGTCGTCGCAACGGTGGGCGTTCTCATCCGCGCTCTGGCTTCAGGACACATACGCAAAAATGCAGAGCTTGCTACCACCGGCCCTTACGCTTACACGCGCAACCCGCTCTATCTAGGTTCCATCATCATTGCCATAGGCTTCGTCATAGCAGCCCGCAACTGGTGGATTGGCCTTGGCGCGCTGGCCATGTTTGCTTTCATTTACCTGCCGGTGATTACCGCGGAAGAAAAATATCTGCGGTCTGCATTTTCCGGCTATGCCCGTTATGCCAGTGAGGTGCCACGGTTTTTGCCGCGGTTAACACCGTACCGGGCAGAGGCCGAAGTAGAGGATGGCTCCGCACATTTTTCTTCGGCGCTTTATCTTCGACATCGCGAGTACAATGCCGCCCTGGGCGCGGTGTTGATGCTTGGCGCTCTTGTCCTGAAAATGCTGGTAAAACATTGATCCGAACTCGTGATCGCATTTTTGTACGCGCTATCTGCGCATTGCTGGCTTTTGGCTGCCTGGCGGCTGCTTTTGCGTCGTCACCGCAACGTGCAAAGACGACTACTGCTCCGGAACCATCTCCCGTGCGTGGACAAGGCGAATTGGTGGCGCCGTCAGTCGCGCGCCCGCGCGCTGAATACCAGTTCCCGATAGGACAGACCTACGTTTACAGTGGCGAATGGCGTATTTTCAATGCTGGGATTGCGACCTTGCGCATGGAGCAGGCTGGGCGGGAAAATCGGATTGTTGCGGCAGCCGATGCCGCCGGAACCGTCTCACTGCTATATCACGTTCAGGACCGGCTAGAATCCTTCTTTGATCCTTCAACTTTTTGCTCTCACAATACCTCCCGGCACATTGAAGAAGGCTTTCGCCGGGTGGAAAGCAACATCTCATTTGATTACCAGCGCGGCAAAGCTGTGCTGGACCACAAGAACATCAAGAAGAAAGAAAGTAAGCATGAAGAGCACGACATCCCCGGTTGCGTGACGGACATGCTCTCTTCCATCTATTACGTGGCATCTTTGCCATTGCTGCCGGCCAAAACCTACAGCTTCCCCATCAACGATGGCGGAGCAACGGTAACGGTCATGGTCCATGTGGAAGCCAGAGAGCAGATCAAAACACCCGCAGGGACTTTCAACGCCATTCGTGTTCAGCCGGAGACTTCATCGCCTCTTCTCCGGGACAAAGGAAAAATCTGGGTCTGGTACTCTGACGATGCAGCCCGCGTTCCCATACAAATGCGCGCGCGACTCTCCTGGGGGACCCTGACTTTCTACCTGTTGCGGATTGAGAAAAAATAATTGTCGATCTGCTTTTGCGACATCAATTTGTTGGACAGCACGGTATCGCATCGCTTTTTTCTGCCATAATAGCTCTAATAGGTTTAAAGACTTGAAGGGGGAGCATGAGCACACAGCCGAAGCCTGATCCGGAACTGGTGGAAGTATTTGACACAATGCAGGAATCAGAGGCCATGGTAGTTCACGGACTACTCACCTCAGCCGGAATCGAGTCGGTTGTTGCCAACCTGCAGGCGCCGCAGGACGTTTTCCCCGGCGTGGGGGGCATTTCCGTTCGCGTAAATCCAGCCCAGGAAGAACAGGCACGGCAGCTCATTGACGACTATCGCACGAATGCCGCATCGGACGATGATTCCGCACCGCTCGATGATGAGCGAAACCAAAACTAGGCCATCCCAGCGTGAGCAGGCAAGCTATGCTCACTATGCGCCTCGTCACTCAAGTTATCGGCTGCGCCCGCGCTTCGGGCCATCCGGCCAGAAAAGATAAGACTACCCCCGTTCCGGGAGGCCGCCCCGGAGGCAGATGGTGGAACGTGCGCATCCTGATTATTGAAGACGAACCCAAGATCGCCCGTAGCCTGTCAGAAGGCTTTGAAGCGGAGCACTTTGCCGTGGACCTGGCGGAAGATGGCGAAAAGGGCCTGGAGCTGGCGACCGAAATCCGCTATGACGGCATCGTTCTCGACTGGAACCTGCCTCGCATGGATGGTCTTTCTCTCCTGAGAAAATTGCGGCAGGGGGGATCTACCACGCGCGTACTGATTTTAAGCGGCCGCCGCGAAGTTGCCGACCGCGTGGCCGGACTACAGGCCGGCGCCGACGACTATCTGATTAAACCGTTTTCTTTTCAGGAATTGCTGGCGCGGATGCACACTCTTCTGCGGCGCGCCCAGGAGCCATCTGAGGTCCTTACGGTCGGCGACCTGGTGCTTGATCCGCAGCGCCACATGGTTGAGCGCGCCGGCAAACCCATTAAGCTCAGCCAGCGGGAATACGCCCTGCTTGAATACCTGATGCGCAATGTTGGACGCACCGTGACCCGAACCATGGTGGTGGAGCACGTTTGGAATTTATGGTTTGATGGCCTTACGAGCGTGGTGGACGTTTACATCAGCTACCTGCGCGCCAAAGTTGATCACAATTTCTTTCCGCCACTGATTCATACCGTGCGCGGCGTGGGGTTCATGCTCTCCGCCGAGCCTAAGCTTGAGAAAAAAGAAAGGTAGCCGCTAAAAATTCTTTTCTTCACGGCTGTGAATGCACTTCAACATTCTTTCCATCCAGCAGAAATGTCACCGCGCCCTGCAGGTCTGTGCGGTATGTGCGTACCTCCGCGGCCTGCAGCCGGTCCAATACCACCTGTCGCGGATGCCCAAATGGATTGTGATATCCGGCCGAAATCACGGCAAAGCGCGGGTGAACGGCGGCCAGCAATTCCGGTGTTGTAGAAGTGGCGCTGCCATGATGAGCGACTTTTAAAACATCAGCCCGCGGCGCCTCTGATGCCACAAAGCGCTCCATCTTTTTCTCCAGGTCACCCGCCAGCAAGGCCTGCGTATCGCCATAGCCGATCAGCAGTGCCAGGGAATCGTCATTCTTGGGTTGAGATTTGGGCTGCCAGTCCGGCGGAGGTGAGAGTACTCGCACCTTGGTCCCACTCCAATCCATTTGATCGCCAGCCACGTGCTTGACTATAGCAACATGATTAGCGCGTGCTGTCTTGTAAAGGTCCAGCAGCGTAGTTGTCTCAGGATTAATGCCCACCCACAACTCCGACGGATGGAAGTCTTCAATAATGCGTGGCAATCCGCCGATATGATCACCATGCGCATGCGTGAGCGCAATCACGTCCAGATGGTCCAGACCTCGCGACCACAGATATGGAGCAACCACATCTTCTCCGAAATCGAATTCACTTCGCACCGGACCAATGCTGCCTCCGCCGTCGATCAGCATGGTTCGTCCTCGGGGAGAGACCACGAGCAGAGAATCGCCCTGCCCTACGTCAATGGCCGTAATTTCAAGCTTTCCACTCTCAACGTGAGGTGCAGAGTGATAAACAGCGACAATCCCGGCGGAAAGGAATAGTGCGGCCAGCCCGACGAGCGCCACGGCGCGCTGCCTTCTCACTACAAAGAGTGCCAGCAGAATTCCTGCAATTGCCACTAGCATAGGCAAAGGTGTGGGGTCGGGGATGCGCCACTGCGCGATATGGAAACCCGAAAGAAGATGGAGGCAGTCCAAAGTCCAGTGGAGTGAACCCGCTGCGAGCATTGCAGCAAGCCGTGCAAATGGCAGGGAAACGTAACTCAAGGCACTCGCAGCAACGGCGGAGTTGAGCATCAATCCAGCCAACGGTAAGACAAGAATATTGGCGGGAACACCCAGGATGGCGGCACGATGAAAATAGGCTCGCATCGGAAGGACCAGTACCGCCTGGGTGAATGCCGATACCAATAGCAGCTCAAATAAAGCGAGAACGGCTGCGACTGCGCCAGTCACGATAACCCGCGCCGCACGCTCCCCGATGAATTGCTGTAACCTGCCCGCCACCAATCGCAAATCAAGCCGAAACTGCGCAAGCTTTGGCTCCAGGCCAAGATCGTAACCCGTGGTGCCAAGATGCTTTAAAGCGGAGCGGTAAGGCGCCGACGTTCGCTCCAGGATGGGCAAGCTGATACCGGTAATGGCCAGGAGGGCCAGAAAGGTCAATTGAAAGCCGGGCTCGGACAGGGCGGCGGGTGAGAGCGCAAGCACTACGAGGGCGGCAAAGCCAGTGGCGTTCAGTCCGCTGCGGTCGCGATAAAGAAGACGCGCCACAAGAAACAGTGACAACATGAGCACGGCGCGCATAATCGGCACGCCCATTCCGGCGATGTAGGCATAAAACACTGAGAGCGCGATAGTGAGCAGCGAAGCCGGCCATTGCGGAAGGCGAAGCTTGCGCGCCAGCCAGAAGATGGCAAACGCCAGCAGCGCCACATTCATCCCGGAGACAACGAGCAGGTGATAGACGCCGGTTTGCTGAAATTCTTCGCGGACATCGCGGAGGAGCAGTGAATCATCGCCCATGATCATGGCGGAAAAAATCGCGGCGTCCTCTTTGCTCCACAAACCGCTCTGGTGAATATGTTGCAGGATGCTGTTGCGTGCGCGGCTGCGCCAAAAGCCGAACCGGCTGCCAGAAGTCCCGGGAAGGACTTCAATCTCTTCTGACTTGACCGATGCGAGCGCGCTGATGCCCAGGCCGTGAAGATAGCCTTCATAGTTGAATGCGCCGGAGTTGCGGAAATTGCGCGGCAGACGCAACTTTGCCATTAGGCGAATGCGGGCACCATATGCCATGTGCGGAATTGCAGGCGCATCGTCATCCTGCGTTTCCTCAGCGGCATCATGAGAGAAAATCGTGGCGCGGATTCCAATCGGCTGAGTGAGCTTCTGGCCATCGAGTTCGATGGTTTCAGTCACAAGATCAAAGCGTTCGCGCGGCACTGCGGCGGCGAGCAACGCGCCATCATTGGTGACATGGCCAACAATTTCTACGTCTTTAACATTCAGAAACTCCGGCGGCGGTGTAGAGAGTCGAGGAGAAGGCGTAGCAAGACGTGCAAAAGCTCCGGCGCATACCAGCGCAAGCAAAGCCGCAGCCTGTGCGGGGCGCAAACTCTTGATCGCCACCGCGACGATCGTGCAAAGCGCCAGCGACCCTGCTGCCCATCCCCAAAGCGCGGGAGATACCCGCCAGTATGTCGACAACCAGATTCCGCATGCGAATGCTGCGGCGGCCAGGGCCAGTGGGGCGCGAGGTTGGGCATTCGTGGGCAAGAGCTAAAGTTTGCCGAACGAATATAAACCAGAGATCGATAACCACAAAATGTTCTGACAAGAGATAAGGAACGGACTAGCCGCGAGCCAGACGCACAACGCTTTCAATGTGAAAGGTCTGGGGAAAGAGATCGACCAGATGGACTTCTTCCACGTGGTACCCGGTTTCCAGGAACAGGCGTGTATCGCGCGCCAGCGTGGCAGGATCACAGGAGACATATACGATTCGTTTTACGCGCAGTGCGGCCAGTAGTTGCGTTGTCTTTGCGCCCAGACCCGCGCGAGGAGGATCCACAACAACGAGTTCAGGCTGCATGTTGAGGCAGCGCGGCAGGAAGCCTTCCACCGGACTTAGCACGGGCACAACATTCTTGACCGCATTGGCTTGGAGGTCGGCGGCAGAAGCGGGCGCAGATTCCACTGCAAAAACCTGATCGAATCGCTTTGAAAGATGACCGGCAAACAGCCCGACGCCGGCGAAAAGGTCCAGCGCGATCTTTCCGTGAAAGTCGCCCACCACGGTCTGTACAAGTTCTTTCACGAGATAACGGTTCACCTGGAAGAATGATCCCGCGCTTACGCGATAAGATTTCTCTCCTGCCTGATAGGGCAGTGCGGTCTCGCCAACGGTGTATTTTGGCAGCTGGCCTCCGGGCTCGGCGCCTGCGCTTTCAGCAAAGAAAGCGATTCCCTTGATTTCCGGCGCTTTTGCCTGCAAGGCTGTAGCAAACTCGCGCATTTCCAGCGCGTCCGGCGCAAGATAAATTTCCAGCACCATCTTGGCGTCAGCGTGGTCAGCAAAAAATTCAATCTCATTCGCGCCGGCAGGCACTTTGCCGCCTTCGCCCATCTCCCACACATGAGCCAGCACGCGATTAATGGCCGCAGAGCTGATGGGGCACTGCTTCACCGGCAAGAGTTCATTGGTTCCCATCTTGTAATAGCCGATGGCGAAATCCGGAGCGGTGCGTACTTTCAATCGCGAGCGATTGCGATAGCCCCACGGCTCGCCGGAATGCGTGATGATCTCGCCTTTCCACTCCAGCTTGCCATTGCGTAACAGCGTTTCTTTCAGTATGGCGCGTTTGTTTTCCAGCTGCGCGGTATAGCCTGCGTGCTGATAATGGCAGCCGCCGCAGGTTCCGAAATAAGGGCATGGCGCCGCGATCCTGTATGGCGAGGGCTTGAGTATCTGATCAACTGTGGCGCGGGCGAAGCTGCTTTTTTCCTGGACGATCGTCGCGCTTACTTCTTCCGCTGGCAGCACAAATGGCGTAAAGACCGTCTTGCCTTCAGGAAGCCGGGAGAGCCCATCGCCGCCATACACGAGTTTTTCGATTGTCAGGTTCACAGGTAAAAAAGGCTGAGCCGTGGAATCTTTGCTTTTTCAAACAGACGCTTGTGAATAAATTGCTTTTGCAATTGCTCAATCTGCACGCCGGGCATTTTGCTGCGGTACGGCGCAATCTCCCGGTCAGCTTCAGTACGCAGGGTGAACAACTCATTTTCAGGAGTGGTCATGGTCAGGGCGGCGAGAAGTTTTTCTTCCATCATGGTGAGCCGCCTCTCCAGGTCCTCCAATCGTAGAATCGATGCGGTAGCCAGAGTTGAGGCTAAGTCCGTTAGTGTAACAGCACACTCTTCCGCAACCAACGTTACCGCAGTGCTTGCCTTGACCTGACGCAGCTTTTCAGCATTCGCTGCGAAATAGCGGGCTATCTCTTCATTTTGCAAGCCTGGATCGGCGCTGCCTTTTTCCGGCTGTGCCCCCACGGCCGCTTCTTTCATCTCTTCCGCCGCCGTGAGCACCGCCTGCGCGCACCAGGCCAGGCCGTTGATCTTCTGCGTTTTCGATGGCCGCCGCTCATACTTGTCAAAGGCTTCATCGATTCCACGCAGTACAGCCTCCAGCGGAACTCCAGCTTCTTTCCATGTGGTCATCAATGCCCAATCAAGCGTGGAAACAGTCAGAAGCGTTCCCCGGCGTCTACAGAAGTGCTGTTCAATTTCGGTGTAGTAATTAAAGTAGTTGTCCACAGCGGGGACCGTCACGAAGCGGGCTTCTGTTTTTGCGCCACGTTGTTGCGCTCCCAGATGATGCGGAGTCCGTCGAGTGTGAGCAGATCGTCCACGTTCTTGATGTACTTTGAGTGGTCGCCAATCAGGCTGGCCAGGCCGCCAGTGGCCACGACTTTTGTATCCGGTCCCAGTTCGTTGATAAGGCGTTCCAGGATTCCATCCACCAATCCCAGATAGCCGAAGAATAAGCCTGCCTGAATGCTGCCGACAGTATTGGTGCCAATGACCTTGGACGGCTTGCGAATATCCACCAGCGGCAGGCGCGCCGTGTGCTCATAAAGCGCCCGTGCTGAAATGCCTATGCCGGGAGAGATCACTCCGCCAAGATATTCACCTTTGCGTGAAATCGCATCAAAGGTGGTAGCTGTGCCTAGATCGACGACCACGCAAGGGCCGCCAAATTTTTCAAATGCAGCCACACCGTTCACAATGCGGTCTGCACCCACTTCCTGAGGATTCTCATAAAGCACCGGCATGCCGGTCTTGATGCCCGGCTCCACAAATAACGGCTTGAGGTGAAAATAGCGCTCGCAAACTTCGCGCAGAGTTGAATCCATGGGAGGAACCACGGAAGAAACGATGATCCCTCGCACTTCTGCAGCTTCAACGTTTCCAATGGCAAACAGGTTGCGGAAGAGAACGCCGTATTCGTCCACCGTATGCGTCATGACGGTGGCAACGCGCCAGTGCGCCATCAGCCGCGGCGTAGCAGCTTTGCCGGCAAATCCGGGAGCGGTGTTTTCATAGACGCCCAGCACCGTGTTGGTATTGCCCACGTCAAGAACCAGGAGCATCTTTCCTCCCAGGCCGGACGCTTCCGGAAATAACGATACGCAGGCCTTTGTCTGTACGAACGCGCAGAAAGCCGCGAGGATCAAGGCCATCGGTCACGCCGTTGTAACCGCCATCTTCATTTACGTGTACGACCTTGCCCTGCGCATAGGACGAGCGCGACTCCACACGGCGCATGATGGGCTCAAAGCGCAGCGCCGGAGTACGGATGGGACTGCTCATGGCGCGAAGCAACGCGCGATATTCGCGATCGAGCGCGCGGATCAGCGCTGCAGCCACATCTTTCCGTGAATATTCTCTGCCACCTTCAATACACATGGAAGTGGCTGATCCATTCAGGTCATCGGGAAAACTTTTCTGGTTTACATTCACGCCAATGCCGATCACGGCATGATGCACTTTGTTTCCTTCAGAACTCATCTCCGTGAGGATGCCGGCAAATTTTTTGTCGTTGATCAGCAGGTCATTGGGCCAGCGGATATCGGCGGCCAGGCCGCTTGTTTCTCTCACCGCGTCCTGCACCGCAACGCCTGCGATCAGGGAAAGCCATAGCGCTTCTGCGGGCGTCATGGGCGGGCGCAACAAGAATGAACAATAGATGCCGGTGCCGCGTTCAGAGTGCCAGGAATGGGCGCTGCGTCCACGTCCTGCGGTCTGCTCTTCAGCCAGGAAAACAGCCCCTTCCGGAGTGTCATCAGGGTGCTGGCTGGCCAGCGCCGCTCCACGCAACGCGATTGAGTTGGTAGAGTCGGCCTGTACGCAGTGATGAATATTGCCGGAAAAGATGGTGTTGCGCACTAAGGGCGCAAGCAACTCCGGCAATAGATACTCCGGGTTCGTCACGATATTTATTTCCCTGCAGGCGGCGGTGGCGCCATATGCGCTTCAACGTTGAGGTCGATTTTTATGTCATTACCAACCATTCCCGGCGCTTTGGACACGCCAAAGTCCTGCCGATTTACCGTGAGGCTGGCATGCGCGCCCATCACTTTTCCCATCTTGCCGGCGTCAACGGGCCCTTTCAATTCGAACGGCAGGTCCACGTCCTTGGATACGCCTTTGATCGTGAGCGTGCCATGGGCCACGTAGTCATTGCCCTTTTTTTCCACCGACTTGCTTTGGAAAGTGATGTCGGGAAATTTCTCCGCATCGAAGAAACCAGGCGAACGCAGGTCATTGTCCCGCGACGTATTATCAGTGTTGACGCTCGCGGTCTTTATGTCCACATTCACGGAAGACTTGGTGACGTCCTTATTGTCATAAAGGACCTTTCCCTCAAACGTATTGAATCGGCCATTTACGGTGCTGACCATCAAGTGAGTTACAGCAAAGTTAACCGACGAATGGTTGGGGTCAATCTTGTATTCATCGGCGGCCAGAGCAGAACCGCAAACGGCGACAATCGCCAACAACAATCCCGGGATTTTACGCATAGCGTGAAAAGTTCTCCTTGTTCAGACTGTACCTCTGCAGCTATAGAGCTTGCCTATAATACCGAATCTCTGCCGCGAACTCCCGCGCAAGTTCTATCTTGTTGATATAGCTAGCAATCTTGCTTCTAGGTCGATGGTCTAGAACTTCGTTAATCCGACCTTTGAGGACCTCCGGGCTTGCGGTCTTGAGGTGCGGGGAAGTGCAGTTTACTACTTTAACATCCGGAAGCGCGCGGCATTTTTAGGCAGGAACAATCCGCATGCTCAAGTCCACAGCCTGCGGCGAGTGGGTAAGGGCACCCACAGAAATGTAATCCACACCGGTTTCGGCATAGTCGCGAACGTTATCCAGCCGGATGCCGCCCGATGCCTCTACGGGGACTTGCCGCGAATGGGCTGCCACACGTTGCACGGCAAGCCGAACATCTTCAACCTTCATGTTGTCCAGTAGGATGCTCTCAGCGCCATTGGCCAGGGCTTCATCCAGTTCGGCCAGAGACCGTATCTCGATTTCGATAGGTTGTTCTTCGCGGCGGTTGCGTAGCGCCTTCTGCAATGCAATAGCCACACCTCCGGCCAGAGCGATATGGTTATTTTTTATGAGCACGCCATCAGAAAGATCGAGCCGATGGTTCTGGCCCCCGCCGCAGCGGACGGCGTACTTATCCAGCACACGCAGCCCGGGAGCCGTTTTGCGTGTATCCAGAATTCGCGCCTTGGTGCCATGAATGGCGTCAACATATTTGCGGGTGGTGGTGGCAATGCCGCTGAGCCGCTGCAGCACGTTCAGGATCACGCGCTCGCAGGAGAGCAATGCCCGGGCATTGTGCCGCACCACGGCAATGGCCTGCCCTTTGTGCAGGCGGACGCCGTCAAAAATTTCACCATGGCTGATCACTTCCGGGTGGCCGATCACGTTGCGGTCCAGATGCTCGTAAATTTCCAAGATGCGCGCGGTTGCGCCCACCCCGGCAAGAATGCAATCCTGCTTGGCCAGGATGGTGGCCGTGGCGCGCTGCTGCGCGTCAATGCAGGCGCGTGACGTGGCGTCACTGGTTGCCCGATCCTCAAGCAGCGCGTGTTCCAAAATGGCGCTTAGTCTTCTGCTGTGCCAATCCATAGTTCTTGTCGCTTCGCTCCGAACCGCTTTAAAAGTATCGTCCTGGCTAGTTTAACCAGCCCGGCATCACGCCGCTCGGCGAGCATGGGCCTCGCGGCGTACATGCCTCGAATCTTTAGCTTAACCCAGCTTTGCTAATGCGGCCTTTACCTTTTCTATCAGCGTGTGCAATTCAGCCTGACGTCTTCTTATGCCTTCAACCACCTGCGCCGGAGCCTTGGCCAGAAACTGCTGGTTGCCAAGTTGCCGGTCCGCGTTGGCACGTTCATTCTCGAACTTGGCCAGTTCTTTGGTCAGGCGCTCGCGCTCGGCAGCAGGGTCAGCTTCGTACACTAGCGCGACTTCAAACCTGGTCGTGGTGCGGGCACCGGTCATCTGCGCCAATGACGTTTCTACAAATTCGATCCCGCCGACGCTGGCCAGCCGCTCCACCATGCCGCGGTTTTCGCTTACCAGCGCCCGAACGTCCGCAGCAGCATGGATTTTTACGGGAGGTTTTACCTTGGGCTCCACTTTCATTTCCGCGCGCATGTTGCGGACTTTTTCAATCAGGTCCTGGAGCACGACCATCTGCTCTTCCGCCTGATCATTGAGCCAGCGCTGATCCAGCTCAGGGTACCGCGCCAGGGCAATCGACTTTGCCGGTGGCTTGCCTTCATAGATCGCGTGCCAGACTTCTTCTGTGATAAACGGCATGAACGGAGAAAGCAGGCGCAGCGAGCCTTCAAATAGGTCGCCCAGCAGAGTCACAGCGCCGCGGGCTTCTTCCGGCGCGCCAGTAAGTGCGGGTTTGATGATTTCCAGATACCAGTCGCAGAACTCGCCCCAGAAAAACTTGTAAATGGTGTTGGCCGCCTCGTCAAAACGATAGTCGGACAGGCTCTGGTTCACCTGCCCGGCAACACGATGGAAGCGCGAATAGATCCAGCGATTCTCCAATTTGGCGAGCTGCTCCGGCTTTGTGCTACCGGTCAGGCTGGCCCCTTCAATGCGATCCAGGTTCATGAACATGAACCGCGCGGCGTTCCAAATCTTATTGGCAAACGCCCGGTAGCCGTCAGTGCGGCTCTCAGAGAAAGCAATGTCTGTGCCGGGGGAGGCCATGGACGCCAGCGTGAACCGCACAGCATCCGTCCCGTATTTTTCCGTAACCTCAATAGGATCGATCACGTTGCCCTTAGTCTTGGACATCTTCTGGCGGTCGGCATCGCGCACCAGCGCATGGATGTAAACGTTCTTAAACGGCACGCTGCCCTGGGGATGTCCGGCCATGAAATGGCAGCCCAGCATGATCATGCGCGCCACCCAGAAAAACAGAATGTCAAAGCCGGTGATCAGCAGCGTGGTGGGATAAAAAACATCCAGGTCGCGGGTCTTTTCCGGCCAGCCAAAGACGGTGAATGGCAGCAAGCCGGAAGAAAACCATGTATCCAGCACGTCATTATCCTGTGTGAGCTTGTTGCTGCCGCATTTCTCGCAGGCTGCCGGCGCCGTGCGCGCAACCGTGATGTGCGAACACCCCTGGCAGTGCCATGCCGGAATCCGGTGTCCCCACCAGAGCTGGCGGGAGATGCACCAATCATGGATGTTCCTCATCCACTCGAAATAAGTCTTGGCGTAATTCTCCGGTGTGAATTTGATCTCGCCTTTTTCTACTGCTTCAATCGCGCGATCGGCCAATGTCTGAATCTTGATGAACCACTGCGTGGAAAGCCGGGGCTCCACAATGGTCTTGCAGCGGTCACACTTGCCGATGGCCAGCGTGTGGTCCTTGATGCCCGCCAGCAAGCCAAGTTCCTCCAGATCGCGCAGGATTTTTTCCCGCGCCTCATAGCGATCCAGTCCCTTGTACGGCCCGCCATTCTCATTGATGCGCGCCTGATCGTCCATTACGTTGATCTGCGGCAGATTGTGGCGCAGGCCAATGGCAAAGTCATTGGGATCATGCGCCGGCGTGACCTTTACCGCGCCGCTGCCGAACTGAGGGTCGGCAAAATCATCGGCGATAATGGGAATCACGCGGTCCACCAGCGGCAGACGCAGCTTTTTGCCGACGAGCTTCTTATATCGCTCGTCTTTCGGATTGACTGCTACCGCAGTGTCACCCAGCATGGTTTCCGGCCGCGTGGTGGCGATGGTGACAAACTGCTTTGCATCCTCGGCCAGCGGATAACGAAACTCATACAGCTTGCCGGCAAAATCTTCATGCACGACTTCCAGATCAGAGATGGCGGTCA
>Ga0209580_10000573_pt1 | contig 19336 bp, 18 predicted proteins | sample Coa_R1_5_FD_187153 | JGI IMG/M metagenome (GOLD analysis project Ga0209580, IMG submission 187153) | Surface soil microbial communities from Centralia Pennsylvania, which are recovering from an underground coalmine fire - Coalmine... | ecosystem: Environmental > Terrestrial > Soil >... | reverse complement strand
GATCCCAAGGACATCGACGTCCTCGAGGTTCAACGTGGCAGCTACGACGCCGAGTACGGCGACCGCACCTACGGCGTCTTCAACGTCGTTCCCCGGACCGGGTTTGAACGAAACAACGACGCGGACCTGGTGGTGAGCGCGGGCAGCTTCTTCCAGACCAACGATCAAGTGAGCCTCGGAGGGCACACCCAGCGGTTCGCGTACTTCGTCAGCGCGAACGGCAATCGCAGCAATTTGGGACTCGGCACGCCGGTCGCCGACGTCCTCCACGACCGGGAGGACGGCGGCGGGGGATTTGCCTCCCTGATCCTCAACGCCAACGCCGCGAATCAGCTGCGGCTGGTCGCGTCCGCGCGCCACGACAGCTACCAGATTCCAAACGGCCCCGAGGACGAAGCCGCCGGCATCGGCGATGTCGAGCGGGAATCCGACGCGTTCGTGAACTTCTCCTGGGTCCGCACGTTCAAGTCTGGGCTGCTGCTGACGCTCTCGCCCTTCTATCACCACAACACCGCGAACTATGGCGGCGGGGCGAATGACCCGATCGTCACGACCGACGACCGCCGGTCCGAGTACGGCGGCGCGCAGGCGACCCTCCACGGCGAGGTCGCGAACAACCACTTGCAAGCCGGGTTCTACGGCTTCCACCAGCAGGACGACCAGCGCTTCGCCTTGACGTTCAACGATGGCAGCAACCCGAATCTGTCGGAGCGCGAGCAGCCGTCCGGCAACCTCGTCGCGGTGTTTGCCGAGGACACGGTGAGCGCGACGTCATGGCTGACCGTGACAGCGGGTGTGCGGCAGACGCACTTCTCCGGTGGCGTGACGGAGAACGCGACGAGTCCCCGCGTCGGAGCGTCGATCCAGATTCCAAGGCTCAGCTGGGTCGTGCGGGGGTTCTACGGACGGTTTTACCAGGGGCCGCCGCTCGTCACCGCGTCGGGTCCGCTCCTCGGCTTTGTGACGGCTCAGAACCTCGGGTTCATTCCGCTGCGCGGCGAGCGTGACGAGGAATATCAAGTGGGACTGGCCGTCCCGCTCCATGGCTGGACCGTGGACGGGGACCGGTTCCAGACCCGCGCGACCAATTTCTTCGACCACAATCCGCTCGGGAACTCCAACATTTTCTTTCCGATCACGATCGACGGCGCCCTCATCAAGGGCACCGAGGTCACGTTACGGTCGCCGCGGATCTGGACGGGAGGACAAGTCCACCTGGCCTATGCCTATCAGACGGCGCTCGGGCGCGGATCAATCAGCGGCGGCCTGACAGATTTCTCAACGGGGGGCGGCTACTTCCCCCTCGATCATGACCAGCGCCACACGTTGAGTGCGGGTTTCGACGTGCGACTGCCACACGGCGTGTTCGGGGCGACCGATGTCTCCTACGGCTCCGGGTTCACCGACAACGGCGGGCCCGCCCATCTGCCGGGACACACCACGGTGAACGTGTCGCTCGGGAAGTCCCTCACGGGGAAGGTCTCGGTGGCCGTCACCGCGTTGAACGTCTTCGATAGCCATCTGTTGATCGATAACAGCCTCACCTTTGGCGGCGTGCACTTCAACAATCCGCGGGAGGTCTATGCGGAGCTTCGATATCGGTTTCACTACTGAGGTCTGGCCTCGCGCGACGGGAGCCGCAGCGTTAGACGGTAATCAGCACTTTCCCGCGAGCGTGTCCCTGCTCCAGATAGCCAATCGCTGCGGGAACCTCGCTCAAGGGGTACCGCCTGTCGATCACGGGCGCCACGTGGTTGGCTTCAATGAGCTCTTTCAACGCCATCAGGTCGGCGGACTTGACGGATGCCATAGTTTCGCTTTTTGTTCGTCAAGCAATCTCGCTCAAGATTGTCCCAAAAATGATGTATAGTTGGGACAAATGTCAGTCGCCCGCGGGCCCGCCTTGAACCTCACCTCGCAGATCGTCCAGCGTGTGGCTGCAAAGCCGGCCCAGGTCTGGACGCCCGTCGATTTCTTGGACCTCGGTCCGCGGGCGGCCATCGGCAAGGCGCTCCAGCGACTCGTACAGGCCCAGGCCCTCGCCCGACTCGATCGCGGTATCTATTACTTGCGGCGCGCGAACGCCCTCACCGGCCGCCCGACTGTGCCAGACCATAACGCGGTCATTGACGCGGTCGCCAGGCGCGACCAAAGCCGCGTCGTCATCGACGGCCTCACCGCGGCCAATGATCTGGGTCTGACGACGGCCGTGCCGGCGCGAATCACGGTGCTGACCGACGCGCGGTTACGTCCCATCCAACTCGGCAACCAGCAGATCCGCTTTCAGACCGCCGCGCCCAGCCGGCTCTACTGGGCGGGGCACCCGGCGATGCGCATCGTCCAGGCGCTCTACTGGTCGCAGGATCTCCTCGACGCCGATCGCGCGAGAATCGTCCGGCGGTTGAACGTGATTCTTGACGACAAGAAGCACGGAGCCACGCTCCGAAACGATCTGAAGCAGGGCATCCACACCCTGCCCATCTGGATGCAGTCTCTCGTCCGGGAGCTCCTCGCTTCGCCGCCGACCCACGGTCTCGCGCCTGGGCCCCGCAAGGCATCGACCGCGCGGGCTGCGGCCAGACGGTCCCACACCGGCCCAGGATCGCCGTCGTGAATCCCGCCTACGCGCCCATCATCGGCGCCACCGACGCCGACCGTCGCGACCTGTTTGCGACCCCGGTGCCTCCACCCGCACGCATGCAGCGGTCTAGTTGTCAGGAGCCCGAAGGCCGCATGGTGACGACGATCTTGCCCTTCGCGCGCCCCTGTTCCACAAATGCCATCGCCTCGAGCGTGTCGTCGAACGGGAACGTGCGGTCGAGTACCGGACGCAGTGTGCCCGCGTCATAGAGAGCGGCGAGCGTCTTCAGTTGCGCGCCGTCGGCCCGCATGAAGAAGAACGAATAGCGCACGCCTAGCTTCCTGGCTCGGGCCCGCGTCTTGCGGCTCATCAGCGCCATTACAGGCCTCAGGAGTGGCCGGCCGACCTGTTCGGCGAACCGAGCGTCGGGCGGCCCGACGACGCTGATCGCCAGGCCACCAGGTCTGAGCACCGTCAGCGACTTTGCAAGGGTGTGTCCACCCAGGGAGTCGAGCACCACGTCGTATCCGGAGAGCAACTCGGCGAAGTCCGCTCTTGTATAGTCGACAACTTCGTTTGCGCCGAGGTCGCGCACCTTCCCTTCGTCGTGGCCGTGCGCAGTAGCAGCGACGTATGCGCCCAGGTGCTTGGCAACCTGGACGACGGTCGAGCCGAGTCCGCCCGCGCCGGCGTGAACGAGGACCTTCTGCCCCGGCTTCACCTGTGCGAGGTCGACCAGCGCCTGCCACGCGGCGAGCGCGACCAGCGGGACCGCTGCAGCCTCTTCCATTGTGAGTGCATTCGGCTTGAGGGCGATGTCGGCATGGTCAATGGCGAGGTACTCTGCCAAGGTCCCAATGCGCAGATCACGAGGTCGGGAGTAGACCTCGTCGCCGACCTTGTAGTCCCGCACGTCGGCGCCGACCCGCGTCACCACGCCCGCGCCGTCGTGTCCAAGCACGAACGGGGTCTTGTATTTCAGCAGCCGCCTGAACTCGCCGTTACGGACCATCTTGTCCAACGGGTTGATGCTGGCCGCACTCACTCGGACGAGGACGTCCCGCGGCCCGACGGTGGGCTCTGGCACGTGGGAGGCGCGGAGGCCGCTTTGGCCATACTTCTCGACGACGAATGCTTTCACAGTGCCAGGGAGGCAGACAGCTGTAGGTGGGCGCGAGCCTGTGCGAGCAGCGCTTTGTCTTTGACCTCGAATGTCTGCACCGCATCGGCGCCGGTAGCAAAACACGCCGGCGGCTCCCTGAGCCCGACGAGCGTGACGAGGGCCTGGGCGAGCTTGGCGGGGTCGCCACCTTGTTTCCCATCCATATTCTTCCTGAACACGACGAGCACGTCGGCCACATCCGCTCACGGCCCATCCGCTGGCCCGACCAAGTCGTTGCCGCACATCGCACAGACGTAATGGATCTGCGTGTCCTCTTGGCCCCACACCGCCGCGTTCCGGCTGCCGCAGACCGCGCACACGGGGCTTACGTGGCTCCTCGAGCAGCGGTACTCTCGCCCCGTCCAGCGCATCGGCCGCCTGCAGCGATAGCAATCCCGCGGGGCGCGATCACCGACCTGGGGAGGCGGCGGCACCTTTGGATTGTAGCGCCGTCTCGGCCAGCAGGTAGCAGGCCAGGAGGGTGACGGAAGTGCCCAACCCTTGAGCGGGCACACCGATTAGCGATGATCTTCCGGTGCTCGCCGAGGTCAAGGCGCCTCGCTTCGCTCGGCCCCTCCGGGCTTCGGCCTTGACCTCGGGCTCCGCGCCGGAAGCTCGGCATTTATCGCCGGCTGTTCGCGTGTCGCCATCGGCCTCCACTCGCAGGCGGAACGCAAAAATCGCGGTCGGTTTGCCGCGCAAAGTACGAGAGGAGGGGTGGGGGAAATGGTGGGGACCCTCAGTCAGAAATGGTGTCAAGTGATGGCACTTGACGCGATCGTCCAATCGCCGCAACTGACTGATTCCATTGACTCAGTACGACTGAGTAGCAGCCTGTGGAAATCGGACTGGAGCGGCTGTTAACCGGAGGGTTGCTGGTTCGAATCCAGCCCGAGGAGCCAATCTTTGCGTGGTCTATTCCGGGCGGATGGGTGGCGTTTTATTCCGGGCGCATGGGTAACACCGACGCGCCAAAGGGATTATCGGTCGGTTCGAGGCGGCTCGTCTCGTCGTCGAAGTACCCCAAGTCGTAGTGCATGAAGGAGACGAGCCAGAGGCGGTCTTCGACCTGCTTGATGCCGACCTTCTGGCCGGCAAACACGTGACTGAGGTTGATTTTGCGGGTCTTGAAGCAGATGCGCCCGCAGTGGGTCACCGTCACGCTGAAATCGTGCAACGGGTAGTCGATCTCCTCGACGCCGCGATAGGGGCGGGGCGAGGGGGTGTAGATGTCGGCCGGCACCTTCATGCCTAACGCTTGGTGCGGCCGCTCGCGGTTGTAGCGGTCGAGAAACTCGTCAAAGCGCGTCTGCTGCTGCAGGACGTTGGCGGCCGCCGGGTGGGTCGCTTCGGTCTTGAGCGTGAGATGCAGGCGTTCGTGCCGGCCGTTCTGCTCCGGATGGCCCGGCTGGATGCGCTCAAGGCGGATCCCGAGCCGCAGCCACCAGACCGAGAGTTGGCTCAGGCCGTAGAGCGCGTGGGCCGACGCAAAGGGCGGCCCGTTGTCGGTGCGGATTGCGTCCGGCAGGCCAAATTCCTGGAAGACCCGCTCAAAGACCGTCACCGCATACGTGGCGCGCGTGGTCTCGAGCGCCTCACAGCTGAGCAGGTATCGGCTGGCGAAATCGGTGACCGTCAGCGGATAACAGTACCGCTGGTCGGTGAGCATGAATTCGCCTTTGTAGTCGGCACACCACAGGGCGTTCGGCTGCTTCGCCCACGACAGGGGCGTCCCAGTGAGCCGCGGGCGGCGGCGGCGACGCCGCCGCACGAGCCCATGCCGATCGAGCACGGCGTGCACGGTGCTGATGGCCGGACACCGTAAGGGTGCGCACTGGGGCCGCAGTTTCTCGCGAATCTTGGGGGCGCCCCAGCTCGGATATCGCTTCTTCAGACCCACAATCAGCCGCTCGACCGGGAATGGGAGCTGATTCGCATGCCGCCGCGACCGACGACTCCGGTCCGTCAGGCCTTGCAGCCCGCACGTCTTATAGCGGTCGAAGATCTTGTAGCCCGTTTTTCGTGAAATGCCGAACTCCGCACAGAGCGCGGTCATCTGCTCGCCTTCTCTCAGGCGGGCGATAAATCGGAGTCGTTCGTCGACCACGTGACACTCCTTCCAAGGCATGCCCCCTCCTGGCTGAGGGGGCGAGTGTCACCCATGCGCCCGGAATAAAACGTCACCTATGCCCCAGGAATGGCATGAAAACAAACGACATCCAGTACTGAGAGTTCTGCGGAACCATCCGGTTGGAGGTTGCTGCTTCGGGACTGTGCAACTTGAATGCGAGCAAGAGTTTGCAGCCCTCTCTGCCTTGAACGTGTCTGTCCTCGTGAACAATTGAGCATCTGACCGCATTGAAACAACCGGCAAGAGGACGTCGCTTTCGAGCGGCGAGAGCTGCCTGCCGCGGTGCGGCTGGCGGATAGGTTATCAAGGTCTGATATATTACGCAGGTGAAGTTCGCGCGACGCTGATCGAATGAAAATGAGAAAGACGTTGAAAATCGGAATCGCGCCCAGGCAGGCCATCGCCCGCTATACGCGTGACATCGTGACCGGCCGGCGGCGTCGATCGCCCGGGGATCCCGATGTCTGGTTTACGTCGGTGGATAGCTTCGCAAAGGTGATGTCCGACCGCAATCGCGGCCTTCTGGCGCTCATCGCTGAGCGCCGGCCTGAATCCATTGACGCTCTGGCCGTGGCCAGCGGACGAGCGCAGAGTAATCTATCTCGGACCTTGGCGACGATGGCGCGACATGGTCTCGTGCGACTGGAGAAAGGCGAAGGCCGCCGACTCCGGCCGGTGGTGATGTTCGAATGGGTTGAGCTGAAACTGAACCTCGCGGCGTGAGGCTCGATGCCAGCTACAAAGAAGCCGACGAAGCGCCGCCCGAAGTCCGAGTTCGTCCACCAGTTCCTCGTGGTCCTGAGTGGCACCGATCCGCTCGTGTGGCGCCGCATCCAGGTGCCTGAGCGCTACTCGTTCTGGGACCTGCACGTCGCCATTCAAGACGCGATGGGATGGAAGGACTACCACCTTCACGAGTTCCGGCTGTTCGACGAGGCTTCGCAGAAGCTCGTGTCCGTTGGTATTCCCACCGGCGAGGAGGAGGAGGATCGACCGGTGATCGCGGGATGGGACGTGCCGGTCTCCCGATTCTTCGACCAGCAGAGCTGGCATGAGCCACCGGCGACCTACGCCTACGACTTCGGGGACGACTGGCAGCATGTCGTGGTGCACGAGGGACTCGAGCCGGTGGACGACGCGTTGACGTATCCGCGATGCGTCGCCGGCGAGGGCCGCTGCCCGCCCGAGGACTGCGGTGGCGTTCACGGCTATGCGGAGCTCCTGATGGCCATGGCCGATCCGGACCACGAAGAATACGAGCAGCTGCTCAAATGGGCCGGCGGAGAAATCGACCCGGAGGCGTTCGATCGAGCGACGGTGACGTTCGACGATCCGAAGAGGCGCTGGCGGAATGCGTTCCACCGAGGTCGGTGAGCCGCACGGTCCTCGCACCGGCAACGCTCGCACGGTCGTTCGTCACATCACTGCCGTACCCGCGTGACGCTACGAACCAGAAGGTTGCCGGCTGGAGACCGGTGCGGCTCGCGACAAGATCGTGGCGTTACCGAGCCGGAGGCAGGGGATCATTCGGACTTCCGCTTCCGCGGCCGTCCGCCCTTCGCACGATTGCGCCCGGCCGCAGCCATCTTGGCTTTCGTTCGCCGCCGGCCGCTACGCCGTCCGGCTGCCGAGGCAAGGAGCCGGCTCCCGAACGCGGTTTCGACGAGACCCGGCATGTAGACATCGACGTCGAGCGCCGGCCAGCGCAGGGCATCGCCAGCGGGTGACAACGTCATCGTCTCCAAGGCCGATGCCGCCCGATGTTCGAGGCCGGGGATCACGCGTCGGGGAATTGTCATCGAGCCGCCGCCTCGAAAAGTGAGCAGCACGGAATCCGAGGCGCGGTCGTACCGCACGTCAACAGGGGCGGAAGCGTCTTGAGCGCGGGCCTCGCCGCGCGCCTGGGCTGCTTCATAACGGCGACGATCCCCTGTCGTAGATTCCTTCACGGCAATAGCCATTGGTCGTTCCGCTATCGTAGATCGACCGCCGGGCTATCGACCCGCTCCGAGATGGAGACGATGCTATGATCGCCAGGGCCGCCTCATGAATGCCATCGAATTGATCGGCGATGTGGACGAGAAGCACCGCCTGCAGGTGCAAGTGCCGAACGACGTGCCGCCGGGGCAGGTCCGCGTGATTGTATTGGTGCCGGAAGAGGACGAGGCCGGCAAAGTGTGGCCAGAGGGGATCGCGCGCGAGTGGTCATCCGAGTTGAGCGATCCCCGCGAGGACATCTACACGCTGGACGACGGCCGGCCGGTGAATGCGTCCCGGTGAGATCCACTTAGCCCGGTTTCCGTTTGGTGACGCACCGGGCATGAAGCTGCGCCCGGTCCTGCTCCTCACCGGAACGGTCGGGTCCGTTCCGGAAGTCTTGGTCGCCTACATCTCTTCCGTGATCCCGACGCAGCCGCTGGCGTCGGACCTCATCATGGATCCGAGCACCCCCGAATTCGAGGGCACACACCTCAAGGTCGTGTCGGCGCTCCGCCTGCACAAGCTCGCAACCATTCATTCCTCGAGCGTGGTCCGCCATCTCGGCGCCGTCGATGCGACGCAGTTCGGCGTGGTCGGCGACAAGCTCAGGGCGCTGCTTGGAACAGTGCCTGCGTCACAGACGGAATCTCGAGGCTGACTCCCGCAGCTTGTTCAAACTGGCATTGACCCCAGGCAGCGGTGTGATGTTGACGAACTCCGGTCGACGATGGCATCGTCGTCCGGATGCTCGAGAGGCCGTCGGCAGCGTTGATGGCTGCGCTCAGGGATTTTGTATTTCGGCACGAGATCTTCGTCGAGGCGCGCGAGTTCGACGACGGATTGATCTTCTCCCGACGGCCGAAGGGCCGGTCGAGGAAAGGCGGCTCGCGTCGCCACTTCAGGGTCTTCCTTCGCCGCGACCAACGTCGAGTGCACTTCTTTACGATGTCGTGCAGATCTGAAGAGCTGGAACGATCGCAGGTCCCAATCGATTTCCCAGAGAAGGTGCTCCTGCGACCAGCGGAGGCGGCGATCGAGTACGAGGCGTGCGGACGAGACGCGACGCGTTACTCGGCACGCTTCCCGAAGGATGGGGAGGTCGGGCACGCGCTCTTCGGCTATGTGCGATCCGAGTCGCGCCTTCTCGTCCGGCTCGTCGGCGATGCTGCGTACAAGGAACTGCTCGGGCTGGTGCGCCGTCACACACGCCGATCTCGGAGACGGCGCCGAGGCGTCGCGCGAGAGCCACGCCGACAACCGTGAGTATCTACTCGACGCTGTGGCATCTCCGATTTCCACGTTACGGCGATTCGCATTCTGGTTGCGAGTGGGTCGACGTGTTGGCGCAGGGCGTCCCGGCGCACGTCGGAACGCCGACGCTCGGGTACGGCTACGAGTCCGGCGACCCCTTCGGAGTGTTCCTTCCGCCCCCACTCACAATCGGCGGCGGCACATCTGAAGATGACCTGCGAGCGGTCGTGTGTGTCGTGAGCGCGTCAAAGAAGGGAACGGCCAGATCCGGCAGGAGTATGAGTCGCCCCTTCTGGTGATGACCGGTGCTGAATACGGGGCGATGCCGCTCCAGGTCCTGCACGATCGCCTGTGCACGGCCCTGCGCGGGGACCGGCCGCGCTTGGTGCTGGAAGTGATCGGACGCGATGGCGCGACGACGCTCGTGTTCGACGACGGATCTCGGACGTCGGGGCGGCGATCCAGGAAGTGACTCTCGCGGTGATCGCTACGCGCGAGGCGGCTGTGATCAATCTGAGAACAATTCCACGCCGAACACCGGGTAACAGCGCCATCCCGTCCGAGCTAAACCTACGAAGAACCAACAAGATAGCCAACCTGCGCCACGCTGTTAACCGGAGGGTTGCTGGTTCGAATCCAGCCCGAGGAGCCAATCTTTGCGTTGATACTGAGAGGCAGGTTGCACACCCTCGGCTTGAAGATGCCCTGCGGGCCTAGCAGCGCAACGCGCTGACCTTCGAAGGAGAAGCCCGCAGCCAGGACGTGACGCGCTATAAGGTCGGCGCCAGCATGCGCAGCTCGTCGAGAAACGCGAATGCCGCAAGTCGAACCCGAAGGTCGGAATCGTCCACCCGACGAGATTCTACCTGGCCCCTGGCTTTGCGAAGCCGCGAACAGTCGCGACGAGCCTAACGACCCTCGTGTATCAATGCGAGCCGCGGAGCACGCCCGGCGTCCAGTCCGAGCGCGCCTTGATGGGCCACGGGCTAAGGACCATGCTATCCACTCGGACAGCGTCTATAGTCGGATAAGCCGATGGGTGTTCTTCGGGACGTCCGGTACGCGAGTCGAAGACTCCTGCGTACGCCTGTCTTCTCGAGCGTGGCGCTGCTGACGCTCGCGGTGACCATCGGCATCAACTCGGCCATCTTCGGCGTCCTCGAGGCGATCGACCTTCGACGATTGCCCGTCGATCACCCAGAAGAACTGGTGCTTGTTTCGACGACGACGCCAGACGGTCCGGGCACGGTCATCCCTTTCCGGCTGTTTCAGCAAGTGCGACAGCAGAGCCGGACATTCTCACAGGTCATTGGATCTGCTGGCGATGCCGTGCTCTTCCTCGAAGTGAACGGCGCGACCACTCGAGGCGTCGTGACGTTCGTCACCGGTGACTACTATGCGACGCTCGGCGCGCGAGCCGACGCCGGCCGCCTGATTGGCGAGGCCGATCAAGATCCCGGAGGCACGAGATTTGCCCCGGTGGCGGTCGTGAGCGCGGAATTCTGGCAGCGCCGCCTGGGAGGCGACCCACTCGTCCTGGGACGCACCATTCGGGTTCAGGGGGTTCCGTTCACCATCGTCGGCATCGCACCACGAGGCTTCGGCGGCACGAGCTTGACCTCCGTGCCCGACATCGCGCTGCCAGTCGGCGCCGTGGCGTCGGTTATGAGCGAACGCGGCGTCACGTTTTTCGGTGCCAGTGTCCATCCGTGGATCCAGGCGGTGGGTCGGCTGCGTTCAGGGATCACGATCGATGCGGCCCGTGCGAGCCTTGCCGCCGTCTGGCCCGCGATGCGAGCTGCGGCTCTTCCGCCGGCCTACACCGGCACGCAGCGCGACGAGTTCCTGTCGTATCCACTCGTCGTCACGTCGGCCATGCGCGGCGCCGACCGGATCGACTACGCCGACTTCACCGACGCCCTGCATCTGGCCATGGGTATTTCGACGCTGATCCTGTTGATCGCGTGCGTGAATCTCGCGAACCTTCTCCTCTCGCGCGTCGCAACACGAGGACGCGAGTTAGCGATTCGAGCTTCGTTGGGCGCCAGCCGCTGGGCTAGCGTCCGTGAAGCGCTGCTCGAGAGCGTGCTCTTGTCCCTGGCCGGCGCCGGAGGCGGTCTCCTGCTGGCTTGGTGGGCCATTCGGATCTTCAACGCGTTTCTCGCAGATCTTCTTTCCTCCGGTACCATGCCGTTCACGGCTCAACTAGACGCCGGGGTGGTGATCTTCACGGCGGCCGCCGGCCTTCTCGTTGGCGCGCTCGCGAGTTTCAGCGCCCTCGGGTGGCTGACGCGTTCGGCATCAATCAGCCTGCGCGCACATCCCGCTCAGAGCCCACGCCGACTCGGCCGGTTCGGCCCTGGACTAGTCACGGTGCAAATTGCCATGTCGATGGTCATGGTCTCGCTCGCGGGTCTCGCGGCGCGAAACATTCAAGAACTGCGCACGACGCAGGATCTCGGGTATCGACGAGACGGCGTGAGCGTGGTTGACCTTCAGCCCCAGCCGCACGGATATGAAGACGTCGACAACGACAGTTACCAGGCGGCGCTCATCGCGCGCGTAACCACTCTGCCCGGCATTCGCGGTGCGAGCTTGACGTCTGCAGCCACCGGCTCCTACACGCAGCAGCCCGTGTCGACCCGCGATGGCGCGAGAGTCGGAACGGCGCCGTGGACTGCGGTGTCCCCGGGGTTCTTCTCGATGCTCGGGGTGCCGCTCCTTGAGGGCCGCGACTTCTCATGGGCCGACGGCCAGCACGCCTCGCGTGTGGCGATCGTGAGTCGCAGCCTCGCCACCCGGCTGTTTGGCGATCGATCTCCCATCGGCCAGCACGTTCGCATCGGCCCGGCGGCTGACGATCAAGATATCGCGATCGTCGGCGTGGTCAGCGACGCCAGGTTGAACGACCCGCGCACACCCACGTTCCTGGCCGTGTATGTCCCGCTGCTCCAATCCGGCGAGCAAGCCAGCTGGAAGGGGTTGCTCGTCCGAGGAGACGCCCGAGCAGCGTTCAGCGAGCACGACCTGAGCCAGGTCATCTGGGACCTGGGCCATGACTACGTGTATTCGGTGGGGGCGCTCGCACAAGAACTTGATCAGAATCTGCTGTACGAGCGCGGGATCGCCAAAGTCGCTGGTTTCGCCGCGGCCGTTGCGCTGACTCTCGTCGCCATCGGCCTCTACGGCCTGTGGTCGTACCTTGTCGCCGAGCGCAGGAAAGAGATGGCCATCCGGCTGGCGATTGGCGCACGGCCCGGGCAGATCGTGACGCTCGTCCTGGCCAGCGGACTGCGAGTCGCCGGCATCGGCATTCTTGTCGGCACCGCAGGCGCCATCGGCACCGGGCACCTCGTGCAGTCGTTGCTCGTGCTCGTGACGCCCCATGATCCGATGACGATGCTTCTCGCCCCATCGGTCGTGCTGACGGTCAGCGTGGCCGCGTGTCTTCTTCCGGCGATCCGGGCCGCGTCAGTCGACCCCATCTCGGCGTTGCGAGCGGAGTGAGGCGTCACGGTCGTCACCCCGTTCGATGCAGCACCCCTTTTCAATCTTGAACGGATCACGCTGACGGTCGGTTTCTACCGCTGTTGGGCCCTTCAGGTCGCCGTCGCGAGATGTCGACAGGGCCCTCTGCGGGCTCAGCGCAACTCCGACGACGGTTGAGAGACTTCAAGTGGCAGGCACCTATGCCGACGCGCGCTTCCGCGGCCGCCCGCCCTTCGCGCCATTGCGTCGGGCCGCGGCCATCTTCGCCTTCGTGCGCCGCCGACCGCCGCGCCGTCCGGCCGCTGCGGCGAAGAGGCGGTTCCCGAACGCGCGCTCGACGAGACCCGGCACGCAGACATCGACGTCGAGCGCCGGCCAGCGCAGGGCATCGCCGGCGGGCGACAACGTCATCGTCTCCAAGGCAGACGCGGCCCGCCGTTCGAGGCCGGGAATCACGCGCCTCGGAATCATCATCGAGCCGCCGCCCCGAAAGGTGAGGAGTACCGAATCCGAGGCGCCGTCGTACCGCGCGTCAACGGGCGCGGAGGCGTCCTGCGCGCGGGCCTCACCGCGCGCTCTCGCCGCCTGAAAGCGATCATGGTCGACTGCCGTCGGTTCGTGGTTGGCCATGAATCTCTGCCCATTCCTCTCTGAGGAGCTCCGCATGCTCGGCGACCAGAAGCTCCGCTCGTCTCACGTCACGATCGGAAATCGGCCCCGACAAACGCGCCTTGACGCAGGGCCGGCTGCAGGACTCTGTCCGTCCTGACTCCAAGTGACGTCACTCAAGCTGCCACCGATGAATCGGTTAGCCGGAGGGTCTCGGCGGCGGATCGTTCTCGGGCGCCGCGAAATAGGTTTCGTCGACACCCGTCGCCTGCGGTCCCGAAAGCGCAACGCTCGAGGCGGTCGCCGGGGGTTGACCGGTCCTTCCGAAACCGGTATGTGTGTGGGGAGTTCTTCCCAGCCATCGTAGGCACCGCGCAACGTGAGCTGCGCGGGCCAAGGAGCGCGTCATGGCCACAGCCAAGAGTCCGGTCCCCGAGGGATTTCACACCGTCACACCGCATCTCATCTACGACGACGCCGCCCAGGCGATCGACTGGTACAAGAAGGCGCTCGGCGCCGACGAGAAGAGCCGGGACGTTGGTCCGGACGGCAAGATCATGCACGCCGAGCTGCAGATCGGCAACTCGCGCATCATGCTGAACGACGCGATGGGCGGCGGCCGGAGCGCGAAGTCGTTCGGCGGGTCGCCGATCTCGCTCTGGGTGTACGTGCCGGACTGCGACGCGCGGTTCAACCGCGCCGTGGCCGCTGGCGCCCAAGTCCCACCCGGTCCGATGGGACAGTTGGGCGACCAGTTCTGGGGCGACCGCACCGGCACCATCACCGACCCGTTCGGATACCAGTGGACGATTGCAACGCGCAAGGAAGACCTCACACGCCAGGAGTTGGACCGTCGCGCGCAGGAGTTCTTCAAGCAGTTCGCGGCCTCGTCCCCGCAGGGCTAGACGACGGCCAGGTGCGACGCATGCCGTCAAGGTTCGGCGACAGGCGTCGCTGATTGTCTGGGGGGGCCGTGGCGGAGGCAAAAGAGGAAAGTCAGCCGTTGAGCGTCCGCCTGATTGGACGCTGGAATCTGATCTCGTTCGAGGAAGGCAGCGGCGAATCGACTGGGTACCCCCTCGGCCCCGACGCGACCGGCCAGATCGTGTACGACGCGGCCGGCAACATTGCCGTGCAGATCATGAAGGCGCATCGTCCGCTGTTTGCGTCGGGCGACCAGGGCGTCGGGACGATGGAGGAGATGTCGGCAGCGCTCGGCGGATATGTCGCCTACTGCGGCACCTACTCGGTCGATGAGACAGCGCGGGTGGTCACCCACTCGCTGACGATGAGCCTCTTTCCGAACTGGGTCGGCACCGAACAGCGCCGGCACGTCGTCTTCAACGGGGACGAGATGACCCTGAGCACGCCACCGATGTTGTTCTCCGGCCAGACGCGCGTCTACCGCGCCGTGTGGAAACGCGTGCCGCGATGAACGGCCGCCTGACGGCGATCAACGTGGAGGCGCCCTCGCGATGAGCGGCTGGATCCGTTTTCGATCCACGATCGCGATCAGGGGCATCAATCCCTACGTGCGCGTCGGGGTCCGGCGGGCGGCACGACTGAAACGCGGGTGGCGCAAGCCCCTGCCTGTCCTCGTGCGCGTCAACGGCAAGCCCGAATCACCGGGGCGTGTCAATCTGATGCCGATCGGCAACGGGGGGTTCTACCTGTACCTGAGCGGCCAGCTCCGCAAAGCGTCAGCCGCGGAAGTCGGCGACGTCGTCACGATCGCCGTGCGATTCGACGGAGAGTATCAGGCTGGACCGGCGCACCCGATGCCGCGGTGGTTCGATGAGGCCCTCAGGCGCCATCCGGACGCCAAGAGCGGGTGGAAGACCTTGAGCCCAAGCCGGCAGAAGGAGATCCTTCGATATTTCTCCAACCTGCGGTCGCCGGAAGCGAAGGCGCGTAACCTTCGGCGCGCCGTGCAGGTGTTGTCGGGCGGGAAAGCGCGGTTCATGGCGCGGTCCTGGAACGACGACCGTCGATGAAGAACGGCCGGCCCGACACCGCAGGCGAGCATTTGCGTCTGCACACGTGGTGCGGCGTGCTCCTCGCTCGTACGGCTATCGTCTTGGACCGCGCCTGATGCCGCTCGCCTATGCGCCCTGAGATTCGTTCGGTGTGTCATCGAGCCCTGATTGCCCTGGCGCTTCTCGGTGCTGGCGTGACCATTCAATCGGCCGCCGAGGCGCCGGCCATCTACGCCCCCACGTCCGGCCTCGAATGGCGCAACATCGGGCCGTTCCGCGCCGGCCGCGTCAGCGCCGTCGCCGGCGCGATCGGTCAGCCGGGCGTGTTCTACATCGGCCTGCCGTTCGGCGGCGTGTGGAAGACGACGAGCGCGGGCACGACGTGGTTTCCGGTCTTCGATGCGGTGCACGAGATGTCGTCGATCGCGTCGATCGACGTGGCGCCGTCGGACCCCGATGTCGTGTATGTCGGTACGGGCGATCCGTACCGCGCGCCATATCGAGGCAATGGCATCTACCGGTCAGCCGACGCCGGCAAGACGTGGCGGCACCTGACCCTCGGCGACACGAAAGTGCCGGCTGTGCTCGTCGATCCGAAGAACCCGGACATCGTCGTCGCCGCCGCGCTGGGAAACGTGCAGACAAAGTCTGGCGCACGCGGCGTCTTCCGGACGACAGATGGCGGCGCGACGTGGACGAGGACGCTGGCCGTGGACGATGAAGTCGGCGTCCAAGACATCGCCAGGGCGTGCGACGAGCCCCGCGTGATCGTCGCGGTCACCGGTCGCTACTACGCGCCCGGTCCAGACGGCCCGGCACCGATGAGCGCGTCGACAGGCGCGCTGTACAAGTCGGTGGACGAGGGGCAGACGTGGACGCCGCTCGCGGCCGCGGGGCTGCCGCCGATCGGCGGCAATGCCGGGCGCCTGTGCCGCGTGAGCCTGGCGGCGCACACGAACGCCCAAAGGATGCTGCTCGCCGGTACCGGCCGGCTGTTTCGATCCGATGACGGCGGCGCGTCGTGGCGTGCCGTCGCCTCGAACGATCCGCGCGTCGGCAGCGAGCGCGCCTACATCGATCCCGCCAACCCCGACGTCGTCTTCGACATGCACACGACGATGTATCGATCGACCGACGGCGGGAACACATTTGCCGCGTTCAAGGGCGCGCCGGGCGGCGACGACCCGCACGTGCTGTGGATCGATCCGACCGACTCGCGCCGGATGCTGCTCGCGGGCGATCAGGGGGCGTCCGTGTCGATGGACGCTGGCCTCACATGGACATCCTGGTACAACCAGTCGACGGCACAGCTCTACCACATCGCCGTTGATCGCTCGTGGCCCTATTGGGTATACGGACAACAGCAGGATAGTGGCGCCGTGGCCGTGCGAAGCCGCGGCGATTTGGGATCGGTCGGTCCGCTCGATTGGTATCCGACGCCCGGCTGGGAGTCGGGCTATATCACCTCGGATCCGCTCAATCCCAAGATCGTCTACGCGAACGGGCCCGACGCCGCGAGCCAGCTCGTGCGCATCTCGGTCGGAGCGGGCAATCAGTGGATTCACGTCGGGCCCAACCTCGATCCGGCGCAGGGGCTCGGCACGCCGGGACCTCTTGAGTGGTCGCCGTTCAATCCACGCGAGCTGCTCGTCGGCTATAACAAGCTGATGTCGACCGTCGATGGCGGGCGGCATTGGAAGCCCTTGAGCCCGGATTTGACCAGCGGGCGCGGATCGATTCTGTCGCTCTCCCCGTCGTCGATGGCTGCCGGACTGATCTGGGTTGGCCTGCCGCGCGGCGGCGTGAAACTCACGCACGACGACGGTGCGACCTGGATCGATGCACCGATTCCGAATCTGCCCGCGCAGGCGAGCGTCGTCTCGATCGACGCGTCGCATCAGAACGCCGCTGTGGCGTTTGTCGCCGTCGCCACAGGCGACAACCGCCCGCACGTGTTCCGCACGCGGGATTTCGGCAGGACGTGGACGGAGATCGTGGCCGGACTGCCCGTCGACCAAGTGAGTGGCAGCTTTGCAAACGTCGTACGCGCGGACACGCGCCGCGCGGGCTTGGTCTTCGTCGGAACGGAGAGTTCGGTCTATGTCTCGTTCAACGACGGCGACGCGTGGCAGTCGCTCCGACTCAATCTGCCGACGACGTCCGTGCGGGACGTCCAGATTCACGACAACGACCTCGTCATCGGGACGTTTGGCCGAGGGATCTGGGTGCTGGACGACTACTCGCCCCTCCGACAGATCGCAGCGACGACGTCGTCGGCCGCCGCGCAGTTGTTCAAGCCCGGCGCGGGAGTTCGTGTCCGCAGCAACATCGGCGGCGACACGCCGTTTCCACCCGAAATTCCCCACGCCGAGAACCCGCCGCCAGGCGTCATTGTGTATTACTGGCTGTCGAGATCGCCGGCGACGCCGATCGCGATAGATATCCTCGATGCGCTCGGCCGCGTCGTGCGTCACCTGTCGAGCGCGCCGGTCGAGCCCCTCGCGAAGGGTGGTCGCGATGTCCCCGACTTCTGGTTGCGTGAACCCCAGGCGCTCTCGACCGAGATCGGGCTCAACCGCGTGAGCTGGAACGTGCGTTACGACGATCCGCCGTCGGGAGGCGAGCACATCACGATTCGTGCGGTACCCGGCGAGACGCCGGTGACCTACGAGGGGCCGCTCGTGCTGCCCGGCGTCTACACCGTGCGGCTCACGGTGGACGGCAAACCCTATGTGCAGACGGTGCGCGTCCGAAACGATCCACGCTCAGGCGTGCCCCTTGCCGACCTGCGCGCACAGCACGCGCTGCAGATGCATCTCTACAGAGAATCGCAGGTGGCAGACACGGCGGCAAGACAGGTGAGCGTGATGCGCGATGCGGTGGGGGCGCTCACCGAATCCGCATCCGCCGAGGTCGTGACGACGGCGAATGCGCTCTCGGCCGCACTCGGCTCAGCGGGGGGCGGCAGGGCGGGACGCGGGCGCCGCGCCGGGGTGGGCGGGTCGCCTCCGGGTGTCACGGCAGGCCGAGGGCCAGTCGTGCTGCAATCGTTCGACTCGATTCGCGAGTCGATGGATCACCTCCTAGAGGAGCTCGATTCGGCGGACATGGCACCCACGCCCGCGATGACCGGCGCGTATGCGGCCGCGTGCAGGGACTTGAAGAATGGGCTCGCGGCCTGGCGGACTATTCAGTCGGAGAATCTCGCCGCGCTGAACGCGGCGCTCACCGCGAATCACGTGCCGCCCCTCGCTGTTCCTTCGACGATCGCGGCGCCCGTGTGTCCAACGACGGCCGCGAGATGAGCGACTCGCCATGTGCCTGTCCAGGTGAATCATGGTTGGCTGCGTGAGGGCGCGGGCTCGAACTCCTCGTCCTCGAGTTCGCCGCGCTCCTGCGGGGTCAGCATGTGCACGGGCGGGGCAAACCATCGCTGAGCGACGACCGTCGGGATGATTGCCGATCCGATGACCGCGGCGATCAGAATCGTGAATTGCCGCCGGTCAATGATGCCGGCATTGAGTCCGTACAGGGACGAGATCGTGCCGAAGGTGAGTCCGGTGCTCATCAGGAGCGTCGTAAAGACGGCGTGCGGCCGAACGTACTTGAGAGCGACCGGCAAGACGCCCACGAACTTCAACGCGACTTTCAGGAGCAGGAACGCCCCCAGCAGCCATCCGCCCGCGGCCAGCTGCCGAACATCGACGTTCAGGCCGCCCTTGAGAAAGAAGATGGGCGTCAAGAACGCGAACGAGACGATTCGGAAGCGGCCGAGCTCCTCGCGGTGCTGCTTGAAGACGCCCGAGATCGCGAGGCCGAGCAGAAAGGCCGGCAGCACGGCGTGAGACTTGGCGAGATCCGCCGCCCACATCAGCACGAAGAGCGCCAGGAATGCACCCTTGATCTCGGGCTCGATCACGCGCGAGCCATACCGCGCGAAGAACGGACGTTGCAAGATGACCATGAGGCCAATGACCAGGACGGAGACGCCGACGAAGAGCAGCAGGTAGGGCCCTGGCTGCACAAACAGCACCGACAGCGCGAGCGCGGTGCCGAGATCGGTGACGAAGGTTGCGGCCATGACGATCTTGCCGAGCTCGGTCGCCGCCAGCCCGCTTTCGACGAGTACGGCGTACACCACCGCGAGCGACGTCGTC
>Ga0209580_10000572_pt1 | contig 19387 bp, 23 predicted proteins | sample Coa_R1_5_FD_187153 | JGI IMG/M metagenome (GOLD analysis project Ga0209580, IMG submission 187153) | Surface soil microbial communities from Centralia Pennsylvania, which are recovering from an underground coalmine fire - Coalmine... | ecosystem: Environmental > Terrestrial > Soil >... | reverse complement strand
GCGCCACGAGCGCATCCAAGTCAGGAGGCTTGATTCCGCGAAATCCTGCGATTCCGAAACTGGCGGTCGCCGCAATGGTGGCGGTCCCAACGATGACTTTGGTGTTCTCGAACTGTTTGCGTATTCGTTCGACGACAGTCTTCACGCCTTCCTTGTCGGAATGGGTGATTATTACCAGAAATTCCTCTCCTCCCAATCGAGCACACATATCCGACTGGCGTGTATTCGACCTAAGAATCTCTGAGAAACTTTTGAGCACAGTGTCGCCAGCGTCATGTCCGTAGGTGTCGTTGACCTTCTTGAACAAATCCAAGTCAGCCATCACTGCCCAAATAGAAAAGTCATGCCTAGCGGCTGCGCTTAGTTGGCGCGGTGCCCAAACATCAATCGCACGGCGGTTGGGCAAGCCTGTGAGGGCATCCGTCAATGCCATCTCTTCCAGCAGGCGATTCTTAGCCTTGGATTTGGCGATGAAGTTCAACGATCCTGCGGCCCACCTCGACACGTGCTACAAGCTCGCCCGCATGGAAGGGTTTCGTTAGGTAGTCGTCGGCTCCGGCGGCCAACCCTTCTACTACTTGCTCTTTCTCGCTGTTGCTTGTAAGCAGGATGAGATGGCAGTAGCAGTCTGGGAAGTCCTGACATATGCGTCTGCACAATTCCAGTCCCCCGATGTCCGGCATGTTCCAATCCGTAATGACTACAGCAGGTTTGGCTTTTGCGAACAGGTCAAGGGCTTCGCGGCCATTCTTCGCAAACAGTACGGCGTACCGCTCCCCCGAGAGGGACTGCTCGACCAGTTTGCGATAGATCGCGGAATCATCAACCGCGAGAACCTTGAATGGCTGGGAAGATGGCTCCATATTACACACTAACGTCAGGTGATTGAGGCGGGAGAGGGGCACCTGCTACGGTGAGGCAGGACAAAATGGTACAGAACTCAGCACAATCAAGAGGCTTCTCCAGCAGGTCCGCAGCCCCCAGACGCTTTACGAGGCTTCTCATTTCGTTTCCGGCGTTTCCCGTGACCACCAGCACCGGAATGTGTTTGGTCTTGGTTGACAGTTTCAATTTCTTGAGTACGTCAATTCCTGATCCTCCGGGCGTAACCGAATAGAGTTCGAACTGGACTCTGAATCTGAGGTCTCACGAAAGGATGCTACCCGGCCTATTCCCACGCAGTCTCTTTAGGATTCCGGCGAATGACTGCTCTGGGCTGAGTAGCGCCGACTGTCCGAGGCGAAGCGCATCAGCCCGTCTTCCTCGTTTCGACCTCGAAGGTTACATCCAAGCGAGCGCCATTCGTCAATGCAGCGGGGCCACCATCAACGTCGGTGAAATCGTTCTCAATCCGAATTTCTCGAAACAGGTCGTCCGCTTGACTTATTGAAATTTCAACTTTGGCTGGTTGGCCTTCAAAGGCAGGTTTAACAATTTTCGTCACTACTGCGGGAACTGACTTCCAAGGTGTATTCCTTTGCCATACGAGCTTGGGGTGATGCTCAAATCGTCGCTGCTCTTTCCGTGCGATGAGTTCGCTCATTTCGTGCAGCAATACAGCGAATTTGTTGTAGTCCGTTTCTTCCTGAATACCAACACACAGCCGATTCATTCGCTTGCGCTCTTCTGAAGTCATGAGTTTTTGTTGAATCACTCCGATTGGAATAGCGATTACACGGATCGTATCCGAACACTTCAAAACCCGTCAATCATGCGGCGGCTGCCATCCCCGATCAACACGGATTTCGGGTGGTGGGGGGCACGGAACATCCACCGATCTAGACGGGCGTCAAAAAGCATCACGAGCACCCCTTGCGGTATTTGTCTAGCTGTCGAGTTTGTATCGCCGCTGAGCCCATTTGCCCCACAACCTATCAAGCTCCGGTCGTTGGCGTTGTAGAGAGGATCACGGCCGCTACCAGCGGATCACGCAAATTTTGTACACCAGCAGAACAGGTACGGTCCCTAGCGTGATCCAAGCCGACAACAGATAGCGTCGGAAGAAGTAGAAGATCACGCCCGCCCAGCAGGAGCAAGTCGCGATCAAAGCGCCGCCGACATAGAGCGCACCCACTGCGGTCGAGAAGTTCGTGCCATGGACGTGCCTGAGCCGGAAGAACTCACTTAGAGTCCTGACGACGATAAGAAATTCAGTCGTGATTCCTATCTGAGCCCAACGTTCTTTAGTCACGCGGAAAATCGTAGCCTGTTGCATCAGCCATGGGTCGTCCCCGTATCAGACTTTCGAGGCAGGAACCCCGGAGAGGGAGTCGCATCGGATGACTCTTCCTGCTTTCCGTTGCTCCGGCCCAGCATCTCGCGAACCTTTCGCGCAAGTTCTTCCGGGAGGAATGGTTTTTCCAAGAAATCCCCACCGTGCAAGTTGTGAGAGTTCGCCTCCACAACGCCCTCGGCATATCCGGAGATAAGCAGGAATTTCATGCTTGGCGTCAACGCCGCTATTTTTTCCTTCAATTGCAGACCCGTCATTCGGGGCATGGCGTAATCCGTCACAACCAAGTCGATGTGCGCGAGATTGTTCTGACAAATAGATAATGCCTCCTCCGCGTCTTTGGCTTCCAACACCTGATAGTTCTGCTTCTCCAGCACCTTCGTCATCAATTTTCGCAAACCGGATTCGTCCTCTACCAACAGTATCGTCGCAATTCCCGTTGACGATGGCTCTCGGTGTAAGCTTGTTATCGCCGTTGGATGCGAGCCTGTGTCTTCGTAGGTTTCTGCCAACTTGGGAAAATAGACACGAAAAGTCGTGCCCCTGCCCCGCACACTGGCCACCGTGATGTGTCCCCCACTCTGCTTGACAATACCGTAGGTGGTGGAAAGCCCAAGCCCAGTTCCTTTACCCGCTTGTTTTGTGGTAAAGAAGGGCTCAAAGATGTGCGGCAGAGTCTCAGGATCGATCCCCTCCCCATTGTCGCCGACCGAAATCATTATGTAATCACCCGGCACTACATCGAAATGACGGCCGGAGAATTCCTCGTCAAGTATCACTTCGGCAGTTTCGATGCTTATTTTTCCGCCTTGTGGCATGGCATCGCGAGCATTCACCACCAGATTGATCAGGATTTGTTGAATCTGCGCTGGGTCGGCTTTCACCTTTGCCAAGTCAGGGTGCAACACGGGAATGACATCAATGTTAGCGGGGATGAGGCGTCGAAGCAGCTTGTGCGCTTCCCAAACTGAGGCATTCAAATCCAGCACGGTCGGTTCGATAATCTGCTTGCGGCTGAACGCCAGCAGTTGGCGAGTTAATGAAGCGGCTTTCTGAGTTGCGCCCTTGATTTCCGTCAGGCCGAGCCGCAGCGATTCATTTTCGACCTGCTCTTCTTCCATCAGGTCGCTGTAGCCCATGATGATTCCCAAATAATTGTTGAACTCGTGGGCAATTCCACCTGCCAGATGTCCTACGGCTTCCATCTTCTGAGCTTGACGCAATTCGTCTTCGGTGCGCTTACGCACGCTCACATCCCGTAGGATCACCGAGTAAAGTGTTTCCGATGCCGTCTTCACTTGTGAGATCGTGGCTTCAACCGGAAACTCTTCTCCATCGGCTCTGACCCCCATCAGCGTCCCCGGCGAGTACATTGAACGGCTGGAGACGCCTGTTTGCCCGAAGCTGCGAATATGTTCCCTATGCGCCTCACGGAACCGCTGTGGGATGAACTTGTCGATAGTCTGCCCAAGCGCCTCTTTTGCTGGGCAGCGGAAGATTTGTTCTGCGGCCCGATTGAACACGATGATCCTCTGGCGGTGATCGACGGTGATGATGGCGTCCATCGCGGAACTGACTATGCCGAGGAGTCGTTCTTGGCTATCCCGCAGGGCCTCGTCAGCCCGCCTGCGCTCCGAAATATCCACTATTGTGCCTTCCATTCGGCTCGTATCGTCGGGCGCTGAAGGTTTTGCGCCGCGCCGTACCTCTAGCTGAGCCGCCACGAGGCGAGCGAGAGTGAGTAGAGCGTCCTTATGGGCGGCTGGTAGCTCCCGAGGCAAGCGATCCATCACACAGAGCGTGCCTACGGCGTTTCCCTCTCTGGTCAAAAGAGGAGCGCCTGCGTAGAACCGAATTCCAGCATGTGTGACCATTGGGCCGCTGAAGAACCGCTCGTCCATGGCAGCGTCCGATATCACGACCAATCCAGACTGGAGAATAGTCTGGCCGCAGATTGAATCTTCGCGAGGGATTTCTGGATAATCCCAACCCATCCTTGCCTTGAACCACAGCCGAGTGGCATCAATGAATCCAATTAGCCCGATGGGAGTACCGCATAGATAGGCTGCGAGGCATGCGGTCTGATCAAAGAGTTCTTCGGGTAGGGTATCGAGTACGCGGCAGTCTCGCAGCGCCTCCAGACGCGAGACTTCTTCCTCCGAAAACTGAGGCAGCATCTTCTAACTCCACACATCTTTGCAGGGGAAGACTTTTGAATAGAGTTACGTGGAAATAATTGGTTGTCTAGTGCTTATCTATGCCCTAAACACGCTCTTCAGACGCTAGAGAGTCAGTAGGAGAACAGGAGTGTTGTGTTTCTCAACACTCGCAGTCGCCCGAAAAGTTCCTTCCTTCTGAGGTTGGTCAATGTTCACGACGTAGCCGCAGAGCCATCAGGGTGCCAGCGGGCGTCTTGTCATGCGATAAGGGCAGCGGACGATCATGAGGATGTCGGCCTCGAAGCCCATCTAAGCTACCCCTGCTAGCTCTCGGTAGTGATACCTACCTGTGCCTTCATGTACTGTTGTGGCCATCCCATAAAGATGAAAAGTGCGAGAGTCAGTATTGTAAGAGCCCTTTTGGCTGCCAAGTTCCCGTAGAAGTTCCAGCTTCTGCTCGATCACTGCAAGAGAATGGCTCTGCTCCGCAAACATCTGAGACAACCCCTTGCTCATCACAGTAAGTAGCCGCAGCTTGGGGTGATTGAAGAGGGTGGATGTTTTTTCGTGAATCGTCCTGTATTTCGGAAGCAGTTCATCAAGTTCTTCTTTCAAGAAACGACATGCACTCTGAAGCACGTCGGCACTGGTTTTGCCGATGTAGGTAAATAAGTATAGGTCCTTAAGCAGCATCAACGCATCGCAGTTAAATTTCAATTCATCCCAAGCCTGAGATTGAATCTCGTTCTTATACAGCGCCAGAGCGAACTTGATCAGCCAAGCCCGAAACTCCTTGTCCAACGTGTTCTCGGCGCTGCCCCCGTGCGCTTCGAAGCTAGAGAGGATATCTGCGAAAAGGGTTTCACTGATACGAGCCGCGGCTGTTTCAGCTCGATTCTTGTGATCCTTCAGGGCATTTCGTGCTGTTTTCGTCAAATCCGATTTGTGGCTTCCACTATTCTTTCTTCCTTGCGCCACTTCGACCTCCATCTCCAGAAACGACAGGCATCTGCCCAATTTTAGCGGAATTGCTGTCCTCGACTCGATGACTCGGTCGCTTTAGGCTCGATGCTGCGTGCTGCGAAATTGAAGGTTGATTGCTCGAGTCGACCGCAATAAGGCATTGCTCACCTGCCAGAAGTCGATTCAAAAAAGGTCGCATTGATCGCATGCTCTGGACCGTAGCCCAAACCGCTGATTACTTGCGTGTCAGCGCGTCGTGGGTGCGCCGCCATCTGAGCGATCTCCCCGTGATCCGCTGCGGACGCCTCTTGCGCTTTGATCCAGATGCAATCGGCCTTAAACTAGATAACGGGAAGTCGCTGAAATCGGAAAGAGTCAACATGACTCCTCGACGGTATCAGCGCGGCAGTATAGTTTGGAAGAACACGAATAGCGGAAAAGTATGCTGCGGGATGTACCGAGTCGATGTGCAAACCACAACAGGAATCAAGCGTAAACAGAAGAAAGTGCGACTTGGGACGAGGAAAGAATTTCCAACCGACTCCCAAGCCCGGAACAAATTGAGCGACATCATTTCTCACGCTGAGAGTTCATCACCTATGCCAGAGAAGATGACCTACGGCGAACTTGCAAAATGTTGGCAAGATTCCGAAGGCCCGACACAAACTAAACCAACGGCAGATCGATATGCCACGGTTCTTCGAGCTTGGCTATTGCCATACTGGAGAGACCGAACCATATCATCCATTACCCGCAACGACATCCAACTGTTTTTGAACAGCAAAGCCTCAACGTACAGCAAAAGCTCCATACGAAGTATGCGTCTAGTGTTGCAAATGACGTTGAGTTTTGGCCACTTGAACGGTTGGATCGCCACACACCCTTGCGTAAAGATCAAGACACCCCGAACGACTAATGAAAGCCGAGGGGTCAAGCGGGCAGCCAGTTGTTACCCAGTTGTGACCCAAAGGTGAGCGTGCAATGAGAATTTGTCGACTGTATGGTGGTTTGGTGGGCCCACCAGGATTTGAACCTGGAACCAACAGATTATGAGTCTGCTGCTCTAACCGTTGAGCTATGGGCCCGCGAAGTTCAATCTAGCACATTCACGGGACACTCGGCCGGAAGCCAGGACTACTGGGAAGCTTGCCATCAGAAGCGAACCACGATGCCGGTCGACATCCGCGCCACATTGTGAATCTCCTCGAACCTTCGCTGATTGTCCAACGTCTGGAATCGTTGCGCAGCCAGTCCACTTGTCCGCGGAGCGCGAACCGATGAGTCAGCCCGACATCCACGCCGCCGCCTCCGGCATAGGTGAGGGAGTTGTTGGAGGTGGAGGTGACATAGTTGGGAATCCCTTCAACTGTCGGACGCATGTGGGTGTCGCCCAGAAGGAATCGTGCAAAGGGCGTGAATCGGCCTCTCGTGATCGAAATTTGCGGTCCAAACAGAAAAGTGTGGATTCTCGCATGGTTGCCGCACCCGATGCAGCCCGGGTTATATCCCGGATAATAGCCTGAGAAGTCGGCGACGACGCTGTACTGGTGGTTGACCGTGAAGGTCGCTGACGCATTCCATCCAGTTAAGGCATTCGGGCTGCTTAACGAGATGTCTTGATTCACGTAAGAAAACCCGCCGAAAAAATCCACACGGCTCGAGGCTTGTCCGATGCAGAATCCACTCAGCATAGCCACCCCGAATACGCCAGCCAAACGACGTGCCATCACGCCCCCTTCCTGTTTCCATGGTGTTTAAAATGCTAGGCGATGCGATGCGGAGAAAGAATAACAGGATGCATTTCTGCTCAAGAAGCGGGCCATCTCAGGTGTTGTCTCCGCGAGAAGCGGGCTTTGCAAAAAGATATAACGGCCGTAAGCAGCATGAGGTCCGAGGCCTAACGCCGGCTTCTAGTGTGCCGTAGCTTTCTCTGCTCCCAGGCCGGTGTTCGACCGGACCAGCAGTTCGTTGAATTTTTCCTGCGAGGTCGGCTCCGAACTGACCAGAGTGCCGATGATGGCGCCGATGAATCCCAACGGAATACTCAGGATGCCGGGGTTCTCCAGCGGGAACCAAGCTTTCGCTTGAATCAGGTGCCGTGCCGCTCCGACGACTGTCGGAGGATCGACGGCCATCAGGCTGGGGCTCACTAGAATCAGTCCAATCGACGCCAGCAGACCCACAGCGAGTCCTGTGACTGCGCCGGACGTGTTGAAACGCCGCCAGAAGGTGGACAGCACGATCACAGGCAGATTCGCCGACGCCGCCACCGCGAATGCCAGCGCCACCAGGAACGCGACGTTCGCCGTCGGGCCGAGCACAATCGCAATCCCGATCGCCACCGCACCGATCACAAACGCCGAGATGCGTGCCACCATCACTTCTTCGCCCGCCTTCCGCTCGACTCCATTGTGAATGACGTTGGTCCAGAAGTCGTGCGAGAACGAAGTCGTCGCGCTGATCGTCAATCCCGCAACGACCGCGAGGATTGTCGCAAACGCAATCGATGAGATGAAGGCGAAGAAAACATCTCCCGCGAGCGACTGTGCCAATAGCGGCGCGCTCATGTTGGTGCCGCCGTGTCCCTTGATGAAATCCGGCCCGACGATGGTCGCCGCGCCGAATCCGAGGAATGTGGTCATGATGTAGAAGCTACCGATCAGCACCATCGCCCAGACCACGCTGTGACGCGCCGTCTTCGCGTCGGGCACCGTATAGAACCGCACCAGAATGTGCGGCAATCCAGCCGTGCCGAAGATCAACGCCATGCCCAGCGAGATCAATTCCAGCGGGCCGTACGGAGGCTTGTATCGCAGACCCGGCTGCAGAAAGTCCTGCACCACTACCGCGCCTTTCGCGTCGTGATACGTCACGTGGCCGATGGCGCCGAAGAACTGTCCAAAGCTGAAGTGGAAGTGGGCCATCACCAGGATGCTGAGCATGATCGTGCCAGCCATGAGCAAGATGGCCTTGATGATCTGTACCCAGGTCGTCGCCAGCATTCCGCCGAACACGACGTAGACGATCATCAGAATTCCGACACCGATCACGGCCCGGTTGTAAGTGACGTATCCGCCGAGCAGCAACTTCACCAGCGCACCTGCTCCCACCATCTGCGCGATCATGTAGAAGGTGCTGACGGTCAGCGTGCTGAGCGATGCCATCGCCCGCACTGGCCGCGGCTTGAGACGATAGGCCAGCACATCGGCCATCGTGTATTTGCCGGTATTGCGCAGGGGTTCGGCGATTACCAGCAGCACAGTCAGATAAGCGACCAACCATCCTACAGAAAAAAGAAATCCGTCATAACCCTGAAACGCGATGATGCCTGCAATGCCAAGAAACGACGCCGCGCTCATATAATCGCCGGCGACCGCGATCCCGTTCTGCCATCCTTTAATCCGCCGGCTCGCCGCAAAGTATGCCGATGATCCCGCCGACCGCCGCGACGCCCAGTAAGTGATCCCCAGAGTGATCGCGATAAATACCAGGAACATTATTAATGACATGTTCATGACTTATTGTCCCCCTGGTCGGTCTTGTCCAGAATGTCCTTGGCGATCCGGTCGAAGTTATTAGCAGCCTTCACATAAAGGGCGGCGATAATCCACGCCACAAAGAACTGCGAGAGTGCAAACAAGTAGGCCAGGTTCACCTGCCCGATTACCTTCATCGCCATGAACTTCGGGGCGTACCCGACGAGCACCGGCAGCGCGAAGTAGTAGGCGAGGAAGAAGATGAATGCCGGGACGATGAATGTCTTTTTGATTGCCATCAAGTCTTGAAATTCTCTGCTGGCTGCGATGCGGTCCCAGACTGACTGGGGCTGCGCGGGTTCCTGACCCGGCTTCACGACCTCTAAGTTTTGGGCGGTGTTCGCCATAAGAATCTCCTTCACGGGTGAGCTGCAAACTTTGCACTGCACGACGACGGAAAGCGTGTACCGCGGTTGACGGACAGCTTACTCCCTGCTGTCAAGTTTCCGATGGGCAAAATCGCGCCGGAACGCGGCCCAGAACCACATTCCAGCTGGTGCTAGAAAGTGAAAACCGGGCCAAACTCAGAGCGAATGTCGTGCCACTGGCGGGCCGGGCACCCTTCATATTTCGGGAAGGTCGCTGATTCCAACAGGCCGGGATTCGCGATCTTTGTCCAGTACATGGACTCTTCCAGCATGAACGAAACCAGGTTGTTCATCTTCCAGGAAAGCGTCGCGGCCGCCAGGTCATTTTCGACCGTTGATTGCCCAGGCGCAGCACATCGCTGGTCTTGGCCTGATCAAAGGCATAATGGAAGTTGATCTGCCATCCCGCATTTCGTCCAATGGGATCCGCACCGAAGATGCGGCTCAGCGGAAAGGCGACATCAAAGAATCCGCCGATGGCGCGTACCGGACGCTGCGGGAGCGAAGACAGGCGTACCAGCGCCGTTCAGGCCAAATGAAAGGTTCGACGCACCGTCGTTCGATGCGCCGGTGCAGAATGCGAGAGCCGCATCAGTCCCGCAGACTTTCGTCATCCCCGCGGTATCGTTGAAGTTGGAGTCGAGCGCGCCCACAAAGTACCAGCGCAAATCCGATCCGTCCCAGAACTTGCCGATCACAGTGATGTAGCGCGTCGGGAGTTGAATCTCTCCGGTCCAGCCGGCGCGGTTCGAAGTGGTCTGTGCGCCTTGTGGGAAAGCCTTTTGAAAAACCTTCGGGTCCGGACAAACCAACAATTCCGCGTTGCTGCACAGCGGAACGTCGGATGCCCGTACCATCGCCCTGCGATTGCCCTGCACGCCGCTGAAGATCAGTTGCGCCGGAGCTACGCCGGCGGCCTGGTCGAGTTGCCACTGCAGCACGAGGCGCGTCTGCAGCTCGGGACGGCCTGAGTCCGCGCCTTGCTTCTCGCCGTATCCGAGTTGGTCGGCCACATTCGATGGATCGTTTCCGTAGGCGGGCATGACCACGGCAAACTCTGGCTGGAAGAAAACATTGCGCGATCCGCCGATCTTGTGCCCAACTCCGAAACGGAATTGTGGCGCACGCTCATAGAGCGTTCCGAATCCCAGACCCAGGCCCGTTGTCTCAAACAGGTTCGGCAGAGTGGAAGATCCAAAGGGTGTCCAGGCCTGCCCGAACAGGCTGGTGTTGTCATTGAAGCGGTGATCGATGCGGCCATACGCCAGGCGGATTGAAGCCATGCTAGACCGGATGGTGGAGATGTTCCGGTTCAGGGCGCGGGAGATATTTCCTTCGAAATCGAACTCCAGTTTGCCAGTGATGGCGTTGTCGCTACCCGCCACGTCTGGCCATTCGAAGTTCGTGCCCATACGCGCGAAGCGAGCCTTGGCATGGAACTCGGGACTGCGCGTTGGACCAGGATCGAAAGTCGTGCCGGACGCCGTGAGGAAGCCGGGCAACGGCATGTCGGGCTCCGTACGGCGACGAAGTGTCATAGATCACGCTGGTCTTCACCATGCCGTAGACTTTCAGCCGCGCGCCGGTGCCGAGCTTCAGATCGGGCACCATGCCCTCGGGCTTGGAAACGGTTCCAACTGGAGGACTCGTAGCGGAGCTACCGCCGGAATCACCTTTGGAGCGGGTGGCTTTGGTGGAGCGGTGGGCGTTTGCGCTGCTGGCGCGGGCTCGACCGGCTTTGCGCGTGGCGGAGAGACCACTGACAATTCCTCCGCGCTCACCAGTCCCTTTCGAGTCAGAGCCTCTACCAGCATCTGGAACTCCGCGTCCGGAGCGGCATTGCGAATCGCGTTTGCTTCCGTGGGCGCCAGCACTCCTTTCATGACCAGCACCCCGAGCAAAGCGGTGACGTTGGCGCTTCCTCCGGTCACGGCGATATTCGGCGTGGCACCGGACGCTGGCTGAGAGGCTGCACTTGCCGCGTTCTCTGGCGGTGTCTTTGCGTCCGTAGCGTCCTTGGATCCCGCCAGAGCTGAGCCTGAAAAGATGGCGACGAGCAGCAAGCTTCCTAAGGATGGCTTCCACTTACGCATGATGAGTTCTCCTCCGGACCTGGCGTCGGTAGCGCCGGCTTTGGCGGGCACGTCTTACCCTCGCATTGCGATTCCATCGGCATCCTGGTGTAAATCCTTGAATCCTCTGCTGACTCGTGCGAGAGTCGCGACGCTTCCGAAGACACGCTTGGGAAGATTCTGCGGTGGTTCCTGAAAGCTAAAGAGCAGGGAGTGGATGCTCGGGACGTGTCAACGATGGAGGGGTAGAGCTCAGTTCTTGCGTTCAGGAGCGTGCTTGCCTGGGGCACGTTGCGCTTCGGGTCTAGCGTTGTGCTCGGGGCTGCGGGGCTTCGCCCTCGCAGGACAGCCGAGGCGGCTGTCGCCACACAGGCAGTGGCGGCGTCCCCCGGGACGCGTTGAAACTCTAAGGGTTGAAACTTAGACCTTGGCTGCCCTCGTCATTTTGCCGGTGGCCGCTAGTTCCGCTAACGAGGGGATCGATTCCGGCTCCGTCACTCTGCGGTCGGGGAGCATCGTGCCGCTCTTGAATGCTTCGACCAACATCTCGATCGCCAAGTCGGTGTTCGGACGAATGTAAATCGTCGCCGCCAGACTTCCGTTTCGAACCCAGGCTTGGCCGGTCTTGGGCATTCCGTCACAACCAGTGATAGGGATCTTCATCCAGCGCGCGCGATCGGATTCGGCAATTTCGCTGAACGCCTTGCGCGCTCCCATGGCCATGCTGTCGTCTTGCGCACCGACCAGATCGATGCGGCTGTGCTGTGAAGTCTGCAGGCGCAGCCACGAAGTCACCGCCTTATAGGAACTCTGCTCAGTCCAGTTCGCCCGGAGCGTCTTCACTTGAACGTTCGCGGGCTTGCTCTTGTTCATCCCAATCGAGCGCTGTTTGGCGGCGGAGCTATTGTTCGGTCCTTCGATATATAAAACCGACCCGCCGTTCGGCAGGAGAGCCGCGAATTGCATTCCCTGAATCTTGCCAATCTCTTCGTGATCGGAGGTGATGGTGCACATTGGAACCTTATATTGGCGCCGTAGCTCCAGGATGTAGTCCACATCAAAATTCAGCACCACCCAGCCAATGCCGGCAGCGGCCGCCGCTCTGGCCACCTGGGGAAACGCGGTCCCGCCGGCCGGCTCGAACATGATTGCGTCCGGTTTCGCTTTTGAAGAGTCCTGCACGTATTGCAGCAACTGCTGGCTCTGCACCAGGGGATCATTGCTGGCATGGATGATCTTGACGTCGACTCCCAGACGCCGCGCCATTGTCTCGGCCGCCGCAGCCTGTTCCTGCTGATAGTCGTTGTCGTCGTTGGTGAGGGAAATCAGAAAGCTGAGCCGCTTCATGGCGCATACCTCTTAGTTTCGATCATAGACCCGTAGCATCGCGGACCCATGTGACGAGAGTAACCTGAGTCTTCGTCAGACTCTGTCAGACTCTCCGCGTTCCCTGATGAAGGAGGCTCGTGAAAAACGAAAGGCGTACCGTGAGGGACGCCTCAGATTTCGGATTCATGGTCTTTACGCTCCGGCCGCTGCGCCTTTCGCGGTTTCTCCCAGGAACGTCTTCAATTTCGCGTCGAGAATTTCGCGGCTATTTTCCGGAAGATCGACAAAGCGGAAGGGCTGCATCCATCCTTGCGTCGCCCACATAGGAAAGAGCATCTGCGCCTTGCTTCGAATCGTAGTCTTGCTGATGTGAAAGATCATTTCCACTTCCAACTTTTCGTCGAGAGGCTTCTCCAGATGAATCACTCCACCGCTCGTCGAAAGCTGATGAATCGCGGCGCGCACCGCCCGCTTATTCGGCAGACGCACCAGCACCAGCACAGATCCGCGGAGCTTCACGCGGAACGGGCGCTCCACCGGCCCGGTTGGAACGGGCTGGCTCTCCGTGGGCTTGATCTCGGCCACCGGCACTAATCGCGCTGATGATTGGAATTGGTCTTCCATACGCCTTGCCACAGTATGGCAGCCTGCCAACCCTTGGCGAAGTTACGGAAGAACAAGACCGTAATTGCAAGGTTTTGTGTAGGGACGGACGCCTTCGTCCGTCCCCCGAAGCGAAGCAAGAGTGGGGAGGTCTTGAAGGTGTTTGCCTGGTGCAACGGCAAAATAAGAGGTTTTCCCTTCGTTACGTGTGTGGTGAATTCTTGTGAAGAACGGCTCCTCCGGGGTTGCCTTACTTTCGTCCGGGATGGACTTCGGCGCCTTCGGAGAACACGTTGTAGGGCCAGGATTTCCTCTGGACGGCCGACTTCGGCACGCTTGCCGGTTGCGGCTGCGCAGCGACGGGATCATTCTGCGCCACGACATTCCAGTCTTCGGGAGCGTCGGCAATGCCCCAGACATTTCCGTGATTGTAGAGCGACGCTCCAATCAGGAAGCCGTCGTTCCCCAGCGGGAGACAGTTCGCCACGCGGGCAGTTACGGTAGCTCCGCCGGGAAGATCGCCGATCATGACCGGCGTCTCCAGTTGCAGGGCGCGTGTGCTGCGGAATCCGCATCCTTGCGCGCTAACGACGAGCACCATGCATCGCTCGGCGAACGGGCGCATGCGATCGAGACTCGTCACCGTGACGGGAATCTCGACCCGCAGCCGCGTGCTGCGCCGCGTCGTTTTAGCAGTGTGCACTTCCATAGGCAGGGGAAATCGATCGGATCTCCTTAGTAATTGTGGCAGATTCATTCGCTGGGGGGGCGGTGACGAAGGTAACCCGTGGCGCGGCGGGGTAGTAATTAAGTTCCCGTCCACGGCTTCTGCGCTTTCGGCCGACGTACGGTCCCTCACGGCGGCTTTGCCGCCGTTCAGGATGACAACGGTCGGCGACATTGCGGGTCACATCGCAACTTATTTGGCGTTTCGGCGGGCTTGCGCGATGCCGGCGGACACGCCCTTCCGGACGACGCGGGCATAGCCGGCTTGGTCCATCGCGGCCATGGTGGCGGCGGCGATTCCTCCGGGGGTGGCCGCTTCATGCAAGAGTTCGTCGAGTTCCAGGCCGCTTTCCCGCCAATAGTTGATACCATCGCTGAGCGCGTGGGCTGCGGCGATCAATGCCGCTTTGCGATTCAGCCCTGCGCGTTGCGCCGCGCCCGCTAAATTCGCCAACGCATGGTATCCCTGGGTTGGCGAGTGAGTCGCCGTAATCGCATCCATTTGCGATTCGGGCAAGTCGATGACCGGGCCTACCAGTGCGAACAATTTCCGGAGGTGCGCGCAATCGTTCTTCGTGACGCCCCGATCGAAACTTAGCGGAGTCAGTCCCCTTCCGATTCGGCACACCGGACTCGGCATGGCACGCATCCACCGCACTGGTGGACCGAGCCACTTCCGCAAATTGCGGAAGGGAATTCCTGCAGCCAGGCTGACGCAGAGCTCGGGAGGCGTTGCGCCACAGGCTTCGACCTCGCGGAGCATCTCTTTTACCGACCCAGGCCTCACCGCGATGATCAGTAGTCCAGCTTGCGCGATTGCCGATTTCAAGTCACGCGCGATCTGTATGCGCGATTCCCGGCGCAGAGCCTGCAATTTCTTGGGATGACGGTCGTACACCACAAGTTCACGCTGATCCCCGGCCAGCCGAAGGCCAGCGCATAGTGCGCCCGTGATACGACCGCCGCCAAGAAAAACCGTTGCCTTCATTAATCCGCAGTGCCTCCTCCGTCCACTACCAGCGCGGCGCCGGTCATGAAAGACGAGTCATCAGACGCGAGAAACAGCACCGCCTTCGCAATTTCTTCCGCCGTGCCGACCCGTCCCAAGGGACGCTGCGCGCACCCTGTGATGTAGTCGTCCCACTTCTGCCCGCGCATCTTTGCATCCGCCGGAAGCATTGGAGTCTCCACGTCCCCGGGACAAACGCAATTCACGCGAATTCCTTGTGCTCCATGATCGATGGCCATCGCCTTCGTCATCAGGACCACGCCGCCCTTGGACGCGCAATAGGCCACCGCATGATCTCCGCCAACGATGCCCCATCCCGAGGCGTTGTGGATGATCACTCCGCGCCGTTGTGCGATCATCACCGGCAGCACGAACTTCGACATCAGAAACGTGCCCTTCAGGTTGATGTCGATCTGTTCGTCCCACTCCTTTTCCGAACATTCCAGCGTCGTGTGGGGATAGAAAACTCCAGCGTTATTGAACAGAATGTCGAGACGTCCGAACGTCTCCATCGTTTCCTCGACCGCCCGGCGGCAGTCGCCCGCGACACTTACATCCGCATGCAGAAAAATGGCCTCGGGCCCAACATCTTTGATTCGTTTGACCACCGCCGCGCCTCGCTCCCGATTCCGGCCAGTGATCGCGACCTCCGCGCCCTCTTTCGCGAACAGCAATGCGGTCGCCTCGCCGATGCCCGAAGTGCCGCCTGTGATCAGAGCAACCCTATCGTTAAGTCGCATATCGAGTTGAAAGTAACTTCATTACCGCCGATGAACGCGGATCAACGCGGATCTGTGTGATCCGCGTAAATCCGTGGCTCGAATTTGACTCATCGACTGGCCAATCCGCCCGCGGTCTCTCCGCCATCCAGCGTGTACACCTGGCCCGTCGCGAACGCCGCGTCATCCGATGCCAGGTATGCAAAGAGCGCGGCGATCTCAGCCGGGGAGGCATGTCTTCCCAGAGGAATCTTCGCGTTGACCTCGGCCAGCATCGCGTCGGAATATTCCGCGCGCTGCATCGGCGTCAGCACATAGCCCGGGGCCACCGCGCAGACGCGGATTTTTGGCGCCAGTTCCAGCGCCATCGATTTTGTCAATTCGATCACGCCAGCTTTGGTGGCGTTGTAGTCGGCGTAATACGGATATCCCATCACTCCATTGGTCGACGCGGTCTGAAGAATCACTCCACTGCCGCGCTCCCACATATGACGCGCGGCGGTCTGCGCCACGTAGAACACTCCGGTCAGGTTCACAGCGATCACACGATCCCACTCCTCCGGGCTGATGTCCAGGAATTTGTGGCGTATGCTTACCCCGGCATTGTTGATCAGAATGTCTACGCCATCCATCAACCGGATCGCCTCGGCAAACGCCGCCTCGACCTGCATGAGATCCGTGACGTCGGCGATAATGGCTTCGCCCAGGGCAGGGAGTTCATGCTTGATGCGCGCGCCGGCCGCGTCGTCGCGATCGAGCACGCAGACGCGTGATCCTTCTCCCAGGAAGCGGGCGGCAGTGGCTGCGCCGATGCCGCTGGCTCCGCCGGTGATTAACACTCGTTTGTCTTTCAATCCACGCATGGGATCTCCTGTGTTCGTGTAGGGATGAACGCCTTCGTCCGTCCCGCCGAAGCGAAGCGTGTCGAACTCAACCCCCTCGCAATCTCTCGATGCTAGCTCGCCTTACGGTTCGCTCGACGGACGAATGCGTCCGTCGCCACATGGTTCATCTCAGCATCCTTGCGCCCGTACGGCTATGGTATTCGGCACTGCGCGCAACTGGGTCATCAACTCTGCGTCGCACGGGCGGTTAATATCATAGATGGCATAGCCCAGCGTGCCGCGCGTATTCAACGACTGGCGGTCGATGTTGATACCGCGATCGCCCAGGATGTCGTTGATGGCGCGAAGAATGCCGGGCACATTGAAATGGATGTGCATCAGGCGGTACGATCCTTCTTCATATTCCAGATGGCATTGCGGCAGGTTCACGCTGAGCGTCGAATCGCCGCTGCGCACATAGTCGATCAGCTTCGCCGAAACGAATTGTCCGATATTCTGTTGGGCCTCCTCGGTCGATCCGCCGACGTGCGGTGTCAGGATCACATTCGGCAGGCCCTGTAACGCGCTCACGAATCCTGCGCCGCTCTCCGGTTCTTTCGGGAAGACGTCGATGGCTGCGCCGGCGATCTTGCCGGACTTCAGACACACCGCCAGCGCTTCGTGGTCGACCACAAATCCACGGCTTAGATTGAGGAAGCACGCGCCATCCTTCATCGCTGCGAATTCCTCGGCTCCAAACAGATTCCGGTTTTGCGGGTTGCCGTCAACATGCAGCGTCACTATGTCGGCCGTCTCGAGCAACTCGCGGAATCCGAGCCCGCGCGCGTTGCCACGCGCCAGCACGTGCGATACATCGTAGAAGACGACGCGCATGCCCATGGCCTCGGCCAGATCGGAAAGCTGCGAGCCGATCTTGCCGTAGCCGACGATGCCCAGCGTGAGCCCGCGGACCTCATGAGCACCCGCCGCCGACTTGTTCCACTCGCCGCGGTGCATCTCGGTTGAGGCCTGAAACGTGCGCCGCAGCAGCACAATGATCTCGCCCATGGCGAGTTCGGCGACGGAGCGAGAGTTGGAGTGGGGATCGTTAAAAACGGCAATGCCGCGCTCGCTCGCCGTAGCGCGGTCAATCTTGTCGACCCCGATGCAGAACGCGCCCACGGCAGCGAGCTTCTTACCGGCTTGAATCACCGCCTTCGAGACGGAAGTCTTCGAGCGCACGCCGAGAATCGCAGCGTCGCGAATCTTCTCGATCAACTCGCGTTCTTCGAGCGCTGCCTTGTGCGACTCGACCTCGTATCCCGCGGCGCGGAACTGCTCGACCGCCACCGCGCTGATATTTTCCAGCAACAGAACCTTCAAGTCTCCTCCCAAGGGCTGGTTGGAAAACAGAAACACACCGACGTTCAGGATAAACAGCAAATGGGATTTGTGGGTAGAAAGTTGCGGCAGGGGCGGTCGTGTGAGTTCAATGAAGCCAACAACCGCAGTTGCCTGATCTCCAGCCGCGCGAATCAAAAGCGCGAGAGACAACGTCTTACGGCATGAGGTTCATGGTGAAGGTTCCGGTCGGAAACTGACAACCGGAAGGGATTTCGGATTCCAGGGCGTAGAGACCACCCCCACTGGTTGTGCCCAAGTCGCCAACCAACCTGAGTGGGTTCGTGGACGTCCCGGTGCCTGGCAACTGAATCGTAGCGTGAAAATTTGCTATCGCTTCCCCTTGCTGCGTCAACTGCCCGCTCAGTGCAGAACCGGACAGAGGAGGGCTCGCCGGGAAACAACTTGAGGGCTGCACGAGCGAGGTAAGGCTTCCGGTCAGTACGGTGCCGCTCTGTACGAGGGAAACAGTGAATGTCGTCTGTTCGCCCTGTTGACCTTGCTGTGCCGCCGCAGCGTTGAAGACCACATTCCAGCGGCCCGTCACGGAAGACTTTGAGGAAGAACCGCAGGCGAGCAATCCCGAGCAAAGGGCCGCCAGACAAATCGCTCTCATCTCAGTCATGGGGGCCTCCCGCTGCGCCCGATTATCTCTCAAAGGCAGCAAAACGGAAATAGTCTTGCTGGCGAAACATCTCTGCCGAGCTGATTGAGTTGACCGCGGGTTTTGAGGGTAAACGGCGGTTTTCGTCAACAACTGCTAAAGTCTTGCTGTTTTGCTTCACCCTCAAGTGTCATTACCGCTAGCGCGAATGAAACTTCACGCCGGGTTCAACTTCCGCGATGAACCCGAGCGCGAGAATCACAGCGGCGACCAACCATCCGAGGCTGCGTCCGATCTCGGGCATCTGTAATTCACTGTTTGGGATGCTCGGGCCATAGAGCAGGTTCCAGACCCATGCCAGCCCGGAGTGTCCCCCAAATAACGCAGCCGCGGCGGAGATCAGAATCAAACGGCGGCCCAAACGGATTTAGCGCGCCCGCAGCGCAGGAGAGGATTCCGGCAGTGAAGCAAGGTGCGAGGGTGAGCTGGCGCGCGCAACGTACACGAATCTTTGCATCTCTCCCCAAAAACGGGCGTAACTCACGCAAGCACAAAGCCACGAACAAAAATAAATAGGACATTGACCTGCTGTCTTCAAGGAAAGACATACTACGCATTGAAGCGAACCGAACAAAACAAAACTGCTGAAATACTAGAGCGGCATGGAATCGTTGTAGACCTGCGGCCTTAGTTGGGCGAAAAATCCCCATAGCACGTGCGCCGTGAAAAGGCACTGGTCGACTGCGGGTGAAAGTCCCGCCCGGGAACTGGGTTCGCTCCACCCGGAAGCAATCGGAGCGGCGGTGGAGGAAACGAAACCGTCGGAGCCTCCGGTGTAGAG
>Ga0209580_10000570_pt1 | contig 19399 bp, 17 predicted proteins | sample Coa_R1_5_FD_187153 | JGI IMG/M metagenome (GOLD analysis project Ga0209580, IMG submission 187153) | Surface soil microbial communities from Centralia Pennsylvania, which are recovering from an underground coalmine fire - Coalmine... | ecosystem: Environmental > Terrestrial > Soil >... | reverse complement strand
CGTCATCTCGACGGCGGGCACACCAGCGGAATCGTCTCCCGCTTATTACGCCGGTACACCCGAAAGTCGTCGCGGTCCACCGTAATCACGCGGTGGTGGGGGTGCAACTCGCTCATGCGAATCAGGCACAGATCTGCGAGGTCCGGCCGGCGGTCGGCATAGCGTTTGGCGAGCGCGGCGAGTTGGGGCAAGTGCTGGCGACAGTCGAACGCCAACGTGACCAGACCGTCTGAGACCATCGCCAGCACAATCGAGGCATTCGACAGATGAAACGCCGCTTCCGCCAGGACCGCTTCGCAGGTCAACAGCGGCTCCGTGACTCCTTCGGCGACGGTGACAGCCCACGCGTGGTGCTGGTCGTGGCGATTGGCGAACGCGACGAGCAGGCCCGTGTCCGCGATGCCCTTCACGGTCGGGAGAACCCCTTACGAGACGACAGGGTCCTTGACCCGTTCACACGCCCGGCGAGCCTCATGAACACCTGTCTCGAGCGGTGCTTTTTCGCCTGCTCGAGCTCGGCGCGGACGATTCGGCCCCTGGAAACGCCGGTCTCGGCGGCCGTCCGCTCCAGCCACTCCGCGAGATCTCTCGGCAGGCGTACAGTCAGTGTCTTACCCATCTGCCATTAGTGTAATACACAGGCCAGGCGTGGGCGAATGAGTGAATGGAATGGGTGAATGGGTGAATGGGTGAACGGCGAACCGGGCTCACAAGGGCAGCGTGCCCTGCGCCGATTCGATCGCCAGCATCCGGCGCTTCGTCGCGGCGCCGCCTGCCGCCGAAAAGCCGCCGATCTCTCCGCCGGCAGCGACCACGCGGTGACACGGAACGACGATCGGGAACGGATTGCGGCCGAGCGCCTGCCCCACCGCGCGTGCGAGTCCCGGGTCGCCCAGGCGCGTCGCGACGTCACCATACGTCAGTGTCTGGCCGGCAGGAATCGCCCGAGCCACCTCGTAGACCCGTCGGTCGAATTCCGGCACGCGCGACAGGTCAATCGTCACCGGCGCCAAGTCGACGCGCGCCCCCTTCAGGAGTCTGCGGACATCTCGAATCAGGCGTTCGATGGCCGCCGAAAATGGCGGCGCCGCCTCGACGAGGCCCGGGCCCATTCGCGCGAGCCGGTCAGCAGCGGCCCCTCGACTCGACTCCGGCAGAACCAGCCCGACGATGCCGTTCGTGGCCCAGGCGACGCCGCACGTGCCGATGGCCGTTTCGAATAGCGCGAAGCCTGTCGAAGCCGTCACGATGGGCTCATCGTAGCAAGGCCGGCCGGCCAACGGGCCTCGGCGAACAACCGGGATATAGTGCGGAACCAGTATTCCAGTCATGATCGGGCCGCCTCCCGCGTCGCGTTTGCACCTGGTGATCGCTGGCCACGTGGATCACGGCAAGAGCACCCTTGTCGGACGGCTGCTCGCCGACACCAACTCGCTCCCGGCGGGCAAGCTCGACGAGATCCGGGCGCTCTGCGATCGCACGTCCAAGCCGTTCGAGTACGCCTTTCTCATCGATGCCCTGAAGGACGAGCGGGCCCAGGGCATCACGATCGACGCCGCCCGCGTGTTCTTCACGACGGCGACGCGGCACTACATCATTCTCGACGCGCCCGGGCACATCGAATTCCTGAAGAACCTGATCACCGGCGCCGCCGGCGCCGAGGCCGCGCTTCTGGTAATCGACGGGCAGGAAGGCATCCAGGAGAACTCGCGCCGGCACGCGACGATGCTCTCGATGCTCGGGATCCGGCAACTGGCGGTCGTCGTCAACAAGATGGACCTGGCCGGCTATCGTCAAGACCGGTTCGACGGCGTGGTCGCGGCGTTCCGAGTGTTCCTGGATCGGCTCGGGGTCACGGCGCAAACGTGGATCCCGGTCTCGGCCCGGCATGGCGGCAACGTCGTCTCCCGGGCGCCGGAAATGCCGTGGTTCACGGGTCCGACGGTGCTCGAGGCGCTCGAGGCGTTTCGGCCCCAGCCGCTCGCCGTCGATCGTCCGTTTCGGATGCCTGTCCAGGACGTCTTCAAGTTCACGAAGTTCGACGACGACCGCCGCATCATCGCGGGTACGGTGGAGGCCGGCCGCGCGCGGGTCGGCGACGAACTGGTCTTCTATCCCTCCGGCAAGCGCGCCCGTGTGGAGACGATCGAAGCCTTTCACGCGCCGGCCAGGCGTGAGGTCGCCGCCGGCGAAGCCACGGGCTTCACCGTCTCGCCGCAGGTGTACACGACGCGCGGTGAACTCGCCGCGCGCGCGGACGAGCCCGCGCCTCACGTGACGACACGAATGCGCGTCAGTCTCTTTTGGCTCGACCATGAGCCGCTCACCACAGACCGCGATTACCTCTTCAAGATCGGGACCGCGCGAGCGCCGGTACGTCTGGAGGCCATCCACGCCGTCATCGACGCGTCGGACCTCGGCGACACCGGTGAGCACCGCCGCGTCGAGCGACATCAAGTGGCCGAATGCACGCTCAAGGTGCAGCGGGCCGTGGCGTTCGACCTCGCGGCCGATCTGGCTGCGACGGGGCGCTTCGTCCTGGTGCACAACTACGACATCCGCGGCGGCGGCATCATCGCGGCCGCCTTGCCGGACCGCGACGAGTCGGCGCGGAGCCAGGTCTTCATCCGCAACGCGAAATGGACCAGCAGCTACGTCTCCCCTGAGCGACGGGCGGGACGGTACCATCAGCGCCCGACGCTCGTCCTCGTGACGGGCGAGGCCTCCACGGACCGCAAGGAAATCGCACGGCAGCTCGAGGCTCAGCTCTTCGACGAGGGGCGCCATGTGTACTTTCTGGGCATGGGCAACGTCCTCTACGGCGTCGACGCGGACCTTCCGCGTGGCCAAGAACAGCGGCGCGAGCACTTCCGGCGCCTGGCGGAGGTGGCCAACCTCCTCCTCGACGCGGGCTTGATTCTCATCGTCAGCGCGGCGGAACTCACGGAGGACGACCTCGACGTGCTCAAGACGAGTCTGCCACCGGAACTGATCTACACCGTGTGGGTCGGCGACCGGGTCACGACCAACCTCAGGTCCGACGCTCGGCTCACCGAGACCGAGCGGGAACGGGGGGGAGCCGGGGCGCTCAAGGCCCTGCTCGAAGACAGACTATGGTCTCACTAGAGTCCGTCGTCGACATCGCCCGCCAAGCGGGACGCGAGATCCTGGCGCGGGCCGGCAGCCGGGATGCACCCGACGTGAAGGCCGACGGATCGCCGGTCACCGACTGCGATCGCGCGGCTCACGCGTACATCGTGGAGGCGCTCGCGCGACTGGACGCATCTATCCCCATCGTTTCGGAGGAGTCCGGGGTGCCCTCGCCGCAGACGCGCGCCGACTGGACGCGATTCTGGCTGGTCGATCCGCTGGACGGCACGAAGGAGTTCATCGCCGGGCTTCCCGATTACACCGTCAACATCGCCCTCATCGAGGTAGCGAACGGACATGGCGAGCCTGTACTGGGGGTGGTCCACGCGCCGGCAATGGGCGTCACCTACTGGGCCGCCCGAGGCACGGGGGCGTGGCGGCAGCAAGGCGATGCCGCGGCGGTCCGCATCTGGTCGCGCCCTCCGGCGGCAGGCGCGCCTCTTCGACTCATCGAGAGTCGGTCGCATCGATCGCCCGATCTCGACGCGTTCGCCAGCCGATGGCCGGTCTCCGAGCGCATCGCGGTCGGCAGCGCGATCAAGTTCTGCTGGATCGCGGAAGGGCGCGCCGATGCCTACCCCCGCTTCACGCCGATCATGGAATGGGACGTGGCGGCCGGGGACTGCGTGTTCCGCCAGTCTGGCGCGGCGGGCGCACTCTACTCGCCGCTCGCCTACAACCACCCCGACCTGCGTCTACCGGGTTTCGTCGTGGGCTTCACGCCGCCGCCGGCGGCGGTCGTCTGGTTCACGGGGCTGCCGGGTTCTGGGAAGACCACCCTCGCGCGAGCCGTGCAGGATCGGCTCAGCCAGCTGGGCGCCGCGACCGAGCGTCTGGACGGCGATGAGATCCGGACGATCTTCCCCGACACGGGCTTCTCGCGCGACGCTCGCGACGCCCACGTCCGGCGAGTCGGCCACCTGGCGAGCCGGCTCGAGTACCACGGCGTGACGAGCCTCGTGGCCCTCGTGTCGCCCTACCGGGAGTCGCGGGATTTCGTGCGCCGGCTGTGCAGGCGCTTCATCGAGGTCCACGTCTCGACGCCCCTCGCAGAATGCGAACGCCGCGATCCGAAGGGGCTGTACCGGCAGGCTCGTGCGGGTCAGGTGTCGGAACTCACCGGGTTGGGGGATGTGTACGAGCCTCCCGTGTCTCCCGACCTCACGATCGACACGACGGCTCTCGCGGCGGAAGCGGCAGCCGACCTTGTGCTGGCGCGGCTTGTGCCGTGAGCCGGGGTGGAGATTCTCTACAAATGGGGCAATGTGTGAGTTAGCGAATGAGCGAATGGAATGGGTGAATGTAGGAATGACAGAATGACAACATCCCGGCGTCGCTTCGCCCATTGATTCACGCATTCACCGATTCGCGCATGTCAGTCACCCATTCGCACATTCACCCATTGCCTCATTTGTAGAATCACCAAATGGACGAACTCGGCCAACTCGAGGCCCGCAGCGTGCACCTCCTGCGCGAAGCCCATGCCTCGTTCAAGCAGCTCTGCATGCTCTGGTCGATCGGCAAGGACAGCACCGTCCTCCTGTGGCTGACGCGCAAGGCATTCTTCGGGCACGTGCCGTTTCCGCTCGTGCACATCGACACGTCGTTCAAGATTCCCGAGATGATCGCGTATCGCGACCGTCTGGCCGCCGAATGGCAGCTGCCCCTCATCGTCGGCCGGAACGAGGCCGCCCTTGCGGCCGGGCGCACGTTTCCGGCCGGTGCCGTCGATCGGCTGACCTGTTGTGGCGCGCTCAAGACAGCCGCGCTCACCGCCACGCTCGACGGCACGGGCCCCCGGTATCGATTCAACACCGCCACGAGGACCTACGAGCGCGACCCGCGGACCGATCCGTTCACCGGCGTCATCGTCGGCGCGCGTTCGGACGAGGAAGGCAGCCGGTCGAAGGAGCGGTATTTCTCGCCGCGGACGGCGCACAACTCCTGGGACGTGGCCGATCAGCCGCCGGAGTTCTGGAACCAGTTCAAGACCGAGTTCGCGCCGGGCACGCACGTGCGGATTCACCCGCTACTCGACTGGACGGAACTCAACATCTGGGAGTACATCGGACGAGAGCAGGTGCCCGTCGTGCCGCTCTACTTCGATCGGGGCACCGGGCGACGCTACCGGTCACTCGGCTGCGCGCCCTGCACCGCGCCGGTGGCGTCCACCGCACGGACCGTGGCGGAGATCATCGACGAACTCCGGACGGGCAAGTTCACGCACGTCGCTGAGCGTGCCGGCCGGGCCCAGGACGCACTCGACGGGGGCGGCCTCGAGACGCTCAGGAAAGATGGATATATGTGAGGCGGGAAGCGGGAAGCTCGGGAAGGTGGGAGTAAATTACTCGATCCGCAATGCCTCGATTGGATCCAGGCTCGCGGCGTGACTGGCGGGATAGTACCCGAAGATCACGCCGACCGCCGACGAGAACGCGACCGCGATGACGATGGTGTCCGTGGACATCAGCATGGGCCAGCCGTAGCTCGCCGCAAAGATTCTCGACGCGACCGCGCCGAGGCCGACGCCAAAGGCACCGCCCGCGAGGCCAAGCGCGAGCGCCTCGGCCAGAAACTGCGCCTGCACATCCATCTGACGCGCGCCGACCGCCAGCCGCAGGCCAATCTCGCGCGTGCGCTCGGCGACGGAGACCAGCATGATGTTCATGATGCCGACGCCGCCGACGAGCAGCGACACCGACGCGACCGCCGACAGCATGAGCGCCATCGTGTCGGCGGTGGCCTGCTGCAATCGGATCTGGTCTTCGGGCGTGCGCAGGTTGAAGTCGTCGGGGCCGTCGGGCGGAATGTGGTGGCGGTCGCGAAGGACGTCGGCGATGTGGGCTTGCGCGATGGGGATGTACTGCAGGGCCGAGGCCGAACACATGACGTCGTCGAGGGTCGTGTTCCCCTTGAGCTGCTGCATGACGGTCGTATAGGGCATGAAGACCGTGTCGTCCTGATCCTGGCCGGTCGTCGACTGCCCGCGCGCTTCCAGGACGCCGACGACCGTAAACGGCAGCGGGCCGATTCGAATCCCCTGGCCGATCGGGTCTTCGTCGCCGAAGAGCTGATTCACCACCGTGCGGCCCAGGATCGCGACGTGGGCCCTCGTCTGCACGTCGGCCTCGTCGAACGCCGCGCCTCGGACCACGGGCCACGCCTTGATCAGCAGATAGTCCGGGGACACCCCGCGGTACTGCGTGTTCCAATTCGTGTTGCCCCGTACGACCTGGGTGCGGCCGTCCGAATTGGGCGAGCAACGGACGACCTCGGGCACGTCGTTCACGATGGCCTGGGTGTCTTCGACCGTCAGCCGCGGTTCGCCCCCGGCGCCGGTCCGCACGCCGCCGACGTTGCGGCTGCCGTTCTCAATCCAAATGAAGTTGTCGCCCAGGTTGCGCATCTGCTGCTGGATCTGCTCGGAGCTGCCATTGCCGAGCGCCACGGTGCAGATCACCGCAGCGATCCCGACCATGATGCCGAGGATCGTCAGCAGCGTACGGAGTCGATTCCTGGCGAGCGCGCGAACCGCGATCCGGGATGCGACGACAACCATGCGCGACCGTCAGCGCGCCGGCCCGCGTTCGATCACCGTCATGGTGAAGGATCCCGGCAGCACCGTGCCCCGCCCGCGCCCATTCGCCGGCGCGGGTCCGAACTCGGCTGAGACGATGAAGATGCGGTGATTGGTCGGATCGAGGCCCATGTTGCGCGCACCTTGCGGCGTGGGCACGCTTTGGACCACGCGATACTGGTCCGGCGAATCCTGATGGATGACCGTCAGCGTGCCATCCGCATTCGACGCGAACGCGTCGCCGTAGGCGGGATCGAAGCCCGCCCCGTCGACTCCCTTGCCGATCGGCAGGGTCGTCACGATCTTGCCTGCCTGATAGTCCGACACGGCCATTGAGCCGCCGCGACAGCCGCTGAACAACCGGTGATGGGCCGTGTCCAGGGCCATTGAGACAGGCGCCGTGCACGGGGCCGTCGGCCATCGCCGCGACACGGTCGCGGTCTTGGCATCGATCTCCACGACCTCGTTCGTGTCGGTCAGGTTCGCGTAGACCTTCCCGTCGCCCGCCGACGCTCCGTACTCCGGTTTCCCGCCGAGCGGTATGTTGGTGATCAGGGTGCCCTGAGTCGGGTCAATGACCGTCGACGAGTGCGCATCCCCATTCAGCGTGAACACGCGATTCGACACGCCGTCATACACGATCGCGTCCGCGTCTTCCGCGGCCGGGATTTTCCCGAGGACTTTGTACGTCTTCAGATCGAACATCAGCACGGATTGGTCGTTGCCCGAGGTCGCAAATCCGTGGCCTGTCCGGCTCGCGATCGCCGTGCCGTGGGCGCCGTTGATGCCGGTGACCTCGCCAAGCAGCGTCCCGTGGTCCTCGTCGATGACCATCAGGCGCGTCTGCCTCGCGACGAACACCCGGTGCTCGGGCGGGTCCGGCACGACGTAATCCCAACTTCCGTCGCCGCCAAGGACGTACTTGTGAGTGACGACGTACGACGATGACGACTGGGCGGCGAGCGAGGTCATCGTGACGAGCATCATCAGGGTCGAAGCCAGGTGGCGCATGTGAACCTTCCTTTTAAAGTGCGGGGCCAGACCCCTGCGGAGCCGGTGCCTGGGTCCGGGTCAGCAGTTCGATCAATCGCTCCTCGAAGGCGTCAAGATCCGCGCCAAGCTCGCGGGTCGGGCCCGTGTACACGACGCGGCCCTTGGCGATCACGCTGATCTCCGTGCACAAGCTGCGAATCTCCTGGGCATCGTGACTACTGAGAAACGTCGTCACCTGCTCTCTCGCGGCCAGGTCGCGCAGCAGGTTCCACATCTCCCGCTTGGCCGGAAGGTCGAGGCCGCGCGTCGGCTCGTCCAGGAACAGCACCTTCGGACGGCCCATCAGCGCTCGCGCGATTTCCACCCGCCGCTTCATGCCGGTGCTGTAGGTCCCGATGAGCTTGCCGCGGAAGCGCGGGTCGAGGCCGACGTTGTCGAGGAGGCGCTCGACTTCGGCTCGGGGGTTCGGCATCCGTCGAATCCTGGCGAAGTACGAGAGGTACTCGCGCGCGGTCCACGCCGATTGGCTCTCGCTCGTCTCGTCGCTCACGAGCCCGACCAGATGTCGAACCGCGAGCGGCTCCTTGGCGACGTCATGCCCCCAGAGCTTCGCGGACCCGGCACTCGGCGGCAGCAGCGTCGTCAGGATCCGAATCGTCGTCGTCTTGCCGGCGCCATTCAGGCCGAGGAATCCATAGAGATGGCCCTTCGGAATCGTCAGAGTGATCCCATCGACGGCCACGAACTCGCCGAACCGACGGGTGAGACCACTCATCTCGACCGCATAGTCCGTCCCTGTCATCGTGTCCGTCTCCATCGGGTGATCGCGGCGCCAAGGCAGAACAACGGCAGAATCGCAGCCGCGAACCCCATTTCGTAAATGGCGCTCGCAACCTGGGCGTCGATGGCGCCCCGAGCGTTCACGCTCCCGGGACGAGTGTCGCCGGCGACACGATAGGTCGCCGCTACGTTCAAGGGATAGCGTAGTCCCCCGATGTCCCACGGCTTGGTTGGCGTGAGCGTGATGGGCACTCGGGCGATCCAGCCGTTGACCACGTGGTGGCCGTCGGAGGCGATCGGCCCGACGTCGGCGGCGTACGCGTGAGTTTCGAGGCGCGGCGGGGTGGGATCGGCCACGACGTTGAGGCCAGCGTCGCCCGAGACATGGACCTGCAGGTCGGTGACGTCTCGGCTCGCGTCCACGGGCAACAGGACCAGCAGGTCCTGGGAAGTGGGCTCGTCGGTACCGAACGGCCATGCCTCGCGATTCAGGATTGTGTTGCAGCATCGCCTCGGAAGATCCTGACCCGGCGCCACCAGCGCCAGGCTGCTGGTGCCTCGCGCGAACAGCGCCCGAATCGCGGGCGCTCGCGACGTCGCCGGTCTGGGCGTGTCGTAATTCGTGTCCGCGAACGCGATCGGCACGATCAGCATCGCGGCCAGCGTCGCGGTGATCGTCCAGCGCTGGTTCGGCGAGGCTTCCCACGTCTCGACCCCTTGGACACGCAGGAACACCCAGGTCGCCAGCGCCGTCGATCCGGCGATCACGACGACGGCGCTGAGCCAGGTCAGGGCGGTCGTGCTGGGAATGTTCGCCGCGACGACCGAGAATCCGAGCCCGTTCTTGAGCAGCACCGCCGGACTCAAGAGCGTGAGGTGTCCGGTGCGCGTGGCGCCGTTCCCTTGCGACACCAGCAACTCCTGCAAGGGCACGAGACCCGCGTAGGCCAGGAGCACGCCCATGGCGGTCGCCACCGGTGGTCCCACGCTCCCGCCAATGAACAGCACGCCGATGAGCGAGCCAACGGCGACGCTCGCAACGAGCAGGCCCGGCGTCCAGAGCAGGAAGCGCTGCAACAAGAACGGCACGCCGACGTGATGCACGTAGACGAGCATCATCGGCAGGAGCGCGACGTCGTAGGCGACCGCGACCGTGAACAAGACGAGGAGCTTGGCGACGAACCAGTCCCGGCGCCCGACCGGCGCCGTGAAGACGCTTTCGACGAATCGATTGGCGCGCGGGCTCGCCATCGCGCCGGCCGCGAACGGGATGAACGCCAGCGGCACGAGAAAGTAGGCGACGAGGCCGTACCCATCGAGCCACGTGTCCTGCGTGCCGACGGTCGCGAGGGTGCCGACCGCGAGCAGGACGACCGCCGCGCCCAGCCACGCGAACCGGCCGCGCATGGTCGCTTTGAGTTCTTCGAGGTAGAGCGTTCGGATCATCTCTGGACGCGAAACGAGGTCGTCGCACGCCTGACCGTGCAGTCGTCACGCCATCACATCACGCACACCTGAAGAACGGCTGAATGGGAAAAGCAGTCTAAGGGGTCAGGCCCGGCTTGCGCCAAGCGGGGCCAGACCCCGCTGTATATGTCTTGCGGGCGCGCACCGTCAGACCCGACTTCTTCACGCGGACCTCGAGCGCATGCGTCTTGCCGTCGAGGATCGTCGGCACAAAGCCGAGCACGTACTGGTGATGCAGTTCATCGGCGACGCGGGCGAAGGTCGGACCCAGATCCGAGCTCTCGGACCACGTCAGTTCGACGTAGCCGCCGCCGGTGTGATCGGCGATCTTGCGCAGGTTGCCGTCCGGCCGGTCATTGTTGCCGGGCCCCCCGGGGCCGCTTCCGGGTCCGTTCCAGCATCCGATGGCATAGAGCATGACTTCTTCGTTGTCGGCCCGCGTGCGAACCGCGTCGAATCCATGCTGGAGCGTGGTCGTGTCATACCCGTCGGTGAACACGAGGACCACGCGCCGGCCCGGGACGTCCTTGAGGTAGACCATCATCAAATCGACGGCGTTCCAGAGGGGCGTCTCCCCGCCCGCGTGGACGCGCGTGTGGAGGAACTCGAGGAGCGCCGGGTGGCTCGTGGTGAATTCCGGGCTCGTGATGGTGTGACTGCCGAAGGCGCCGATCCGCACGCGATCCTCGGGCCCGAGACGATCGATCAATTGTTCCGCGCCGGTGATGACGAGCGGCAAATTCGATTCCATGCTGCCGCTCGTGTCCAACATCAGGCCCAATGTGATCGGGGCCGGATCGGCGGAGAACACGGAGAGCGCGACCGGCTTGCCGTTGTCGCGTACGTCAAAGTCGTCGCGCGTCAGGTCGGTCACGAGGTGGTGGTCGCGATCGAGCACGGTCGCATAGATCGCCACGTCATTGGCGGCCAAGCGAAACGTCGCTCCCTGGCCCATCCCAAGGGAGGACAGGGCGAGGAGGATCGTGGCGGCAGTCTTCGCGGGACACCCAAGCCGCACCGTGCGCATCGGCGTCAAACACCTCGTGCGGGCATTATTGCTAAACTGGAACTTCGTGCCCAGGTCCTCATTCTTCATCGTGCCACTCGCAGCCGCCGGCGCCGTCGCCCTCGCGGCCATCGGCTGCACGGCGCTTTACACCGCGCCGACCGCGTTCGTGCCAACCACCTCTCAATTCAATACGGCACTGGTTCCGATCGGCGGATCGGTCATTTCGACATTCACTCTCTCGGCGACCACGACGGTCGGGGTAACGCTCGTCAGCGTCATCTCGAGCGTCACCGGCAATGTGCTGCAACCGACGATGAATCTGGTCCTCGGCACGCCGATGGGCGCCGCCACGTGCAAGCCGGTGGCTGGAAAGACGGTGACGCCGGCGCTCGCCGCCCAGATCCAACAATCGCTCGGCGCGGGCGCATACTGCGTGCAGGTCTTCGATCAGGGCCTCGTTGAGCCGGGTATCGTCTCGGTCCGCATCAACATGTCAAGCACGGCGCCGACGAACAATCCGACACCGTTCAACACCGACATCTTTTCGAGCACGCTCGGCGCCCAGGGATCGGCGACTCACCAATTGGCCCTTTTCTACAACGGGACCGCGACGCTGACCTTGGTCTCGGCCGGTGCGGCAGCCACGATCGGCGTGGGTTTTGGCGCCTGGGACGGCCAGGTCTGCCGGCTGAACGCGGCGGCGACGACAGCTGTGACTGGCAATCCGCTCTTCGCGGTCCCCGTCGACCCGGGGAACTACTGCATCCGCGCCTTCGACATGGGGCAGCTGACGGCGCCCATCCTCTTCACGATCGACACGGTGCATCCCTAGCACAGGGCGCGAAGGCAGGAAGCCCGGAAGGCCCACCCAGTCCGGGGCAGTCCGACCTCGTTCCGACGGGTCTTCGATTAGCTCGGCCAGCGCGGGAGCGTGGGCGTCGCGCTACGCAACAACGCCCTCGTCGCTTCGTGCCGCGGATTGGTCAGGATGTCCCGTGGATCGCCCTGCTCGACGACCTCGCCGTCGGCCAGGATCACCACGGCGGTGGCCCAGTCACGCACGAAGTCATCGTCATGGCTCGTGACGAGCAAGGCGCGGCCTGTCGCCGCGAGGTTGCGAAGTGTCGACCCGAACTCGCCGCGACGCGCCGGATCGAGCGAGGCCGTGGGCTCGTCGAGGAGCAGGAGTGGAGGATCGAGGGCCAGGGCGCGCGCGATTGCCACACGCTGCGCCTCGCCGCCCGACAGCTCGCGCGGCAGCGCGGCGGCCCGGTGACCCACGCCCAAGTCCTCGAGCAGCCGACTTGCCGTCGCCGTGGCCACGGCACGTGACACGCCTTGCACATGAACCGGCGCGAGGCACACGTTGTCGATCGCGGACAGATGTTCGAAGAGATGGTGGAACTGAAACACCATCCCGACCTGCCCCACCGCGCGATGTCCGGCGTCCCGTCGCCCTTGGCCGGAACCGCAGGTCGCATCGCCAATGCGAATTTCGCCCGCCTCGAACGGCTCCAGGCCTGCGACGACTCGAAGGACGGTCGTCTTGCCCGATCCGGAGAGCCCCATGATCGCGACCACATCGCCTGCGCCGACCGACAACGTCACGTCGCGGAGGACGTCGCGGGCGCCACGTCGCAGGCGGACGCCGCGAACCTCGAGGACGGGCGTCATGACGCGGTCGGCGCCTGCCACGCCGCTTCGAGCCTGCGCGCCAGATGCGCGAGCGGCAACGACATCATGAGGTAGAGGGCCGCGCACAACACACCTGGAATCACCCAGCTGCCGAGATTCGTCGCGAAGATCTGCGTCTGCTTGGTCAATTCCATCACCGTCAGGACCGACACGAGCGACGAATCCTTCAGCATCGCGACGAAGTCGTTGGTCATCGGCGCCAGGGCGAGCCGAAACGCCTGCGGCGCGCGGACCAGGCGAAGCGTCTGCCGGTCCGATAAGCCGAGCACCCTCGCGGCTTCCAGCTGGCCCCGCGACACCGCTTCGAGAGCACCGCGGTAGATCTCGCTTTCATACGCGGCGTAGTTGAGGCCCAGGCCGATCAGCGCCGCGACGAACGCGGGGAGCCGCACGACGGCTGCGAGCCCGTAGTAGATCACGAACAGTTGCAGCAGGATCGGCGTCCCCCGCATTACCTCCACATACGCCGTCAGCAGCAGCCGGGTCACGGCGCCGCCGTACACGCGCCCTATCGCGATGCCGGCGCCGCTGACGACGGCGAGCGCCATCGACAGGCACGAGAGCACCAACGTCACAAGCGACGCCGTCGCGAGGGACGGCAGATACCGGCGCGTCATGTCCAATGTCGAAATGGGCGTGGTCTCCGGAATGGCGGTCGCGCCCACCGGTGCGTCGGCGAGCACGCGCGCGAACAGCGGCGGCTGATCGTCGTTCCAGACGTTCCAGCGGCGGAGAATCGCCTCGAGGCGGCCGTCGCGCATTGCCTCCCGGAGAATCTGGTTGACTTGGTCCCGCAGGACGGTCTCGGTCGGCCTCAACACGCCGATGTAGTGCCCGACGGCGACGCCCTCATGATTCGTGTAGAGTCCACGCACCTTCCGCATCGACCGATCCGCCAGCACGTTGTCGAGCAGCACCGCGTCGACGCGCCCGTTCGCCAAGTCCCCATAGGGATGGACGTCGTCGTCGTAGGACACCGCGACGATGCCGTGGTCGCGCTCGGCGGCGAGGAGCAGTTCGTAGGCAATGGTGCCACCGAGCGTCGCAACGCGATGCCCGTTCAGGTCCGCAAACGAGCGAAAGCGGTCACGGTCCGCGTCACGGACCGTCAGGACCTCCCGAAACTCGTAGTACGGGACGGTCGCCGCGACGGCGGCGCGGCGCGCCGGGGTGTCCTCAATGCCGCTCAGGCCCAGATCGAAGTCTCCACGGGCCGCCGATTGGTCGAGGGAGGTGAACGTGATTTGGACGAACCGCGGCGACCGGCCGAGCGCGTGAGCCACGAGCTCGGCGATCTCGACGTCGAGTCCGACGACCCTGTCGGGCTGGTGCGGGTCGGCTTCGACAAACGGCGCGCCGCCCTCGGCGTCGCCGCCCCATAAGAAGAACGAAGGCTGGGAGGCCCGGAGACTCACATGGGGGACGGCGATGGCGGCCAGCGCGACCATCGTGAGACCGGCCAGGAGCGACGCGCTTCTGGTCGCGTTCATCGCGGTCGTGACCTTCATCTTGTCCCCGAGATGGTCCACAGCCGGCGCACGACCGACGTGAGGGCCAGTCCACTCACGAGAAACACGACGCACAGCAGCGCCACTTGTGGCCATCTGCCATACAGCGCGTTGCCAATGGCGAACAGCGAGGACCAGATCGCGGTGCATCCGGCCACCCAGCCCAGGATCGCCCGGGGAATGTCGTCGGGCGTCTCGGCACTCTCCGCCGGCGTCAGCTTCGCCTCGCGACGAATGACCTCCCAACCAGGACCGCACGGTCGGACCTTACGATAGAACCTAATCAGCACCGCGCGGTCGGTTTCGGGTCCCACAAACGCTGTCGCCACCCAGCACACGGTCGTAATGGCGACGGTCGACATCAGGGCCACATGCGTGCTGACGTGGGTGCCCTCCTTCGCCAGCACGAGCAGTCCGATCGACACGGCGAGCGAGCTGGTCATCGCCGCGACTTCGCACCAGGCGTTGACCCGCCACCAGAACCAGCGCACGAGGTACAGGAGGCCGGTGCCTGCGCCCACCTGCAAGATCACATCGAACGTGTCCTTCGCCGAGTCCATCAGGTAGACCGTTCCCGATGCACACGCGAAGAGCGCGACGGTCGTCGCACGGCCGACGCGAACGTAGTGCCGCTCGTCGGCGTCGCGCCGGATGAATCGGCGATAGAAGTCGTGTACGAGGTACGACGCGCCCCAGTTGAGATGCGTGAGGATCGTCGACGAGTTTGCCGCGATGAGGCCGCCGACCATGAGGCCGATAAACCCGGTTGGCAGAAATCTCAGCATCGCCGGGTAGGCGATGTCATGACCGAGCAACCGTGGATCCAGGTGCGGGAACGCGGTCTGAATGTCCGACAGGTTGGGGTAGATGATGACCGAGCAGAGCGCGACCAGGATCCACGGCCACGGCCGAAGCACATAGTGGGCGATGTTGAAGAAGAGCACGCCACCGAGGGCATCCCGCTCGGATTTCGACGCCAGCATGCGTTGTGCGATGTAACTGCCGCCGCCCGGCTCCGACCCGGGATACCACACCGACCACCACTGGACGGCGATCGGCATGATGAAGACCGCGACGGCCAGGTCCCAGTTGCTGCGGAAGTCCGGCAGGATATCGAGGTAGTTCAAGCCGCCCGGACCGCGGAGCACTGACAACTTGTCGACGAGGCCGTGCAGTCCGCCGATCTGGGGCGCCTCGACGGCAAAGTAGGCGGCGGCGATGACCGCCGCCATCTTGAGTCCGAACTGCACCATGTCGATCACGAGCACGCCCCAGAGCCCGGCATAGGCCGCAAACACGACATTCAGGCAACCTGAGAGCAACAACGTCTGCCAGCGATCCAGGCCGAAGAGAATGCCCGCAATCTTGCACGCCGCCAGGCTCACGGCGGCCATGATCAAGCAGTTGAACAGCAAGCCCAGGTACACGGCGCGAAAGCCGCGCACGACGGACGCGGCCGCGCCGGAGTAGCGCAGCTCGTAGAACTCGAGATCCGTCAAGACGCCGGATCGGCGCCAGAGCCGCGCATAGAAGAACACGGTCGCCACGCCGGTGAGCACAAACGCCCACCACACCCAATTCCCCGCCACGCCATTCCGGCGGACGATGTCCGTGACGAGGTTCGGCGTATCGCTACTGAACGTGGTGGCGACCATCGACAGGCCCGCCAGCCACCAGGGCACGGCTCGACCCGAGGCGAAGAACTCGGTCGTGTTGCGGCCCGCCCGCCGGCCAACGAAGAGTGCGGGCGCAAAGCACAGGACGAGCGACAGCGCGACGACCAGCCAATCGACCGCGGCGAGGTGCATGGCCCGCGGCATTCTATCGTGCAGCCTCGGCGCGATCGGCCCGACGGTTTGTCTGACGATGTCGCCCGCTAGCGCGGGCAAGTACGGGCCGCCCCTACGTCACTGGATGGCGCAGAAGACCGTCTCGAGCCGCGGCAACTCCCGCAACTCGTCGCCGGTCTGCCGATTGAGCGCTGCCGCCCGCCGTCAGCGTCGGGGGTGTCGATCTGTCGCTCGATCGAAACGACTTGGCCGCTCACGTTCAACAGGCCGATCCGGCGCGCCGGCGACCGTCGCGCTGAGGCTGGCTACGGAGCGGAGGTAGTAGAGGTCTCCGCGGTGGTCTTTAGCACTTCTGAAAACTAGGTCAAACTGCTGCGTTCTTACGCCGGCGCCTGGCGTACCTGGTCGCCAAGCCTACCAGCCCGCTGCCGAGCAACGTCAGACTCGCGGGTTCTGGAACAGCGGTTGATGCGCTGCCGGAGGTTGTCACCAGCAATTCCGCCGGCCCGCTAGGAGGGTTGCTGAAGAGGAAATGGAGCGCGTACGTCTGACCGACGACCGTGGTGACCGTCTGGGCGTACTGGTCGAAGCTGTCCTCGACGACGCCGCCCAGAGAGAGGGCGATGGTGCCCGTGCCAAACCCGTCGTCAAACGTAGAGGTATCGCTGCCAAACGGAGCCGGCGTGAAGGTCCAGGTCGGGCCCAGCAAGTTCGGCCCTCCGCCCGTTGTCAGGCTTATATCCTCGACGTTTTCGAAGCTCGGTATCTGGTACCCCTCAAACGTCACGGTCGTACTCGGGGTAATCGCGAGAATGTTCAGCGTGAAGGGCGTCAGGTTCTGGCCGGCCGGGTCTTCCAAGTCCAGAAGAATCGTGCTCGCCCTTGCCTGCCCCACGAATCCGGCGAAGACTAGCGCCAAGGTGAACACGCACGCTGCTGCCCGTTTCATGTCGACGCTCCCTACCCTGCGGCGAGTGGCCGGCCGGGGCGGAGGCTACCCCAGCAAGCGGCGGGCCAATGGGTTGACCCTCGTTTATGATTGGCGGTCTTGATCCCGCGCCTGATAATCCAGCGTTTGGCTGACATTTGTCCTTTCGCAAGGCAACGATGGTGCTCGCTGAGGGGAGGACCCAAGGACCGGCTCAAGATCGGCGGGCGGGGCGCGATCGGGTTCGCCGGCACGGAACTGCCCACGCGCGGCAGCGTCAGTGCGCGGCGACCGGACCGCCGCCGCCCTTGGGCTTGCGCATGAGCAGCACGAGCGGGGACAGCAGGACGAACAAGCCACCGAGCAGTTGAAAGATGTGGACGAACGTGACCATCTCCGCCTGCCGATGGAGTTCGCCCATGAGCGCGGCTTGCGCACGGCTCAGCGCGGTGACGGAATCGGCGCCGGCGGCCTTGAACCCATTCGTCAGCATCTCGAGCCGCGACTGGGACCCGACGTCATATGGGCTCAGGTGCGTGCCAATCGCCGCCGCGACCCGCACCTGGTCTCGGGCCAGAATCGTCGACGTCGCCGCAATGCCCATGCTGCCGCCAAGATTGCGCATCAGGTTGAACAAGCTCGTCGCATTGCCCATCTTCTCGCGTGAAATCCCCGCCATCGTCACGGTCGTGAGAGGCACGAAGAGCAGGCCCATCGCCATGCCCTGCGTCCACTGAGGCCAGAAGATGTCCCAATAGCCGGCCTGGAGGTTGAGCTGGCCGAGCCAGATGAGCGTGGAGCCGCCGATGACGAGGCCGGCAAAGAGCAACTTTCTCGAATCGACATGCCCGGTGAGGATGCCGACGAACGGCATGAACACGAAGGAACCTACGCCGCGCGGAGCCATCGCGATGCCGGCCTGGAGCGGCGGATAGCCGAGCAATGTCTGCAACATGATGGGCAGCAGCACGAGACTGCCGTAGAGCACGAAGCCCAGCACGGTCATCAGGAACACGCCGACCGCATAGCTGCGCTCTTTGAACACCCGCAGGTCAACGACGGGCTCCTTGGTCGTCAGCTCGTGAATGATGAGCGCGATGAGGGCCGTACCCGCCACGAACGACAGGATGACGATGTGGCTGGACGAGAACCAGTCGTCCTCCTGCCCTTTGTCGAGCACGAACTGCAGGGCGCCGATACCGACCGCGAGCAATCCGATCCCCCAGTAGTCGATGCTACGTCCCACGGCGTGCTTGATGTAGGACGGATCGAAGATGAAGAGCCGGGTCATCACGAGCGACGTGATGCCGACGGGCAGGTTGATGTAGAAGACCCAGCGCCAACTGTAGTTGTCCGTCAGCCATCCGCCGAGCACAGGTCCCAGGATTGGCGCCACGACGATCCCGAGGGCCCAGAAAGCCATCGCCTTGCCGCGGTCCTGTGGCGGAAAGGCCTCGAGGAGCACGGCTTGCGACAGGGGCTGGAGGGCGCCGCCGGTCGCGCCCTGGACGATGCGGAAGAACACGAGGACTGAGAGCGACGGCGCCAGACCGCAGAGGAGCGAGGCCAGCGTGAACCCGCCCACCGAGAGCATCAAGAGGCGCTTGCGGCCGAACAGGCCCGCCAGCCACCCTGTCATCGGCAGGACGATGGCGTTCGCGACAAGGTACGACGTCAGCGCCCAGGTGGCCTCGTCGACCGTCGCGGACAGGTTGCCGGCAATGTGCGGCAGCGACACGTTCACGACGGTCGTGTCGAGGACCTCCATGAACGTCGCGAACATCACCGACAGGGCGATGATCCAGGGATTGACGTGGCGGTGCGGCTGATCGGTCACTCGGTCGAGTTGTAGCAGAAAGATCGGCCGGCCGTCACGTGGCGCTAGGTGACGCCATGAAGGCGGGAAGGCTGGGAGGCCGGAAGCGGGTAGGCCGGAAGGCCGGTAGGGTCGCTACCGATAGATTATTACTTTGTGGTCAAAGTATAATTTCAGAGATCGACACCTGCCCTCATCCTCGGAAAGGAGCGCTTTATGGTTCGTTCCCGTTTTTGGATTGCCGGTCTCGCGGCGGTCGGCCTCGCCGGGGCCGCCTGCCATTCGACACGCCCGGCTACCTCCGCGCCGGCCGCCACTGTCGCCAACATGCCGAGCGTCACGCGGCGGACTCCCCCGCCTCCGCCACCGGCGGCGACCGCCAATCGGGCGGTCCCGCCCGCACCGACGCCAACCGAGGCGGAGCTCTTCGCCCGAAAGTCACTCGCTGAGCTGAACGGCGAACATCCACTCAGTGACGCATTTTTCGACTACGACAAGTACTCGCTTCGAGACGACGCCCGCGCCGCCCTCGCGACGGACGCAGACTGGCTGAAGCGCTGGGCCAACACGACGATCCGTGTGGAGGGCCACGCGGACGAACGCGGCACCGAGGAATACAATTTCGCGCTCGGCGAAAACCGCGCCAAAGCGGTCGAGGACTACCTCGTCTCGCTCGGCGTCCCGGC
>Ga0209580_10000569_pt1 | contig 19407 bp, 16 predicted proteins | sample Coa_R1_5_FD_187153 | JGI IMG/M metagenome (GOLD analysis project Ga0209580, IMG submission 187153) | Surface soil microbial communities from Centralia Pennsylvania, which are recovering from an underground coalmine fire - Coalmine... | ecosystem: Environmental > Terrestrial > Soil >... | reverse complement strand
AGTGCCTTGATCACGTCGAGCGGCGGGCGATCACGCATCGGCTTGAAAATGCCCTCCGCCAGCTCGACGAGTCCATCCGCGTCTACGAGTACCTGATCAAGCGGCCCGCCTCGGACATGGCGGCACCCGCGCATCCCGATCCGCTGGTGCAGGACATCTTGCAACGTCGGGCCGCGTACCTGACGGCGAAGGCCGACGCCCTGTTCGAGGTGGAGCTCTACCTCGTCCTCCTCTACGAAGGCTGGACGCCTCGCCGCGGTTCGTCGTTCCGTTCGCGCAGTGTCTTCGCTGCCATCGACGCTGCCCTCCGTCGCTGGTTCTCGGTCGAGACCGTCATGACCTCGCTGGCGGACCAGATCACAAAGGCCGCTGCCGATCTCCACCAGCATGCGCAGGCCTTCACCTTCAAGCTCGCGGACACCGTGGCGCCAAGTCTTCTGACGAAGGCCGAGGCATTCACGTTCTTCCGGCGTCTCCTCAACTACGCGCCCCACAAAGTCGACGGCGTCCATCTCAAATACGACACGCATCTGGATTTCTACGCCGCCGACTCCGCCATCGACTGCCATCGCGACCACCTCCAGCTCGACGCGTACCGGGTGAAGGTCCTCACGATGAAGGAGCCGCCAGCCCGCACCTTCGCCGCCATCCTCCAGGATCTCTCCGCCATCCCCAGCCCGTTCATCGCGTGTGTGGAATGGCAGCGGCGTTCGAATGCCGCGATGCGCCGCGAGATCCGTCGATGGATGCGGCACCACTTCAACCGGAAGTTCGCCTTCATCAATTACGTCAGTCCCCAGACGACGCCCGACGAAATGCTCGTCGACGAATCGGCGGCCGCGACCGTGCGGGAACTCGGCCAGACCCTCACCGCCCTCGAGGTCGACGGCCACGTTTTCGGCGCCTGCTCGCTGACGCTCGTCGCCTATGACCGCGACACCGCCCGGCTTGCCCGGACGGTCGCGGATTGTTCGAAAGTCTTTGCCGGGCACGACGGAGCACTCTACGAGGAGAGTTACAACCTCTTGAACGCGTGGCTCGCGATCGTGCCCGGCAATGCAGCGTACAACCTGCGTCGGCTCGCGCTCCTCAATACCCACGCCGCCGACCTCAGCTTGCTCTTCACCCTCGACACCGGCCAGCGCACGAGCGCGCACCTCGGCGGTCGCCCGTGCCTGGCCGTCTTTGAGACCGACGACCACACGCCGTACTTTTGGAACCTCCACCACCAGGACGTCGGCCATACGTTCATTCAGGGCGCCACCGGCTCCGGCAAGTCCTTTCTCTGCAACTTCATCGTCGCCCACGCGCAGCAGTACGACCCGACGACGGTGATTTTCGACCTCGGGGGGAGCTACGAGCGCCTCACCCGTCACCTCGGGGGCAGCGTCTGGAAGGTCGGCCTCACGCACCGTGAGTTCACGATCAACCCGTTCTGCCTGCCCGAGACCGACGAAAACCTGCACTTCTTGTTTTCCTTGCTCCGCGTGCTCATCGAATCGACTGACCAGTACGAGCTCACAGAGGACGACGACCGTGAGCTTTACGACGCGGTCAAACACATCTATAAAATCAAGCCGCCCCAACGCCGCCTGATCACGGTCGCCACCATGCTGCCGCACGCCCTGGCCCAGCACCTCCATCGCTGGGTCCAGGGCGGTCCCTACGCCGCGCTCTTTGACAATGCCGCCGACACGCTCACGTTCCAGCGCGTTCAGTGCTTCGATTTCGAAGGCCTCGATAACTTTCCGCTCATCCTCGAGCCGTTGCTCTTCTACGTCCTCCATCGGGCGAACGCCGCCATCCAGGACCGCACGGCCGATGCGACCTTGAAGCTCTTCTTCCTGGACGAGGCCTGGCGGTTCGCCCGCCACCCGAAGGTCAAGGCCTACATCACCGACGCGCTCAAGACCTGGCGCAAGCGGAACGCCGCCATGGTCCTCGCCACGCAGAGTAGCGACGATTTCCCCGACCGGGACCTCTTGCGCACGGTCATCGAGAGCTGTCCGACCAAGTTCTTCCTGGCCAATCCCAACCTGGACACCGACCGGGCCCGTGAGCTCTTTCACCTCAATCACATCGAGGCGCTCCGCATTACGCAACTGCAGGCGCACCGGCAAGCCCTGCTCAAACGTCCCGACATCTCGAAGGTGATCAACCTCACCGTCGACCCGACCGCGTTTGCCATGTACGACAACACCGCCCCCTATCCGGAGCGGTTGGCCGCCTCTCGTTAAAGGAGACTTCTCATGCGCCGAATCGTCCGGTCCCTCGCCCCCAATCGCTTCGTGCCCTTCGTGTCCTTCGTGGTGGAAGCTCTTCGTCTTTCGACCCCGATCGCCTTCGTGTCCTTCGTGTTCTTCGTGGTGAGTCTTTTGACCGTGTCCGTCCCCGCGGCCGCCCAAACCACTCGCGAGGTCGCGTACGACGCCCACGCCGTCGTCCGTGTCAACGCGAAAGTCCGATTCACAACGCTCATCATCCTGCCGGAGACCGAGGAGATTCTCGACTTCGTCTGCGGCGACAAGGACTTCTGGGTCGTCTCCGGCACGCAGAACCTCGCATATGTGAAGCCGGCCAAGGCCGGCGCCAGCACGAACCTCAATCTCGTCACCGCCAGCGGTCGCATTTATTCGTTTTGGCTCACGGAGGGAGCCGCCGACGCCGACCTCAAGCTCTACGTGACCGCTGGCGGCGCGTCGGCGTCGCCGGACACCGCGGGTGTGCGTCGGCAAGCGTTCTATTCGGCCGCCGACATGGATGAGCTGCGAAAGGCGGTGGACACGGCGCATAAGGACGCCGAGACCGCACGCGACCTGGCGGGGAAGTCCGCCGAGGACGCCGAGACGGCACGCCAGGCGGCAATCAAGGCCGCGGATGCCCGGATCGACCAGTTTCGGGCGGCGTATCCCACGCAGTTGGCCTTTCCGTACCTGTACAAGGCCAACGTCAAGCCGTTCTTCGTCGCCGCGATTTACCACGACGACAAATTCACCTACATCCGCGCGAACCCAACCGAGCTGCCGACCCTCTACGAACTCAAGGACGGCACTCCCAATCTCGTGAATTTCCAGGTCCAGAACGGTGTGTACGTCGTCCCCAAGGTGCTCGACCGCGGCGAACTAGTCGCCGGCAAGCAGAAGCTCGTCTTCGGCACCACGTGGAAGTAGGGGAGACCGTCATGTCCACCAACGACAGCCACACCGATCCGTCGCAGCCGGCCCCGCCCGTCTCCAGCGTTATCCCGCCCAGCGCGGTTCGCGACCAGCGCGTCGCTCCGTCCGGCGTGTTGCCGCGCCGTCTCCAGACCTGGCTCATGGCGGGCACCGCCGTGGTCGTCCTGCTCATCATTGTGCTCACCGGCCACACGACCGACCCGCGACCGCAAGTCGTATCGCACCCGGCCGATGCGGCGCCGGCTCCGGCGGACCGCATCCGGACGTTTGCCCAGCAACTGGTCGAGCGCGTCGCCCGCGACCAGGATGCGACAGCGGCGAGAGGCACCGCGTCCGTCAATTCGGCGGCTCCGGCGACCGAATCCGCGTCGCGCGCCAGCACGAGCGCGAACACGCTCGCCGACGAAGCCCGGAAGCGCGAAGCGCAGAGCCTTTTCGCCGACAACGTGGTCTTCAGCCGACGGCCGGCGGCCGAACAGCCTCCGACAAGATCGACCGGATCAGCGGGATCGCTCGGATCCCTTGGATCCACCGGCGCGACCGGATTGGCCGCGCCAGCGCGCGCGTTTCGCCAGCCGCCCACCAGCTCGGGCGCCCTCAACGCGCAACTCGCCATGCTCGAGCAGGCCGTCGCGGAATTGCCCGCAGTGACGGCCGCGGCTGGCGCGCATGCCGGCGCGGCATCGCCCGTGCTGACTCCGGCGCAGGCGGTACCGCAATTGCCCGCCATAGCGCCTGCCACGCCGTCGATGGCCGTGCCGCCACGTTCGGCCGACACCGCAACGGCGGCGGTGACGTCGTCAGGACTACCCGCGCTCGCCCGATCCGAGTCGGGCCGCCTGCCCGGCGAAACGGCGGCCGAGCACAAGAGCCAGGAGACGCCGGCCGACGGCCCGCGTTTGCGGATCCTCGAGGGCACCGTCATCGAGACGGTTCTGCTCACGCGCCTCAACGGCACGCTGGCTGGCCCCGTCGCATGCCTGGTCACGACGCCGGTGTATTCAGAGGACCGCCAACACGTGCTTATCCCCGCCGGCGCCCGCGTCCTCGGCGCCGCGGCGCCAGTGCAGAGCTGGGGCGACTCGCGCCTGGCTGTCAGTTTCCATCGGCTGCTCATGCCGGACGGCCACACGTACGGCCTGGACGGATTCCACGGTCTCGATCAGGTGGGGGAGGCGGGCGTCACGGAGGACGTGAACCGCCACTACCTCCAGATCTTCGGTGCTTCGGCCGCCATCGGCGCGCTCTCGGGCCTCGCGCAGTTCGGCACGACCAGCGGCCTCGCCTCGACGAGCTTTGGCGACGAGTACCGGCAAGCCGCCGGGTCCAGCCTCGCGTCATCGACCAGCCGGATCCTCGACCGGTACTTGAACGTGTTGCCGACGATCACGATCCGTGAGGGCTACCGCATCAAGGTCTACCTCACGGCCGACTTCGAGTTGCCCGTCTACGCTCCCGTTTCCGACGACGGAGGTCTCCGATGAATCCGGTCAGCCGTTTGCGTCGTGCAATTCCGGTCTTCCAGCCTTCCCGCCTCCCAGCCTTCCTCGCGGCGCTGGCCATCGTCGCCCTTGGCGGCGCCGCGACCCTCCGCGCCCAGACGCTCGCCATCCCTGTCTTCGATGCCGCGACGTACAGCGAAGCCATCATCGAAGCATTGGATCTTCTCGAGCAGCTGGCCAACATGTACTTCCAGGGCCAGCCCCTGCCCGTGGACATGGCGGCGCGGTACTACGCGTACTCGCCGTTCTGGACGACGAACAGCCTCTTCAGTCCCTATCCGGCCGCCCAGCCGGTGCTCAATTCCTTGAACGCCGGCGATGCGCTCGGCAATGGCTACCGACAGGTGGTCGACCCCCTCCAGGTGCCCACGGATGTCCTGGCCCTCATGCCGGCGGACCTGCAGCGGGAGTTCGCCGACCGCTACGCCACGATCCAACTCGCCGACAGCGTCGCCGCCATGGGGATCAACCAATCCGGCGTCGTCCGCGCGAACGGCAACGAGTTGCTGCAGACGCTGCAATCGATGCAAGCCGACGCCTTCACCCCCGTGAGCGACTATCAGACGCAGACCGCGCTCCTCGACAAAATCAACGGAGCGTCCGTCCTGAGTCTCCAGGAAACGGAACAAGCCAACCAGTTCCTCAGCGACGCCATCGAGCAGTTGGTCGTTGCCAATAAGCGCCAGCGCGATACCGAGGCCGCGGTCATGAACGCGACCATCAACCAATGGCGGTACGGCGCCCTGTATGGCCAGAGCCTCTTCAGCCGCACGGCGTCGGACGTCGACAGCTGGCGACTGCCATTCTGACCCGCCGTATGGGAATGGCGTCGATCGCCCGCGTCTGTGCCGCTGATCGCTCATTGAGAGGTTTGTAGCGGCGGCTTGCCGGGGCGCCGCGCTGCCCTCGGGCGGAGCTCCCCCGGACATGCCGCACGACGACCCAAGGGCATCGGCGCCCCGGTAAGCCGCCGCGACAGGAGAGTTGTTATGCCACCGAGTTTGGGTTACGACCCGATCGGCACCGTGCAGCAGGCCATCACGATGCTGCTGACCGTGCAGGAACCACAGTTCGTCGCAATCGGCCACCGGCTCTTTGTCTCGTTTGCGACCATCCTGGTGGTCTGGCGCGGCCTGCAGATGATGTTCACGTGGCGCGCGTCTGGGGGCGAAGCGTTCGGCTTCGCCAAGCTGCTCCTCTTCCTGGCGTTCGGCGACGCGATGATCGCGTTCTACGCCTCACCGCTGCCCGGCATTGGGCTCTCATTCTCCCAGCTCATCACCGGCGAGGCGTCGTACCTGGCGAGTCTTATCAGCGCCCAGTCGATTCAGAACGCCCAGCAGACCCTCAGCAATCTCTGGAACGCCCTCGAGCAGCCAGACGCCTGGTCGATCCTGGCGAACCTGATCTACTGGACGATGCTCATCGTCATCGGCCTGGCGCAATTCGCGCTCTTATTCATCGTCTCGTTCAGCATGATCGCCAGCGCCGTCTGCGCGCTCGTCGGCCCGCTCTTCGTCCCGTTCTTCATCGTGCCGACGCTCGAGTGGATCTTCTGGGGGTGGCTCAAAGCCTTCATCCAGTACTCGTTCATGATCGTCATCGCGAACGCGTTCGTCTTCGTCTTCGAGCACTTTCTGTCCGGCTTCCTGCAAACGCTCCCGACCGGCCTTCGCCTCGAGGAGCAGCTCCTGTACTCCGTACACGTCGTGATGATCCTGCTCACGTTCACGGTGGGCGTCTTGCTCGTGCCCTCGCTCACCAGTTCCATCTTCTCGGGCCGCTCCGGCGAATCCGTCACGCCCGGCGGTCTCTTCTGAGTCCTCGCTAGAACGGAACAAGGAGACCTTAATGGTTACGCCGGCGCCGCCCTACCAGCTCCCGCCCCTTGAGGACGCGAAGCGCCAGTACGTCGAGCTCTTCGGCTCGGCGCTGGTCATGAACACGTACCTCAAGATCGCCTTGCTCTGCGTCTCGCTGGTCGCCCTTGGCCTCCTGGCGCTCAACTTCCACACCATTAGGGTCTATGGCCACCTCAAGCCCTTAGTCATCCGGATCGACGACGTCGGCCGCGCGCAGGCCGTGCAATACGACACGCTGACTTATCAGCCGCAGGGCCAGGCGCCGGAGCTGAAGTACTTCCTCACGCAGTTCGTCACCACGCACTTTGCCCGCATGCGCGCGACGGTGAAGGAGCGCTACGCGGAATCTTTGTACTTCCTGGACGCTAGCCTGGCCGACGCCACCATGGCCCAAAACCAGCGCTCGCAGACTATCGAAGCGTTCGTCAACGGCGGCGGTGACGAAATCGAGGTGCAGGTCAAGAACGTCACCCTCGACGAGCTGAAGGCCCCGCCGTACAAGGCCGCCGTTGACTTCGATGAGGTCTCTTACGGCCCCGGGAGTCGCGAGGAAAAGAAACGCGACACCTTCGTCGCCCAGATCACGTTCGTCCTCCGCGACCAGGTCCCCAACGCCATGATTCTGCTCAATCCGCTGGGCCTCACGATCACCTACTTCCGCGTCGACCAGGCCTTCCGATGACCACCAACTGCGCGTTCCTTGCCGCGATGGTCACGCTCATGCTCACGGGCTGGGTCCTCGGCCAAATCGACTTCCTCGCTCCCTACAAGCACTTCCTGATCCACCAGTACCTCTGGTACGTCGTCTCGGCCATCGGCCTGGTCTTTCTCAATCTCTTCGCGCTCTTCCAGCTCACCGCGCGCCGTCTCTTCCTCAAGGACACGGGCCGCAAACTCGCGCACGTCGGCAAGCAACTGCAGACGGTGGACACGATCGATCGGGAGCTGGCCGAACGCCTGGCGACCGAGCACGAGGGAGCCTCACCTCGTGTCCCGTAGCCGCGACTCCGACGCGAGGGATGTCCGCGATGTCCGTGCCCATCACGGCGCCGACACCCGCTCGCGCGGCCCGCGGTCAGGCCATCGCCACCGATCGAAGGACCGCCCGCGCGACTGGGCCCGCGAGCCGATCCGCGACCGTCCGACTCGTCACGTGGAGCTGCCCACCCGTGGCCTCACCCTGCCGCGGACGCCGGAGCGGGAGCCCGTCGAGGCCGACGGTCGAGCCTACCGACTGCGGGAATCCGAGACCAGAATCCTGGCCACCGTCGGCGCGTTTCGCGTCGTGCCCGTCGCCGATCTTGAGCCCCGACGGACCGGCCGCGAGCCGTGGAACGGCGATTTTCAGGCGCTGGTTGAGCAGCGGCTCATCGAGCGCAAGACGGTCGTCATCAACCGCGAGCCGACGCCGATTGTTGCACTCACGCGCGACGGTCAGCGCCTGCTCGACGCCCATCAGGACCCCCGACCCGACGGTCGCCATCAGCGGTACCACGCCGGGTTTGTCAAGCCGCGCGAGGTCGCGCACGACGCCCAGGCGTATCGCCTCTATCAGGCCGAAGCCGCGCGCATTGAGGACGCTGGCGGCCGCGTCAGCCGAGTCGTACTCGACTACGAACTCAAGCGCGACTACCAGACCTTCTTGCACCGAAAGGACCGCCCCAAGGACGTCACGAACGACGAGGACATGCGCACGTTCGCGGCCGAGCGCGCGCTCCCCATCATCGACGATCACTTGGAACTCCCCGACTTGCGCATCGAGTACGAAACCCGCGACGGCGATTTCCAAGTGCGCGATGTGGAGCTCGTCACTCAGCACTACTCTCGCGGCCAGCTGGCCGGCAAGTCCCGTGCCGGCTTCGCGCTCTATCGCGCCATGGGCGGGGCTCGCCACGGCGGAAAGGCTGGCGGGACCCCATTCGACCCGCACTACCTGGAGTTGCTCACATGACGTTCGACGAACGCGTCCTTGCCCTCGAGTACCTCGGCCTGACCCCTCGCCAGACGCGGTTCCTGGTCACCGTCGCGCTACACGGGGGCTACTGCGTGCGGCGGCAGTACCTCGCCTTTGCCGGCGTGGCGTACGGCAAGACCGTCCGCGATTTTCTCGATGGGCTCGTCAGGCAACGCCTGGCGGAGCGCTTTCTCTTTCATGGGAACCGCGGCCACATCTATCACGTCCACGCCCGGTCGATCTATCGCGCGATCGACCAGCTCGACAACCGCAATCGCCGCCACGTCAGCCCGGCGGTCATCGCCCGCAAGCTCATGGTGCTCGACTTCGTCCTGACCGAACCCGAGGCCGACTGGTACGCGACCGAACAGGACAAGGTCGCCCTCTTCGCCGAGCGCTTCCGGGTTCCGCAGAGCGATCTCCCATCCCGCGTCTACGACGCGTCCGACACCCTCTTGCCACCGACCACGCGGTACTTCATTCACAAGCTACCCATTTTCCTCCCTGGTCCTGAGGGCCCGGACGTCGCCGCTATCGACGCTGCCAGCACGGCCGACGAGGCCAGCGCGGTCGACGCTGCCAGATCAGCCGACGAAGCACCCGACGACCGTTCGGTCACCAGCCTCCGGGCCGGCTCCAGCAGCCGTCGCGTCGTTGGCGCGATCGGCGTTCCGCATTTCGTGTACCTCGTCAACGAGCCCACCGGGCACGGCCTCGAACGGTTTCTGGCCGACCACGCCAGGCTGCTTGCCGCCCTGCCGGACTGGACCGTAGTCGCAGTGTGTCCCGCCGGCCAGCCGGGCTTGCACGCGTGCCGTGCCGCCTTCGAGCGGTATCGCGGCGGCACGACCACGGCGCGCGTGCCCAGTGACGCGACGGAGTTGCGCTGGTATTTCCACGCGCGCCGGCTGGTGGAGCAGGGAGAGCTGCGAGACCTCTCCGTCGACGACATCCGCCGGTATCAGACCATCCGCGCGCGCCGCAACGGCGCGGGAACCGAGGGCCTGTACGCGGCCTGGCTCCGCGGTGGCGATGCGGCAATCCAGGCGGCCGTGCAGCCCCGCCACCCGGCCTCGGCGGCCCCCGTCGGCACCCTCTGGCTGCGCGAATTGCCCTTCACGTACAGCCAGTTCGGCGCCCTGCCCGGAGTCGCGTAATGGCGAAAGCCACCAAAGCACTGCTGGCCCCACCATCGGCCCCTTGCTGGCCCCGCGGCTGGCCCATGCACCGCGGCGCCAGCGGCGAATCACGTGCCCGCATCTGTCGCTGCAGCCGTCACTTGCCCAGCGAGCGGGGGCGCCGGCTGCCCGCGACCGGCGGCGACATGCGCCGCCGTGCAAACCCCATCCAGGTCACGGGCGAGGGGGGAGCGACCCACCTTTCGGGTCGCTCCCCCCTCGCCCAGGTCCATTTATTCGTCACGCCACACACCACACCTAACTGATCGGAAGGAGCGAGTCATGCCTCTCATCAAACCGCGCACGCGCCGCCTCAAGATCGTGAGCGTCACCTGTCGTCTGGAAGCGTCCGAGCGCGACACGCTCGTGGACTACGCCACGTTCATCGGCGAGTCGATCCACTACGTCGTCAGCCAGCTCATCGCGACCACGATCGCGCGCGATCGCGAGTTCGTCGATTGGCGCCTCACGCACGCGGCCGAACTCGCGGCCGCGCACCAGAGCGCGGATGCGCCCGACAGCACAGATACGCCTCCGTCACGTCGCGCCCGGCGTCTCCAAGACAACGCGCGTTGAGTGGAGGCGTCATGCGCGTCCTGATGGACTACCGATTCGCGGGCAGCCTGGTGTTGGCCCTCATCACCGGCGTGACGGGTCTGCACCTGTACCCGTGGCCGGCCGACAACCCCGCGCTCGGCCTGATTCACGAGCTACGGCCGTCGCTCGCGGCGGCGCTGGCGTACGGGTACGCGACCCTCTGGTTCAGCACGCCCTTCTTCGCGTTCAGCATCGCGAGCGCCCTCGTCTACATCTTCGTCGGGCGCGTGGACCGCGCGCCCCGCCAGCGTCCGCTGCCACCGTATCCGGCGCCCGAGACGCGCGAGGATCTCTTCCTCGTCCTGGGCGAGCACCATTACCGTGCGTCCCCGAGGCGGGCCCACGATCCCCGCTGGCTCGTCATGCCGGCGCGCGGACTGTACACCGGCATGATCCTCATTGGCGCCACGGGATCGGGCAAAACGTCGGCAGCGCTGTATCCCTTCGTCGAGCAGCTCCTGGCATATCGCGCCAAGGATCCGGCGCAGAAGGTCGCCGCGCTGGTCCTCGAAGTGAAGGGCACCTTCTGCACGAAAGTGCGGAGCCTTCTCAAGCGCCACGGCCGCGAGGCTGACTACGTCGACGTCGGCCTGGCCTCGCCGTATCGGTACAACCCGCTCCACAACGATCAGGAGCCCTACGAGTTGGCTGCCGGCATCGCCACGCTGATGACTAACCTCTTCGGCAAAGGCAAGGATCCGTTCTGGCAACTCGCCGCGACGAACCTCGTCAAGTTCGTCATTCTTCTTCATCTACTCCTCGACGACTACGTCACGCTCTTTCAGGTCTACGAGCACGCAATCAGTCAAGCGAAGCTCCGGGCCAAGATCGCCCTCGGCGAGCGCCGGTTCCTCACGCCCACGCGCCGCCTCGTCGTGGACAAGCGGCAGCACCTGGCCTTCCCGGATCTTCTGAGTACGTGGACTTGGGAGACGGCCGCCAGCGCCGACGACACCTGGACTCACTGGTCGGCGGATCGCGAAGCCGCACTCACTGCCGCCAAGGTGCCCCATCGGCTCGAGGACGTCGCTCCCGCGCCGGAGGACGCTGACAGAGTGGCGCGCTTCGAGGCGGTAAAGCGCTGGTTCGAGGATGACTGGACCCAGATCGATACCAAGCTCCGCACGTCAGTCGTCGAGGGCATCAGCGTCTTTCTCTCCGCCTTTGACGACAACCCGCGCGTGAAATACGTCTTTTGTCCGCCTAAAGAACTCTACGACCCAGTCGCGAATCCTCACGGCTGCTTGGGCGTGCCGCTGCCGTCCCTGGCGGATCAGATCGAGCAGGGCAAGGTCGTGGCGCTCAACTTTCCCCTCGGCACGAATCCCAACCTGGCCCGCGCGCTCGGCACGATGTTGAAGCTCGACTTCCAGCGCGCCGTCCTCAATCGCATTCCTCAAATGGAGCTGCACCCCTCTCGGCCCTGGCGTTCGGTGGCCTTCATTTGCGACGAGTATCAGGAATTGGCGACGACGGGGCAGAACGAACCGTCAGGCGATGAGCGGTTCCTTTCCCTCGCCCGGCAAGCCAAGTGCATGCCAATCGTCGCGACGCAAAGCATCAGCTCGCTCCGCTCGACGCTCGAGGGCGAGTCCTGGCGCACATTGTTGCAGGGCCTGCGCACGAAGGTCTTCCTTTCGGTGACCGATCACGCCACCGCGCAACTGGCGGCGGACCTCTGTGGCAGGGTCGATCGACTCAAGCCCAGCTACGCGTTTACCGAAGCCGGGCAGGACGCCAACGTCAGTCTGGTGACCGGTCGGCCGGGTGCCCAGAAGACTACCGTCAGCACGACGAAGACGTACACGCTGCAACGCGAGTACCTCTTCGAGCCCAAGGTCTTTCTCGAGCTGACCAATGCGCAGGCGATCGTGCTGCTGTACGACGGCGTGCGGCCCCACCCACCCACGTACTGCTACCTCAAGCCCGACCACCTGCCTGTCGGGACCAGTTACTTCGATCATCTCGCGGCGAAGGCCCTCTGAGGTCCCTCATGAGCTTCGACGTCATCCTCCCGTTCCTTGGTCCCATTGCCCCGCTGATCCACGACGCCGACGTCAGCGAAATCATGGTCAACGGATCCGGTCGCATCTTCGTCGAGCGTCAGGGGATCGTCGAGGAGATGACCGGGGTCCATCTGGATGAGCGCCACCTCATGGTCGCCGTCAAGAACATCGCTCGCGTGCTCGGCGATGATGTCTCCGAGGACCGGCCGATCCTCGACGCGCGGTTGCCGGACGGATCTCGGGTGGCTGCCGTCCTCCCGCCCTGCAGCCTCGGCGGCACCACCCTCACCATCCGTAAGTTCCAGACGCGCGTCTTCACCGCCGACGAACTCGTCCGTATCGGCACGCTTACGCCTGGCGTGCTGGACGCCGTGCGGACCGCCATCGCCCGCAACGACAACATCCTCATCAGCGGCGGCACAAGCACGGGCAAGACGACGCTCCTCAACGCGCTCACGGAGTTTCTGCCGGCCACGAACCGCGTGATCGTCATTGAGGACACCGCGGAGCTGCAGCTCGACCTCCCGAACCTCCTGCGTTTTGAGACCCGTCGTGAGCTGGGGAGTGTCCCTGCCGTCACCATCCGCGACCTGGTTCGTGCCGCGCTCCGCCATCGGCCGGACCGGATCATTGTGGGCGAAGTCCGCGGCGGGGAAGCCTTCGACTTGCTGCAGGCCCTCAACACCGGCCACGCCGGCTCGCTCTCGACGATTCACGCCAACTCGGCCACCCAAGCCTTGGACCGGCTGGCCGCCTGCGTCGTGGAGAGCGGCGTCGACCTGCCGTATCAGGCCGTCCGCTACCAGATCGCGGAGGCGATCCGCCTGGTCCTGCACCTCGGTCGTCGCCACAGCGCGCGGGTGACGAAGGAACTGCTCCGCGTCGGTCGCTACAACGCCAGTCAGGACCAGTACGAGATCGAAGACCTGCAACGACCACCAAGTCCCGCTGGTGAGGCAACGTCTGGCCATGAGTGAACACGAGCCACGACAACAACAACAACAACAACAACCAGGAGGGAACCGTTATGAACGACGCACGTGAACGACAGACCGACACACCGCCACAAGACGGGTCGTCCCATCTATGGCCTGATACTCGACGCTGGTCATCCCGCATCGTGGAGGCCCTGCGCCACCGTCTCGAGACCGTCCGCCGGGATCGACAGGACCGAGATGAGGCGCCGGGACAATCCCCATCAACGGCGGCAGCGCCCGAGCCCTGGGCCAATCCCGCGCGCGAACGGCGCCGCGCCATCGCCGCGCTACTCGCGCGCCCAACCGCCAGCCTCCTCGAGATGCGCCGCAAGGTCGAGGCCGGGATGGTGCTCTCGCGCGCCGAATGGGCGGTTCTCGCGCAGTTCGTCAGCACCGCGACCGAGACCTGGCAGTTGCCAGAAGGGCACGTGTCCGCCGCCTCGTTTGTTGCCGTGCTGGACGCGTTCCTGGCCGTCTACACGCTCCGGCGCGCGTATGAGTCCAAGCTCGATCCGAATTTCCTGGCCAACTTGCCGAAGGAGTGTCGCCCGACGTCCCCGACATTGACGACCGGGGCCGGCCGCGCGACGTGTGAACTCGTGCGCGAGGCGGTGCTCGAGACCCGTCGCCAGGTGATCGATCCCGCCATCCAGGCACAGCCCATTCGGAGTGGACGCAATCTGGCCCTGCTGCTGGTGGAGGAGCGGCTCTGGGGCACGCAGGCGGTCGACCGAGTGCTCCGGCCGTTTTGGCCCACGCTCTGGCGCCTGGCGGCCCGCGGCCATTTCAGCGTCACGGAGCAGCCCATCCGTGAACGGGCCACGCCGCCCCGGCCCGATCAACTGCCGCCGATGGTGTTCGTTGCCGAAGGGCCGTTCAGCTTGTCCTTCTTGCCGGACGAGCACGGAGAGGTCGCCACGCTGCTCAATCTTCCGGCCCCGCGAGGGGCGGCCTATCCGATGGGCTCGTTTCAGCGGTTCAGTGAGTTCCGCGCCATGGTCCACGCCATGGCCAGTGACCAGCAGCCGCGGTCCTGGAACGGGGAGCACTTCCTCGCTTTCCGGACCGGGGTCAGTGCGGACGAGTCGACGGTCATCCTATTCCGCGCGCACGACAACGGCATCCAGTTCTCGTTCTCGTCCGACGAGTGGGCCGCCATCGACCGTTTGTTCCGTCAGGCCTGGACACACCCGGAGATCGCGCGCATCTGGGAAGCCCTCACGTCGGCGTACGGAGCCGCCTAAACCCTGTGGTCCGCTCGGGTCACGACCTGCCGTTTCTCGCTACCGTGGACGAAACCGCCGCGCTTCTGCGCACGACCCGCAAGGCGGTCTACGTGATGATCGAACGCGGACTCCTGCCGGGCGTGACGCGTCTCGGCCGACGCGTGCTCGTGCGGTCGGATCGTCTGCTAGAGTGGGTCAACCAAAACTGCGCGTCATCGCCGAAGGAGTAGGCGATGAGCGTGAAAGTCCGACCCTATCGGCGTGGAGGATGGGAAGTTGATGTACGCGTACGGTTGCCTGACGGATCAGAACGGCGGGAACGAAAGCGCGCGCCCGCCTCGTCGCGATCGGCAGCCATCCGTTGGGGCGAAGCGCGCGAACGGACACTGCTCGTCCATGGGCTCACACAGCCCAGAAAGGAGAGTCCGACACTCAGGGAGTTCTGGCCGCGATTCCTGGACGGCTACGCGCGGGCGAACCGCCAGAAGCCCAGCGGGATCGCGGCGAAGGAAACGATTGGCCGTGTGCATCTGATTCCGACGTTGGGGGCGCGGCGCCTGGACGCGATCACGACCGAAACAGTCCAGCACCTCAAGCACCAGCTTCGGGATCGGGCACCGAAGACCGTGAACAACGTGTTGACGGTCTTGAACGTGTTGCTGAAGAAGGCCGTCGAGTGGGACGTCATCGAGCGGATGCCGTGCACGATCCGGTTGCTGCCGATTCCGAAGGGCTCGGCGGGGTTCTACGACTTCGAGGAGTATGAGCGGTTGGTCGGAGCGGCCAAGGCGATGGATCGGACGGCCTACCTCATCGCGCTGTTGGGTGGGGAAGCGGGCCTCCGGTGCGGCGAGATCATGGCGCTCGAATGGAGCGATATCGACCTTGGCAAACGACAGCTGTGCGTGCAGCGGTCCGACTGGAAGGGTCAGGTCACGACCACCAAGGGCGGACGGCTGCGGTACGTACCGTTGACGGTTCGGCTGGCGACGGCCCTTCGCGACTATCGCCATCTGCGCGGCGCTCGAGTGCTCTGTCAACGCGACAGTGCACCGCTCACACAGAAGATCGTCCAGGACCACGTGCGGCGGTCAGTCCGGCGCGCGCAGCTCGCGACGAGCGGCGTGCATCGACTGCGGCACACGTTCTGTTCGCACCTTGCGATGCGCGGGGCACCGGCGCGTGCGATTCAGGAGCTCGCCGGGCACATGGATCTCGCCACGACGCAGCGGTACATGCACCTCAGTCCCGCGGCGATCGAAGGGGCGATCCGGCTCCTTGATCAGGCCAAACCCGTACACAGGTTTGGAGACATGTTGGAGACGGCCGATCGCGAAATGGGTAAGTCGTTGCAATAAAAAGAGATAAGTGGTGGAGGCGGCGGGAGTCGAACCCGCGTCCGAAAGGCCTGTCGCTACCGGACTCTACATGCGTAGCCGTGCTTGAGATTTCGCGGCCGGCGTCGAAACTCGGCGAAAGCGACGACCGCTAGCCCGGAAAGTGTCACTCGGCCGCTTCGGGCGCGCGGCCGAGCCATCCTGCTAAATGGCGTTCGTTCCCAGCCCGCAGGCTGGCCGGGGCGAACGTCGCGAGCCTAATTAGGCCGCGAGCGCAAGCTGCGTGTTCGCAGTTACGTTGTTTTTCCGCTGGTTTAACGAGTCGGCGGAGCTCGGCATGCATCCCGTAGTCCCTTGCCCCCGTCGAAGCCGTTTCGCCCCCACAGAGATCCCATCCATTCTACCGCAGCCCCGTCCCCTGTCTTTCGGGCTCCCAGCCTTCCCACGTTCAAGCCCTCACTTCGGATCGATAATACGTGCCACCGTCATGCCCGTCGAACAGCGCCTTCGCGAGATGTTGGACGCTTTTACCGCGCGCGTCCGCGAAGACCTCGACTCGCGCGCGCAAGACCTGGCCGGCGCCCTGGCCCGGGTCGTCAAGGACGCCGACCTCGCCATGCGGGCCGAGACCGAACGGACCTTCGCCAGCGAACGCCAGCAGCTCGAGGTTCGGTTGGCCGAGGATCATGCCGCGCTCGCCGCGTTGAAGGACGACCTCCATCGGGGGATCGCCGAGGAGCGCCGGAAGCTCAACGCGCGCCTCGCCGACGAGCAAGCGGCCCTGGCGAGCCTTCAGGCCGAAGCCCGAGGGAACCAGGCCGCGATGCTCGTCCGCCTCCTTGACGCCGTGCGGCGGCTCGACGCCGCGCCATCGCTGAGCGCCATCCTCGAGTCGCTGGCGCAGTGCACACTCGCCGAGGCGTCGCGCGTCGTGATCCTGATCGTGAACGGTGACACCCTTCAGAGTTGGGGGCACTTCGGGTTCGCACCCGGCCAGGGCACTTTCGACATTCCCGTCCACGCCGTCGACCTCCTGACCTCCGTGCTGTCGACACAGCAGTCGGCCGTCTTCCGTGCCGCGGAGGCCGACCACGACCCGAGTCTGCCGCCGTTCATGCGGCCGCCGCCCGGACATGTGGGCCTGATCGCACCGCTCGTCGTGGGCGACGAGGTCGTGGCCGTGCTGTATGCCGACGGCGCCGAACAGGACGCCCGTCCGGACGAACACGCCGGGCATGCCGGGTGGGCCGACGAGGTGGAACTGATTGCCCGCCACGCCCGGGCGCGCCTCGAAAGCGTGACATCGGAACGCACCGTGACCGCGCTGACGCGGACGGCCTGAACGTCCGACAATATAGGGGCAGTGGTCGATAATTCCCGTCGAGTTCGAATTCGTCGCCTGACGGCCGCCAGCGTGACCGTCGTCGTGTGCCTGGGCGCGGCGCCAGCGTCTGTTGCGCGTGCCCCGACCAGCGTCTTGACGGCCCGCGATCTCTGGCTCGCGCCTTCGTCCACCCGAGCCGCAAGTGAGCAGCTGGCAACCGCCGTGGACGACCTCGTCGCGGGCCGCCCGGCCAGGGCGTTGCCCCTGTTCGCTAGAGCCGCGAACGACCCCGTGATCGGACCGTACGCCAGGCTCTACGAGGGTCGCGCCCAACTCGCGCTCGGCGCGCCCCGCGCCGCGGCCGCGTTAGCCGAGAAAGCCGCCGTCGGCGCATCCGGGTACCTCCAGCAGACCGCGCTCGTGCTGCTGGCGGACGCCGATGAGGCGATGGGTGATAACGCCGGCGCCGTTCGGGCCCTCGAGACCCTGGTCGATCGTCGCCCCTTGGATCCCGCGCCCGTCTACCTGCGCCTCGGCAACGCCGCCAGCGCCGCCGGCGACCGGGCGGTCGCGACGCGCGCCTGGCGCACGGTCTACGAAAACTACCCCCTCAGCGACCAGGCCGACGACGCGGCGTCGATGCTGAACAAGACGGCACCCGGGTCGCTGACGCCGACCGTCGATTCGCTCGGCGCCGACTTCGCTCGCGCCGAGCAGCTCTACGACGCAAAGCGATTCACCGATGCCCGGAAGGCCTTCCTGGCGATCTCCAGCGTGGCGACGAACGACGATCGGGATCGGGCCGATCTTCGCGTCGCCGAATGCGATGAGCAGTTGAAGCACGCCGCCGGGGCGCTGGCCGCCTTGAAGACGCTGCTCGAGAAGTCCACACCGCGTGAGCCCGAGACGCGCTACTTCTATCTGTCCGCGGTGCGGGATCTCGGTCACAGCGACGAGTACGTCGTCCTCGCCAATCAGTTCGCGGACCGCAACCCCGCCGACCCTCTCGCCGAAACCATCCTGTTCGACCTGTCGCAGTACTTCACGCGGCAGAACGACGACGCCAGGGCCGCGGCCACGGCAGCCGATCTGTACCGCCGTTTCCCTGCCGGGGCGCACGCCGATCGTGCGGCGTGGCGCGCCGGCTGGTGGGCGTACAAGAACGGGGACTACGCAACCACGGTCGCCACGTTCTCGTCGGCCGCGGTCACGTTCCGTCACGCCGACCTGCGGCCCGCCTGGCTCTACTGGACGGCTCGGGCCAACGATCGGCTGAACGACCGCGAGGCCGCCGTGGCCGGCTTCCGTCAATGCATCGCCGACTACCGCAACACGTACTACGGCCGCGAAGCCAGGCGCGAGCTCGACGCTTGGCATCTCGCCGTCGACCCTGAGCCCGCCCCGAGTGCAGACCCGCCCGGGCGCCCGGACCCGGCCGCCATCGCGCCAGGCCCCTTGCCAGCCAATGCCGCGGTCGTGCGCGCGCTCCTCGGTGCCGGCTTGTACGACGACGCGGTCGGTGAGCTGCGGCTCATCGAGCGCGACGGCGGGACATCGCCGCTCATCGAGGCCAGCCTGGCTTACGCGCTCAATCGCAAGGGCGAGCTGCGGCCTGCCATTCAGACGATGCGGCGCGCGTACCCGCAGTTCCTGGCCGCCGGCGGGGAAGGACTGCCGGCCGATCTGCTCGAGGTGATTTTCCCGGTCGCGTACTGGGACCTGATCCGGAAGTACTCCGAGGCGCACAAACTCGATCCGTACCTGATGGCCGCGCTCATTGCCCAGGAATCGACGTTCGACGCCGGCGTGAAGTCATCGGCCAACGCCTGGGGCCTGATGCAGGTTCTGCCGTCGACCGGGCGAGAGTATGCCCACAAGCTCGGCATCACGCCGTTTCGCACGAGCCGGTTGACCGACCCGGAGGTCAACATCCGGATCGGCATGGCGATGTTCGCGGACCTCCTGGATCACTTCGGTGACCTCTCGCTCGCGCTCGCGGCATACAATGCCGGCGAGGACCGCGCGGAGCACTGGAAGGCGGCTCGGCAAGGCGTCGCTCGGGATGAGTTCATTGACGACATCCCGTATGCCGAGACCCAGAACTACGTGAAGCGGATTCTCGGCACGGCGGAGGATTACCGCCGGCTCTATCAGACCGGGAAGGCCACGCCCATCGTCGCCCGCAAGGTACGATGAGCCGCCGCCCCGGTGGTCGGGGCACCCATGACTGTTTCCGCTCGTCCTCGGACGTCCCTGAAATCCGCGCAG
>Ga0209580_10000568_pt1 | contig 19478 bp, 17 predicted proteins | sample Coa_R1_5_FD_187153 | JGI IMG/M metagenome (GOLD analysis project Ga0209580, IMG submission 187153) | Surface soil microbial communities from Centralia Pennsylvania, which are recovering from an underground coalmine fire - Coalmine... | ecosystem: Environmental > Terrestrial > Soil >... | reverse complement strand
TCGGCCCGATCCGCGAAACGAAAACCTACGATACGAAGTTGGGACTCGGCTTTTTTCCAAGTATCCCCCAAGTGGATCGCATGTTGCGAAGCGCCGGATTGCTGTTGGCCGGCGGCGGACGATCAGTTGTTTTGTAAGTATTTGATTGCACGACGTAGGCCAGCAACAGTGTCTCCGAACGTTCCAAACGCTGTGTTACACCGATTGCACAGCCAACCGCGAAACCGACCAGTTTTGTGATTATGGTCGATGCACACTCGGCGCTCTTGGTTGCAATGATCGCAATGAGTCGGGACCGGAAGTCGGATCGTTGACTCGATGACTGGTTTGTAGCCGCCTCGCGCTGCACGGTAGCGGGCTTCATGGAGTGCATATCGAAGTCGGTTCTTCCGGCGGTATGTTCGCGTCGTATTCTTGCACTTCTCAGTAGCCGCGTGGCGGCGCTTTGCGGCTTGGCCGCGCGCCGACGCATTGTACCGCTTCATGTAGGCTTTCTTATCGAATGGCATTCCGTATCCTTTACAAAATGGCATGACATGCGTCAAGGGTCTGTGGCAGAGAGGGGATGCTGCCATGTCAGCTTTCGACTACATCAAATTCCGCGGGACCGCTGACAAACTCATTCAGAAGTTTGGCATGAAAGCGAGCTTGGTTCGCGGTGGCGTGTATCGCGACTGTTGGCTCGTCATCACCGAATTCATGCCGAAGGATGCAGAGAGCGCGCTCGCCAATCCAACCGACCGTCAGGTGTTCATTTCGGCCGGCCTCGGTGCGATGCCAACCCTGCCGCCCGACTTCTCCCTGGATCAGATCGTGACCTATAAACAGCCGGCGGCTAACCCCCCGGTGCAAGACGAAGTTTTGCCGTTCACAATGCCGATCAAGCCCATTAAACCGGCCGGTATCGCGGTCGCGTACCAAACGGCCGTTCGGCGGTAAGAGCCGGGAAACCCCGGTTGCCGTAGGGGCTGGAATATGGTTAATGGCCGTGTTAAGGCTATGGGACCAGTGAGGGTATCATGGCTGAGACGAACGACCGACGCGAACTGATTTTGGAACGACTCGCCACGATCCTATCGGGCCTCACTATCCCGATCCTTGGCGGCCCTGCGCCGAAAGTGGCGACGAGTATTCCGGCCGGCAACTTTGTCCGCAACCGGAATGAATTGGACGCGAAGGCAGTGCCGGGCATCATCTTGCTCGACGCCGATGAAGTCCAGGTGCCGTACAAGCGCCCGGAGCGGGGTATGACCGAACGGGGTGTTCCCGACACGATCATGAAGATGACCCCTGAGATTTACGTGATCCTCGACGTTCGCGGTATCACGAACGAGAATGTCGGGCCGGACTTGAATGCAGCGCGACTCGCGATCCTGGCGGCAGTGTTGCCGGATCAACAGTTGCAGAAGATCGTGGGACCGAACGGGGACATTTGCTACGACGGTACAGTGACCGACCTAGCACGCAACCGTTCGATGAAGGGCCAGTTGGGGATTTCGTTGACGTTCAAATACCCCCTCAAGTTGCCTGAGTACCGCGGTGTGTAAGTGATCTTTTGGAGGAAGTGCCATGTCCGATCCGCAGAACCCGGCATTCGATATTGAAGGCTCACTTATCAGCCCGAATATCGGCAACTACTACATCGGCAAGGGCGAAGTTTACATCCGCTTGCTCGGCGAGCCGGAATTCATCCCGGTCGGCAACTGCCCGACCTTCGAGTTCAAAGCGGACGTGAAGCAACTCGATCACTATAGCTCGATGACGGGCGTCAAGGTCAAAGATTTCACCGCGGTCATCGAACTGTCCGGCAGCTTGACCATGGTGCTTGAGGAATTCACCGCGCGCAACATGGGCTTCGCGTTGCTCGGTCTGCCGACTGGCGGCCCGTCGCCGACTCCCGACACCATCGACATTTTCGCTGACCCCGTGATTTACGGCTCGGTGAAGTTCATCGGCGCGAACGACATTGGCCCGATTTGGACGACCACGTTCCCGCTTGTCTCGATCAAGCCCAACAAGGCGCTGTCGCTCATTGGCGACACGTGGGGCAACATCGACCTTATGGGCGACGTGCTGTTCGACCGGATCAGCGGCGGCTTCGGCACCGCGGTAGCGACGCTCCCGAACAGTCCGAGCGCGACGCAGCTTTAACACGCGATAGCGTATATCTCCGCTTTATACGCGATTGCGCGTAAATCCCGGCCGGCCGCATCGCGGCCGGCTTCCCCACACCCACATCCCTGAAAGGACACGCTATGGCAGAGTCGCGCAACGACACGCTCAAAGGCATCATCAACGAGTTGAAGGACCGGATCGCCGCGGAACCGGCCAACCCGGACCTTCCGCCGCTCTTGGCTCAGGCCGAAGCCGAGCTTGTCACCATTGAGGCGGCCGAAAAGACCGCCGCGGAAGCCGCTACGGCGGCTCAGGCAACGCCGCCGGCCGCGCCGCCGGCCGCGCCGGCTGCACAGACGCCGCCGGCCACGCCACCCGCCCCCACGGCCGCGGCTGCGCCGTCAGCCCCCGATCCTGCGCCGGTCGCAGCTACGCCTCCCGCGCCCCCGCCGACGCCGCCGGCACCCCCGGCACCCCCGCCGGCCCCGAAGGTCCAGGCTCGCGCCCCCAAGCCGACACCCCCGGCTCCCCGGCCGGCCTCCCCGCCGGTTCCGCAGGCCCCGGCCGCCGCCATGCCGGCCCGCCTCACGCGCCCGAACATGGTCGCCGGCAATGTCACCGCCGACACCCATCCGTCCCGTCTGCCGCCGGCAGCGCGGCCCACCGCTAACTAAGGAAACAGGAAGTCCCCATGAGCGAGAACAACAAGAAGGATCAAGGTCTGAGCCTTCTCGACATTGCCCCGGCATTCGAGAACGTTCCGATTACAGACGGCAAGTTCATCAAGGTGGTCGGTGTCTCGGCGAAAGGTGTCGTGGCACTATTCACTCGGTTCCCGGAAGTGAACAAATGGTTCGCGGTCGCCGGCCAGAATATCAAGGTCGCGCAGCTTGTGAAAGAACTGCCGGGAGCTATCGAAGCGATCATCGCGGCCGGGTGCGGTTTGCCCGGCAACGAAGCGGCAGAGGAAGTGGCGAGCAATTTGCCGGTCGAGTTGCAACTGGACATTCTTGAAGCCATCGGGAGGTTGACGTTCAAAAATGGTTTCGGCCCTTTCGTGCAACGGATGCTGGCCCTGTCCAACGCAGCGCGATCCGTAAACTATGGAAGGGCGCCGGATACGAAATCGCCGCCAGCATCGAAGCCCTCATTGCCGCCGGACACGACTCAGAAGCAGTCTGGAACCTAACCCCACGTCAGATTGCCTCGTATCTCTTTCTTGCCAGTAGGCGTCGCGAGAAGGAACTGAGCACGTTGCTTGGTGTCATCGCGCTCGGCGTCAACGCAGACGGTAAGGAAGTGAAGAAGCAACAAGACAAGTGGGAGAAGGATCAGTGAGCGGCTTCCAGATCAAGTTCACGCTCCCCAAGCCGGACTTCGCGGTCGAGCTTGCGGGACTCGCCGAGCGCCTTCAACGAGCGATCAGTGCGACAGTGAACATGATCGCCTCAATGCTGTTGGCCGAAGGCCGAGCCGATATTAGCGCAGCCGGCAACTTCGGGCAGCGTTGGACCGATGGCTTGCATGTTACGCAGCAAGGCAGCGGTGGCAACATGAAGCTCTTTTTCACACACGACATTCCCTACGCGACGATCTTTGAGACGGGCGGCACGATCCAAGGGAAGCCGCTGTTGTGGATACCGCTAAGCGGCACCGACGCGGCCGGTGTGCGTGCGTCAGCGTTTCCAGGCGGCTTGTTCTCAGCGCGGTATCCGCGCAAGAGCGGGCCGCCGTTGCTGTTCTCGATTGCGGACAAGAAGCCTCGATATTTCGGCGTCGAGAGCGTCACGATCCCGCAGAAGTTTCATCTGACTGACGACGTGACGAGTGTCATGTCGAACTTCCGCGCTGTGTTCGATGAAGCATGGCAAGCGGCGTAAGGGCGTGTCATGGCCGGCATCGAAGATATTACCCCAAGTATTGAAATCGTCGGTGCCGACGAAGCCGCGGCTGCGCTCCGCAACATCGGCGAAGTCGGCGCAGAGGCGTTTGCAAACATCGCTCGGGCCGCTGCGCAAGGCGACTTCACCGGACTGGCAACGCTCGTCGGCGGCGAAGTAGCAGGCTCGTTCACCGAAGCTGCGAAAGCTATCCTCGAATTCGTTGACGCGCAAGCGCACGCGGCGGAAGTGCTGTCGAGTCTCGCCAATGCCACCGGGATGACCGTCCCGGAAATCGAAGGCTTGAAAGATGCCTTCGCGTCGGTGGGTATCAGCACCAACGGCTTCGAGCGCGCCATCGGCCGACTCGCGATCACCATCGGTCAGGAATGGTCGAACATCCAACAGCAAGTTCGCACGTCGGCTGAGTCGCAACAAAATGCAATGATCGGTGTGCAAGAGGCGGCTCTGCGCACTGAGAAGGCGTACCGCGCGCTTCAAGAAGCCTCGGGCAACGCTGCCGATCAGGCGCGCAAGGACGCACAGGGCATCACCGACGCGAAGTTCGCGTTGGAACGCGCGACACTCAATCAGCAAAAGAGTCAGGGCATCGACACATCTGCGCAAGAGAAGCAGATGAAGATCGACGAGGAAGCGAACGCGATCACCAAGGCACGTGCCGCGCTGTATGACGCCAACAAGAAGGCCGCGGAGGATGAAGCAAAAGCCGTCGAGGACATGAAGCAGAAAATCCTCGACGTGCAGAAGGCGCAAGTCGCGCAAGCCGAAGCTGCCGAGAAGGCGCATGAAGCGGACCTGAAAGACCTGCCGAAGATCGCCGCGCAGATCGACCAAGTTGCCAAAGGCACGATGGAGTGGAAAGACGTTTCCAACAGCGCCGAGCTTTCCGCTGCGAACATTCAGAAGGCGCTGGTCCTGGCTTCCGGTCAGAATGCTGGCGGCGTACCGAATGCGAAGTCCGTGCTCATGGAGTTGTCGGGCCTGTTCGAGCATATGGGGTCAACCGCCGAAGAAATGAACGTCAAGATGGAGCTTGTCCAAAAGACAATGGGCGCGGGCTTCCGTGCCGGGCAAGCGTCGGCGGCGCAACTTCTCGCGGTGCTCGACCGCGGCCCCGAAGCTCTTGAGGCTTTCACCAAGGAAGCCGACAAGTTCTCGCACAGCGGCATTGGCTTCGATCCGACGAAGGGGATGGACGTTGACAAGCTCAAAGAATTCAACGCCGCATGGTCGTCCTTGGATGCGATCTTGGATCAGGTGAAGGGCCACTTCGCTGCACTTATCGCGCCCGGCCTGACCGAAATGTTCAACTCGATCAAAACTTCGATTGAGGACAGCGACGGCGCGCTGCATCACTTCCTCGAAGCGATGCAATCTATTATCCAGGTTGCCGGTCAGATCGGCTCGGCCATCGGTACGCTAATCGGTCTTATCAGCAACTTCGCAAGCGTTGTGCTCGCGGCGTTTAACATTTCGGCTCCGCAAGCCTGGATCGTTGTCATCGGTGCGCTTATCGCCGCGGTCGGCGGCATCCCGGCCGTCATCTTGCTCGTCATCGCGGCGATTGCCGACGTGGCGGCGCATTGGGATGAAGTGTGGGACGGCATGAAGGCCGCGGCGCAAGCCGTCGCCGACTACATCGCGAATTCCTGGATCGGGCAAGTTGTCGGCGCGATCAACAAGGCGATCCAAGCGGCGTCGAGCTTGGTGTCCTCGCTCGCGAAAGGTTCGCAGTCGTCCGGGTCGCAGACGAGTCCCGATACCGATCAACCGAAGTTCGACGTGCAAGGGAAAGCTCGCGGCGGCCCGATCCGTGGGCCGGGCGGGGCGACCGACGATAGGGCCGGTTTGTTCGCATTGTCGGACGGCGAATTCGTTGTGCGAACGGCCGCGGTCCAGGCTTACGGCGTTGACCTGTTTCATGCCTTGAACAACCTCGCGGTCGGCGGCTTCGCTGACGGGGGCGCCGTGCACGTGGCCGGTGTCTCGGGCGCCGGTAACGCCGGCCCCTCGTCGATCCTCAATCTCACGATTGACGGTCACAAGTTCGACGGACTTCGCGCGCCTGCCGATACCGCGAAGAACCTTAAAATGTACGCGGTCGGTCGGCAGTCCGCATCAACCGGGAACAAGCCGTCATGGATGCGGTAATGTACGGGATGGAGACGGCGTTCGGGGCCACGCTCGGCGTGTGGCTCGCGTTGCTGTTCATCGCTCAGACCTACAGGACTTTCCGCCGGCCGCCGGGACGCAAAATCCCGGTGAAGGTGCCGCCGAAGGATGGAGTGTAACATGCCGACTCTTGAAGGCGTGCTGCCCGCTGGCGCCGATACGTTGCTCGTTATCTCGGGCCTGGATTTTCAGTATCAGGCGCGCGGCCTTGCGCAGACGCTTGAGCCGATCAAGCAAACGCACCAACAACTGCGCACTATCAACGGCAATCTGCGCGACGTTTCAAACCCGATCTTTCGGAAATACTCGTCGAAGATCACGTGCACCGACGTTGACGCACCGCCTATCGACAATATTTTTCCAGGGATGATCGTGACGGTGCAGTGCGCTATCGAGCTTGTCTATAAGACCGGCAACGTCGGTTCGCCAGCCAAACCCGAAGTCAGCGGATCGAGCTATGTGCAAGGCCCCTCGACTCACTATCGGCCGCAACTCGAAATGATGGTCATGGACGTGAAGCATACCTTCGACGAGTGGAAGCACGACAACGGGTGGGAAATCGACCTTGAGGAAGTCTAATGAGTTTCGTCACCACTCAATCGCTTGGCGGCTTTAACAACTTCAATCCGTTCTTCTCGGGCGGCGCGACGTTGGGCGGTAATTTCAATGTTGCGACCGCGGTCACGGTCGGCGACGTGGCATTGCTCGCCATCAATGTGCGCGGCGGTATCAGCGTCGCGTCGTGCGCGCTCACCGTCAGTGATACGCAGGGCAACGCCTACACGCTTCTTCAAGAACTTGACTTTGGTGGTCATTTGCTCGCCGTGTACGGGTCGGCTGTCACGACTGCGCTCAGCCAAAACGATCAGCTTGAATACCGCACAAATGCCGGCTTCTTTGTCTCCGCGGCAATCGGCATTGTCGCGCGCCGCACCACGCTCACCGTCGAATTCGTCGAGACGAACGTGAACACTGGCGGTAACCCGGCCGCGCTCGGCTCCGGGACACCCGACGCCACGTTCGGCGCGGCAATCTTCGGCTTCACCGCCAGTGCCGGCGGTGCTCCCTCGTTGTTCAACCCCACGCCGGGGTGGGAGAACGCGAACCTCGGATTTTCCGAGTCGGTCAACAACGGGCCGCCCACGACCACATACGGTATTGCGGCCGGCGAGACATTCGCCAAGACCGCGCAGACCTACGCGCCGGCTTTCGGCGCGAGCGCGACCTACGGCACGATCATTCTCGGGTTGCGTCCGGCAACTATCAGCGCGGTCATGGAACCGACCGAGCGGCGCGATCACATGCGCTGGATTGGCATCACGCAAGCCGACAAGACACCGCCGACGTTCGGGCCGTTCTACTTCGCCTACGTCGATAACGATGACGTGGCGTTCGATCCGCAAGTGCACAACGTCGAGGACGAGCAAATCTTCGACTTTGAAATCAAGCACGACGAAGGACAAATTCCGACGCTGCACATCACGATCAAAAATCCGCGCGTTGGCTTGCTCGCGCCGAACCGCAAGACGTGGGCGTATCTCAGCTATCAGCCGGACCCGAACCAAGACCCGGTGCCGATCTTTTTCGGCGTGCTCGTCGGTATCCCGTCCGACTTTTTCGGCGAGCTTATCAAGCTGGAATTCAATGCGCGGTCACACGACTACATCGAACGCAAGCAGGCTATCGCCGAAACGCTGCGCGATGAAGTGCACTACGATGCGGTGTTCCTGGACGAAGCACACCGCGACGACCCCGATGCTGTGCTTGAAGGTTGGTCTAGTTTGTATCACGTTGATCGCGTGACGCTCGACGTGACCGCCTCGGATATTCTTGAGGGCGAGGACGGCACGCTGACGTTCGACGAGACGATGGGTATTTACGACAGCGTGAAGATGACGCTCGGCGAAGCGCCATTGCAAACCGTCCAGGTCCAGGCCGAAGTGAAATGGACTCAGCGGTGCATCGGCTACATCAACGGGCCGTCCGCGAACATTTCGAGCTACACGGGCGGCAGCTTCAAGAGCGATTGGCCCAAACCGGGCGCCAACATCGGCGGCGGCTGGCGCGTCGAAACCTCGTTCGTGAACGACGTGCACGACACCGAGCACGCGCGCACATTCAGTGCATCGCATGAATGGAAGAACACCGATCCGACTGCCGAAGATTGCTCGCAAGCGACCATGAGCTACAGCGTGACCTATACGAGTGCGCCGGGTATCTCGGTCGAGGGCACTGGCAAGCGCGAGTCGCAAACCGGCATTTGCGATCCCTACGGCTTTGCGAGCTTGAGCGCGACGCAGCCGGGCGTGAACATCCCCGCGAAGGTCGCCACGTCGGGCACAATCGCACTTCAATGGGTCCTTAACTGTACGTGGTCGCTCCGCTACGACGCGAAGCGAGACTTCAACGAATTCCTTGTCATGGACGTGACGGCGAACTTGCAAGCAACGTTGGCTTCGCCGCTCGTCAGTGAGAACACCGAGCTTATCAAGGTCACCGGCTCCGACGTGGGCCTTCCGGTCGAGACGCCGGACGCATGGTCCGACTTCGCGGGCTTGTTCGTGCCTATCGCCACGTTGATCTTCCCGAACGATCCGACGAAGCCCGGCGGAAAAAGCTATCAGATGTGTATCAGCCCCGGCATCGCGGGACTCGTCGAGCCGACGTTTAGCGACGTTCCCGGCACGCTTACGCAAGACGGCGGCGCGGTGTGGGCGAGCCTTGGCGAGCAACCGCCGACTACTCAGCCCGAATGGACCAACAGCACGCCCGTCGCGACCGGCGAAATCATGGTCATCGAGCCGAAGTCGTTTGTCGCCGTCGATGGCGACATGCAGACGACCGGCGCGAGCTACTTCTTTCTCTGTACTAAGGGCGGCACCACGAACAGTACCTATACGTCGTTTGAATATCTGCCGGCGGCTACGTCGAGCGATGACGGCCCGTCAAAACCTGTGCCGTTCTCGGTCATTCTCGGGCCGGGCGACACCGCGTCGAGCAACATCCCCGGCCAAGGTACGGGCGACGGACAACCGACCGGCGCAGCGATCCCGGCGACCGGCGGTTCGACCGTTGACGGCAATGTGACGTGGGTCAATCTCGGCACCAATCCGCCTGTCCTGCCGATCCCGATTGGCGGCACGATGACGAACGTCACGGCGCGTTGCTACTTCCCGACTCCGCGCGGCCAGCAATCCATTCAGTATCTCATTTACAAGGCGCGCGCTCGGCTGCGCTTGCGCTCGCGTGCGGTGAAAGTTGAATTCGAGGCGCCGTTCGATGACTGCCTGACGCTTTCCTGCCGGAAGAACGTGACGCTGTTCGACCCGCGGCTCCCCGGCAGCGTCGCGACCGGCAAGGTTGTGTCCTACACGTTGTCGTGCAATGAGCAAGGTAAGCTCATTGGGCGCATCGAAGTCGGTTGCTGCGTCGGCCTCGCGAACAGCGTGCCGACGATCACCGGCACGCCTGAGTACACAGCCGCCACCGGCTACATGGAAGTCGGCTATCAACGATACGACGGCGGCCAGTTCGCGACCAGCGAAGAAGATATTGCTTACACACCGCCGCGGTTCGCACCGTTCGATGACGGCTTGGCGTTCCCCTTGCAATCGTTTCCGGGAACGATTAAAATCTTGCATCCAATCCAGAATGCGCAGCTTGTCACCTTGCTCGCGCAAGGCGGCGCTCCGGGACTCGGCAACGTGCCCGCCGTCGCGAATGCGCTACAGCATCCCAACGGCGCCGGTTCGCAGAATACCTTGTTGGGCGGCACGTCGGCGGTCGATTGGTTGCAAGGCGGCGAAGGCACTTTCCTAATCGAGTGCGATCCAGTAGCCGCCGAAATTCTCATTCAGCCGGTGACGAACGGGCCGTTTAACGGGTCCTACTATATCACCCTCACTCAGCTTGAATTGCCGAAGGGCATCGACTTGGGAGCGCCGTCGTCGCCATGAGCGTACCGTTGGAAGGCATTATTCGGCCGTTCGCAGATCGCGATGTAACGCCGAGCAAGTTCACCAAGCCGGGTCAGGGCAGCACGCCGATGGTCCGGCTACAGATCGGCTATGTCGGTCAGGTCAAGACGCTCGGCTGGTCCATGTCCGCAACCACGACTACGAAGATGGGGCAAGCGCACCATGAGTCGCCGCCCACTAGCAGCGCGTCGCTGCAAAAGCAACTCGTTGACGCGGCGGGTTAACCATGAGCACGCGCGTCACCAAACTCGTCCGCTGCCGCAACAAGAACATCCCGCAACAGTACGTTGATGTGGAAGTGCTGCTTGCTATCACGCTCACCGGGCCTGACGGTGTGCCAGTTTCCTATTCGCTCACTCCGCAAAACCAGGGCACGACCGTCACGCCCTGCATCATCGACGATACCGATCAGGGCGGCAATGGCAAAGGCAACCCGCACAACTGTTCGCGGCTCTCTCACATGGAGCGCATGACCGCCGCCGATGATCCGACCCAAATCCTTGATGTTGAAATTCTCGACGCTTTCGTGCTCGTCCCGCCGAACAACGCCAACCCTGACGGCCCCGATCCTGCAAACAATGAGGAAAATCTCGGCGGTCAGATTGACAGCGGCCAGTACAATCAGGCTGAGCACGCATTCTTCTGCCCGAATAAGAAGGCATCGTTGCTTGTGGTCGATAAGACCGGCCTCGACCAAGGCCAGAAGCCGAGTCTGCTTGACGTGACGCGCAGTGGTCACATCAACATGGTGACGAACGCAGGCGACACCGATGACCACACGGAATTCTCCGACAGTGTTGACGACGTTGTGCCGCCCGTGAAGCACCCCTACGTCTCGACGATCAAGATGGATGCGATTAACTTCGCTGGCCCGGACGGCAACACCTACTGCATGATCGTGCCGAAACCCGGTCAGGACAACTCCGAACAAGTCGTCATTGATGCAACGAAGTACGTTGATCGCGATCCGTTTACTGGCGAGGAACACGTACCGCCGGATAATACCGATGCGAACGTGTACGTCAGCTTCCCGGACAAGCCAAAGCAATCGCAAGGTGCGAACCTTAAGAAAGCGCCCACAAGCGATCAGACTGGCGAGTCGGGGCCGATCAACCAAGGCATCTTTTGGTGGATCAAAAAGATCAGTTCGCCGCCGCGGCCGTGGTATTGGTTCGCTACAGTGCAAGAGCCGCGCGCGTTCTCATTCTTCGGCAACCCGCCGCAAGGTCAATCGTGGGGCTACCGTGGCTTCAAGTTCTTCGACTTCTTCCCGGTCATCTGGATTTTGTCGGTCAACAACCCGCTTATTTCAATGGGCAGCTTTGGCTCGCCGTCCCTTGAACTTTGTGCAGAGGAAGGAAATTGGGATACGACCGACGATCTTCCCAACGTGCCGGGCTTCAATACGCTCGGTGGTGGCGGAACGTTCGCGCCGTTCGGCATCTTGCCGATGACCGAGCCGCCGGTTCCTACTGCCCAATTGCCGACGAGCTTGCCGAATATCTGGCAACTTACCGGACTCACTCAGCCGCCGCTCGCCGATCCGACGAAGCCCTGGAACCGGCAGACAAACCCGTACCTCAATCCGACCGCCGCGCAGGCGGAAGCGTGCGCTAAGAAATTCCGCGACAACTGGAATGCGACGGCCGATGGCGTGAACGGACTTCTTGAGGGCTTTCAAAGCACAAGTAGTCCTCCCGATCCACGGTGGCCGCTCGCGCCGCCCGGCGGCAGTCCGCCGGGGTGGGCGTGGTCGGTCCCGTGGTACGATCCATTCATCGGCAACGGCTCGGGCATGTTCGGCAGCGGCATTCAGCCCGGCCTCCCGCATCACATCCCGCTTGAAGTGTTCGTGCCCGCATCCGTTTGGAAGATGGATGTGGGGCAACTCGATCCCGCGATTTGGGATACGACCAAAGCGCCGCCTGTGCGCTGGTCCGCCGAGTAAGTTGACCCCGTTAACCATGCCGTGTATAGGTCACGGCTTCCCGGAGAAGTGCCATGGGCGATCAAGTCACATTCCGCACGAATGACCCGACGCGGTGGGGCACCGGCTTCGGCGCGGACCTGACCGCGACTCAGATCGACATTAACTTTTGGGTCCTGTACACGGCGATCCTCGCGATCCAAGATCATCAAGACACGTCCGCTGGCATCGACCATTTTGTCGTCAACGGCGATCAATTCACAGTCGTCCTCACCAATCACGTCGCGCTCGGGCCATTCATTCTCCCGGTCGCAGCTTTCAATTTCCGTTTCGAGTGGCAGGCCAATCAACAGTACAACATCAATGACGTGTTCACTGCGAATGGCGCGATCTATTTGGTCATCTTTCCAGTAGCGAATTCGGGCGCGACGTTTTTCGCCGGCAGCAACGACGGCAACGGCCACAATTTCTATGCTCAGATGCTCGCGGCGGCGCCGAGCGAATTGCCGGCGACGGGCGCAGCCGGCGCGTTCCTGCAAATGACGCAACTCGACTCGCCGGAAAGCGTGCAATGGACGAACCTCACCCGCAACATCGCGTTCTTCATCGAGACTGAGCCTAACCCGTTGGAAGTTGTCGTCGGGTACACGTCCCCGGAGACGGTTGATTTGCCGGCGGGATTGATCGGCTCGGTGGGCAACGTCAATACGCCGCCGACAGTCGGTCAGGCTTATGAGCTTCTTTGGAACGGGGCGCCGGTCGGCAGCATCAATATCGCCGCCGGCACGGGTGTCGTCACCTTCACTTTCCCGCACGATATTACAATGGTGAAGGGCGACGTATTGCACATCGTCGCGCCGTCCGTTCCCGATCCACACATGACGCTCTTGTCGATCACGCTGGTCGGCACCCTTCCATAAAGGATTTCCGTTGTGGCTCTGACCGTTGAAGATGCCGCCACAGGCGCAACTACTGGCGGCCAAAACTCACAGACGTTGACTGTGAACACAGGCGGCACCGACCGCATCTGTGTTCTCTGCATTTCAAATGAGACGGGTAGTTCGTCGAGCACATCCACCGTTACATCGGTAACGTCGGCGCACGTCACATGGAGCTTGTACAAACAAGTCCAGTCGGTTCATACGCAAGACTGGAATGTCAAGCACGATCTTGAGATTTGGATTGGCTTCGCCGCGACCCAACTTTCGAGCGAAGTCATCACCGTCGATTACAGTGCCACGGTCGATAGCTCGTCCGTCAGCTTCATCGCGATTGCCGGCTCCGCTCTGACTTCGGCGCCATTCGTTGACCCGAATGGCTCAAGCTATGAGACGGTTGACAACGGCGCAAGCGCGAGTGTCTCGACTTCTATTTCGACGACAAATGCCGACAACGTGTTGGTCGGCTTTCAGTTCACGACAAATCGGGGCGGCGCACCGTCCGCACCTACGGGCTGGACTTCTCAGGTCAGCCAAAGCAATCACAGTCCTTCCGCAATTGATTTGGAATGGATGGTTGCTACAAAAATCGTTACCTCGGCACAGTCGAGTCTTAGTACGACCTACGGCGGCGGCCTCGATAACAACGACACAACGATTGTGCAATTTGCCATCACTGGCGATAATTCGTCTCCATCGGGCACGTGGGCTTCGACCGAAGCGACCGACACCATGTCGGCGAGCGGCACAGGTCAGCCGGTGCCACCTAACGTCGATGCAACGTTCGGCGAATTGACCGGGCACGGCCACTCGCTCACGTCGCCCGCGTCCCTGAGCTTTTCCGGGACCAACAAGGCGGCGGGCGCGAATGAGTATTTCCTCGCTTTGATCGGATATAACCTTCGCTCAGGCGCCGACGTAACCGTATCCAGCGTCACGGTGACCGGCCTCACCTTCACCAAGCTATTCAGCGTCGATAACTCGACTTCCGGTGCATCAAATAACACCATCGAAGTGTGGGGGGCGCCGGCAAGCTCGGCATTCAATTCCGGGGGCGCCAACCTGACCTATACGGTCAATTGGGGGAGCGGCCAAGAAGTCGATGACGCAGCCGTGTGCATTATCGGCATTCAAGGACTTAATAGTCTTACGCAGGCATTCGACAACAACGTTTCGCTGGCGGCTTCCGCCTTTAATTCATCTAACACCACACCGCCGGCTGTCACCTTTAGCACAAGCCTCAATCATGATCTTCTCATTGGCTTGTCGATCAACATCAATCCATTCGGCACAAACGAATTCCCGACAGCGCCGAGCGGATGGACTCAGATCGCTTCACCGAACGACAATAGCGGCCTCGCCGGCATCGCTCTCGGCGTCAATACGAAGGCAGTGACTTCGACGCAATCGAGCGCGACGTTCCAGGATGCAGCAACCGGCAACTCAGTGGGATGGACCGAGCTTGTCCTCGCGCTTACGGCCGATCCTACGCCGCCGCCGACCGGCACGATGGCGCCGACCGAAGCCAAGGACACGTTCGCAGGCGCCGGCTATCCGCAACTGAAAGGCACGTGGGCTTCGACCGACACCAAAGATACCTTCTCCGGTTTCGAGGCGCGCACGCTCGCCATCGACACTATCGAGACGGGCGGGGCGGGGACGCCGAGCAATCCCCCGATCACGTCGGCAAGCGTTACGCTGAGCACGAACTTCGACGAGGAAGTGATCGTACTGTACGCGGTGTCCGGCGGGCACTTCAACTTCAATCCGATCACTAGCGTCACTGACACTGCCGGCTTGACCTGGAAACGTCGAAATATCCGCCGCATCCACGGCGGGGCGCCCTACGTCGAGATTTGGTGGGCCGCGGCGCCGACTCCGCTGTCGGCCGATGTTATCACCGCGCACTTCGGCGGCGCAGGTAATGGTGCTTGCTCACTCATTGCCCTCGGTGTCACTGGCACCAATCCGGCATCGCCGTGGGACTTGCATACATTTGCGGGCCGAGCATCTGATAATGTCGGGTCCGGCAATCCGACCGATGTTTTCTATACCAAAGCGAACAACACGTTGATGCTTGCAATGTACGCCAGCAATGGTGTCGATAACACGCACACGATCACTAGCCCATTCACTGTCAATGCCAACGTAAATCAAGCCGAGCACAATGGCGACACACTCTATGCGAGCTTGGCGTCGGCGGTAACCGGGGTGCCGCAAAGCAATCTGCAAATTCAGTTCGGTCAAACCGGCGGTGGCTTCAATACTCGTTTCCTCTTTCAAGACGCGCTTGTGGAATGGAGCGAGCCGAGCACCGATCAGCCGGTCCAATTCTTTCTCGACCCCGGCGGATCGCGCACGACCTTGGAACTGACGAGCACCAATGAGTCGGTGCCGATGACCGGCGTCACGTTCTACAATCAAGATTTGATGTACATCTGTGCCGTCTTGATCGAGTCGGCGAGCGGCCTCGGCACTGTGACAAGTATCACCGACTCCGAAAATAAATTCTCGTCTCCCGCCTTTGAGCGCCGTTCCCGCGTCACCGACCCTACTGGATTGATCGCTCTCGAAACGTGGTACGCCTTCGGAAGCGGCGGCCCGCCGGATGGTAGCGATACAGTCGTCATCGACACTGCTAACACGGCGAACGGCGACACCGTGTCTTGCGTTATGTTTGCGGTCGGTAATACGACAGCGGCGCTCGCGGTCGGCGAACCGTTTTGGGATGGCTCTAACACACTACCGGCGCTCAATGACTCCAACACAGGCGGCGGTGCGGGCGTGTTCCCTCACGTCACCGGAATGAGCACGATCAATCCGCACACTCTTTTGCTCGGTATCACCGCAAACCTCTCGACCGATGAAGGGCCGGATGCGACACTGCCGTTCTTCTCAGACAACCCGCCGGCCTTGAGCTTGACGAGTGCGGGGCCGCCCGCGAACATCGCAATCGAATTCATGTATCAGCCGACGCTTTTGTCGGCTGGCATCGCGACCTTCGATGCCTCGCCGTCGCCGACCACTTGGGTCATGATCGGCGACGCGATCCCGGTCGGCTTGCCAGTGCCGCCGGAAGGCACGTGGGGCAGCATCGAAACCAAAGACAAATTGACGCACCCCGGAGATTTCACATCCATCGGTATCTCGTCGCCGAATGGTTGGGTCGGCTATGTGCCGGCGACCGCCGCCATGGCCGCTACGGACGCCAAGGATAAGCCCGGCGGCGCCCCGGCTCAGGCACCCTATCTCAGCATCGGATGGCTTGGATGGGTCCCGGCCTTCTGCACGTGGGCCAGCACCGACCGCAAAGACAGCTTCTCGGGCGGCGCGTGGGTCATCGGTAACGGTATCACCGCACGCATGAACGGACGCGAGCTTCCTGACCGCCCTGGCTTTAGCAACATTGGCCCGGCGGTCACTGCCGTATGGCATTCGACCGAATTCAGGGACCGCTTCGCGTCGGCCGGCTTCTTAATCCCGGAAGTCGTGCCGCCGACCCCGCGAAAACGGCGACTTTTGATCGTTTCCTAACACCCGGCTTGACGAGGGCGGCCGGGCGTGGTTAACCATGTCAGCCCCACTTTGGAGGGACAGCCATGTCCGTCACCTACAACACGACCCTGAAAAACACCCGCATGACTTCGGTGGTTACGGCCATCGACAACGGCGGTGCCGGCTCCCTTCTGTTCGGCGACTCGGTTGGCTTCTCCGGTGCTCATTTGCTCGCCGCCATCACGTTCTCCGCAACTTGCGGCACCGTGTCGGGCGGCGTTCTCACATTCAGCGGTACGCCGCTGGTCGATGCGAGCGCGGGCAACACGGGCACAGCGACACAGGCCGAAGTCGAAGATGGCGTCGGTCACGTGGTCATTTCCGGTCTGACCGTGGGCACGTCGGCGAGCGACATTAACCTGTCGAGCACGTCCATCGTCGCCGGCCAATCGGTCACGCTCACCGCGGCCACCATCACGCACGGGTAAATGCCATGGGTTTTTGGCGCGACTTTAGCCGAGCTTGGTCCGAAAATACTTCGCTCGGAAACGCGCAAGCCGCGAACCGTATCGACGACTACAACAAACACGGTCGCGGCAAACGATCCGGCAAAGGCTTGCTCGACAACATGGGTGTCCCATACGGTCGCTTTGATCTAGTCAAAGAAGCCGATGACGAGTAAGCAATTGCTGCTTGTCCATGGGATGCACGGGATGGGGGATAACCTCCATCAACGCGCAGTGCTCCGCTACCTCATGCAGAGCTACAACATCGTCCTGGAAACATCCTGGCCTTGTATCTATCACGACTTGCTTGGCGACGGCTTGCGCGTCGTCAATCGGCCGGTCGCGCTCCGCACTCAATTGAAGAATGCGAGTCGCGAGCGCGAGAAGTTTTCGGACAATCCGGCGCCGCATCATCACATGCCGACGATCCGCTTCTCCTACGGCACCAAGACCATCAACGAGTGCGCGTCGCGCAGCGTTCTTGAAGCGATGTTCAAGGGCGCGAGTGCGGCGGTCGGCTACCCGGCCGCCGACTTCACGTTGCCTGTGCCGGACGATTGGTCTTTCCGTTTGTTCAATGAAGTCTCCCGACATTGGCCGAACACCGGCAAGCCGCTTCTCGTTTATCGGCCGCTCGTCGCTCGACCGGAGTGGCGCGGCAGTCAGGTCCGCAACGCCAACGCCACCGACTACGCAGAAATCTTCGCTGCGATCCGCGATAACTTCTTTGTTGTTTCGGTCGCCGATCTTGAACCAATGCGGGAGTGGATCGTCGGCCCGGAGTTGAAAGCGGACGTGACGCTGCACAAGGGCGAGCTTACGTTTGAATTACTCGCCGCGTTGTTCAAGAGCGCGACGTGCGTGTACACGTCCAGCGGCTTCGCAGCGGTTCTTGCGCCCGCGGTCAACACCCCTTGCATTTCCATCCTCGGCGGCTACGAGCCGGCATCTTGGCTGGCAGACGGCGCGAAGCACGCGCCCTGGCTTGGCATCGAGCCGATGCAGCCGTGTCAGTGCGGCACGTCAAGCTGTACCAATCCCTGCACCAAGAAGATCGACGTGCCAACGGCAATCGCCAGAGTGCATGAATTTTGCCGAGCGAATTGCGAGGTTTCAACGTTTGCTGAAAGCCGTCCGGTAACTGAAATGTTCGCGCCGGCCACGGTCGCCGATGCCATTCCGATCAACCGCTTCGCGCTTCGGCAACGAGTCATTCGGCCGGGCAATCCGGCCCTGTTAGCACGCCGCGGCCAGATCAAGGCTTGACGCAGAGTAGTTCGCCGTGGTTAATGGCCCTCTAAGGGCCATTTTGCTATACAAACTACTCCCGGAAGGTCCCCATGCTCTCCCTGCCCGACGTGACCCTTATCCTGGTCGAGACACAAACGCATGAGCTTGCTCGGCAGGCGATCCTCGACGCAACATCGAAGGTCCAGTTCGGTGAAGTAATCCTGTACACAGATCAACCGGAGCTTTTCTTTACCGAGTCGGCGATCACTCGGATCATTCCCGCCCCCAACTGGCCCGACAAAATCCAGCAAGGCACGTTCTATTATTCGCACGCAGCGCAGGCCGCCAAGACTTCGCACGTCTTGATGATGGAATGGGATGCGGGCATTCGCGACGTATCGTCTTGGCGGGATGACTTCCTGAAATACGACATGATCGGCGCACCGTGGGTATGGGCGCGAGACAACAAACGCGAACATTCGGTCGGCAATGGCGGCTTCATGCTGTTGTCGAAGAAGCTCGCCGACTCGATCCATGCGAACAGTGATCGCTTCATAGTCGCGACCGACGTGCATCTTTGCCGCGAGCACCGTCAGTTTTTCGAGAAGGATTGCGGCGCGGTGTGGGCGCCCGAAGATGTGGGCTTTCAGTTCGCATACGAGCACGGCTATCAGGCGCGCAAGGACGCGCCGCCGAGCTTCGGTTACCACGACGTTTTCAACTGGCCGCTCGCACTCGACCGCGACGAGTTGAAGCGCCGCGTACAACTCGTCATGCAAAACCAATACATCGTGACGGCGACGCCGAAGCTCCGCTTACTTTCGTCGGAGTGGCCTTGGATGCGAGAATTCATCGGACCCGAATTGTTGAATGCCGAGAATAAGTTTCGGCCTGTCATTGCGCGGCGCAACGCTCGCACCGTTCGTCTGCCGATCACGCCGCGACCGCGGCCCGTCGTCCCGCCACAAAACCCGGCCAGCCCCGGACAACAGCGACTCCCGCATCACAACGGTCATCGGCGCATGATCGGATACCTGACACGTCAGCCCGGAGTGAAAGCATGATCGCGCCCCCGCTCGCCGCGCTTTGCCCGTCATTCAAACAACGTATGATCGACTTTCCCGCACATCAAGATTTCTTCTTGATCGGCGGTTCGGTCACTACTTTCAAAGGCAAACTCGTCGGCGCCTTTTGGGCGTCCAACATGGTCTATGATC
>Ga0209580_10000567_pt1 | contig 19516 bp, 28 predicted proteins | sample Coa_R1_5_FD_187153 | JGI IMG/M metagenome (GOLD analysis project Ga0209580, IMG submission 187153) | Surface soil microbial communities from Centralia Pennsylvania, which are recovering from an underground coalmine fire - Coalmine... | ecosystem: Environmental > Terrestrial > Soil >... | reverse complement strand
CACTTTCATAAAGTACGGGTATGGAGTCCTCAAGACCCTGCCCGCCTTGGATGTGGAGCAGGTAGCTACAAGGATTGACTCTCGTGGAAATGTTTCCTTTTCGGAACGGGTGAGGCATGACGGCCCAGTATGCACTCCGCTTCTGTTTGAAGATTGGCTCATGCCTGCAACGACTGTTGAATTAGAACGATCTCCGATTCTTGCGCAACGTTGCGTCATGCAAGAGTTCCAATTGCGTGCGCTGCTCCAGGATGAAAGCTACGACCATGCAGCCATCAACGAGATACTGAAGAATCCAGACCGTTACGGCCCGGATGCGCAAAGGCAGAAGCTTGAGCAGGAGACCGGCGCAAAGACCGACTCCGCAACAGAACACTCTCAAGAGTGGGACATCTATCAATGCTGGCTCCCTTATCAGATCGCCAATAAGAAATTCCATCTCATCATTGAATGGCACGATGGAACACAGAGAGCAATCAAAAGGGTCTTCAACTGGCTCCCCGATAATTCCCTCCCTTACGTTCCCGGATGCCTTGGAGCGGATGGAGAGCGCACGTATGGATTCGGCTACTGTGAAATGCTGAAGGACTACCAAGAGGAAATCACAGCTATCCACAACAGACGCGGAGACGCAAGCACACTCTCAAACACGAACCTGCTCCGCGTAGCTCCAGGTCTCCAGCTTGATTCAAACTTCTCCATCTTCCCGAATGCGATGGTCTCCGGAGATTCCGGCCAACTTGAAGTTATCCCGCTTGGGAGAAATGCGAACGAGACGATCAAAGATGAGGAAATGAGTTTGCGCCTGGCAACTGACCGGGCAGGAGTAGGGCCGTCTTCCAGCGGAGCAGGAGCAGGGACAGTCAATAAAAAGAATCAGTACTCAGCAATGGGAACTTTTCAAACAATGTCTGAAGGGAACACACGAGCCAACCTGCACATTACGAGTTTCCGCCATTCCCATTACTGTGTTGGCCGGACAATCCTTTTGTACGATTCCCGATTCGGCATCAGGCAGGAAGAAATAGCAGCACGTGGTAAAGAGGGAGTGTATCTGCAAAAGGCCCTGGACAATTACAAAAAGGGCCGGATCATTCTGCCGATCCGCGCAGCGACTGGAACAGTCAACAGCGAAGTTGAAAAGCAAAACCTCATGCTTCTGCTGAACAACGTTCGAGCGCATGGCCAGCAGCTCACCCAACTGTTGCAGGCAGCAGCCAACCCGATGAACCCGCCTGAAGTCCAGCATTTCCTTTACTCCTTCATCGCGGCATCGAATCTCCTGATGGAGCGCATCACCCGCTCATTCATTCAGGGAGACGTGAGCGCTTACCTGCCTGAACCTCTGGGAGCAGAAGAGAAAGCAGCAATGCTTGAGCAGGTTGTTAAATCGCAACTACAGCCGCAAGGTGGCCAACCAGGAGGACAACAAAATCCGCAGCAGCCAGGTCCGCAAGCGGTACAATCTATCTTCCCTCAAGGAGTCAGATAAATGGCAGACGAGAAAACCCCCGGAAGTCCAACGTTAGAGCAGCAAGTTGTAGACATCCAAACACGCGCATGGAACAAGCACATTACTCCACACCTTGACGGCCTACGTCAGTGGTTCAATGATTCGGCATGGCTCGAATCAGTAGCGCCTTATCTCAGGGAAATTTCGGAGATGTCTGTTGATCTCGTACTCATGCGGCCTGGAGATGACGCCGCGTTCCTTCGAGGAAAGACTCTCATGATGCGCGATCTGCTGAAGTTCCCAGAGGTAATCAAACGTCAGATTGACGCAAAGGACAAAGCATCGAATCAGCCGCGCCCTAGCGGAGAAGCGGGTTACTGAGTGTGCAATCTATCTTCTCTGATCCTCTTCGCCCTCAAGTAGAACTCATAGAAGAATCTCAGCCTGAAAAGTGGACGGAAATTGAAATTGATGAGGAGTGGCCTTGGAACACCAAGAAAATAGCAATCCGGCTGAACGGATTTGGAAGCCTTTTTTATTTCTCTAAGATCATCCTTGCCCATACCCGCCTATCTCCAAATCTGCATGGCTACATGTGCCGGCAACTGGAACGCGAAGAGTTGCGCTTGGTAATGGAGATTCCTCGCTCGCACTTCAAAAGCACGTGCGCCACAATTTCAGGTTCTATGTGGTGGGCCTTACCGTTCCTTGAGGAAGATGAGCAAGCAATGCTAGAACTCGGATACGGTGCCGAATGGATACGATGGATGAAGTATGTTCACAATGCCCACACCAGAACGCTGATATGTTCGGAAATCGGCAAGAATGTTAAAGACCTTGGAGACCAGATAGACCAGCAGTATCAGAAGAATTCAGTTTTCAGGCTTGTCTATCCGGAGATCATACCTAAGTCTTTTAGCAAAGGATGGAACGAAAGCACGAAGACACACGTGCGGTGTGGAGATTCGGAAGGCTACCACGGCGAAGGAACCTACGATTTAATTGGAGCTGGATCTGCTCTCCAATCGCGCCACTATAAACGAATCATTGAAGATGATTTGGTCGGAGAAGACGCTATCAAATCCGACGTGGTTATGAATGCCACCTATGAATGGCATCAGAAGATGCCCGGCATGTTTGAAGCTATCCCGGACCAACCCGACAAACTTGGAGACCAATTAGTAATTGGTAACAGATGGTCAAAGAAGGATGTTAACCAACTCATAAGAGACAACAACACTCTCAACGCATGGGATTTCATAACCCACGATGCTGAAGGTGGATGCTGTGATCTGCATCCTGTTCATGGACAACCGATATTCCCTGAAGAGTATTCCATGAAGAAACTCGCATTCATCAAAGTAGAAGAGGGTGCTTACAATTATTCCTGCCAGTACCGTAACAATCCTGTAGACCCTGAAGCTGTTCGCTTTAATAGTAAGTGGCTTCGGCACTTCTCTGAATCAGTTTGGGAAGACAGAGAAGATGAAAAAGTTTCTCCGCTCACAGTCGCCAATTACGCTCAGCTCCCGCGTGACATTCGGCGCATGTCCCTTGGGCAACTAGACGATTACCTAGACGGACAAGACGCACACGCACAAACACCGATGCGAATGAAGAAAGCAATCCGCCACGAAGTCGAAGACGGCGAGACGATTGAAGATGTGCGAGTCGCAGACCTTGACCGAGTAGCGATCATAGACCCAAATCACTCAGGCGACAACGGGCGAAGCCGGAATGCAATTGTCGTTTTGGGATTCTACAATCGGCCAAAGGAACCCCGACGAATTTACCTGCTTGACTGTTGGGCCGAAGACTCCCTGCATGAGAGATGGATTGATGCAGCAGTGGGTTCCCGGAGAGACCACCGCGGTTTGTGTCTTAAGTGGAAAGTCCATTACCTTTACGGAGAATTCGATGCAGGCGGACAGAAGGGATGGCAGTTTTATTTCAAAGACAAGGTATCCGAACTATACAGAAATGGAGATCATTCGTTCGGAGTCCGAACACTGAAGACAGACCGGAGTGCTAACGGCATGCACAATCGAATTATCGGGATGGAATCAATCTATGAAAACGGATGGCTCTGGGTGTCGAGACGTGGCCACGGTGTAAACCTATTCCTTGAAGAATATACCGAGTACCCGAATGGAAAATTCACTGACCTACTTTCCACGATTGGGTATGCTCCGCAAACTTGGAGCGCCGGATCACGAGCAGGAGCCAGATCATTTGTTGATGAAGAGAATCGAAAGAGGAAAGCAGTGTCAGTTAATATTGGACAGGCAGGCTACTAATAATCATGCGACCCCTCCATTGGTTCCGTAAGTTCCGAACCATTGCTCTGCGTCAGCTTCAATGCGCATAGCTAGACGACCACCTACGCAGTTCGGGCATGGATCAATATGCTGGACCTCTTTATCTTCAGGAGTGAAATACAGCTTGGCCACACCTACCCACCCACAGTCAAGGCAGGCAGCTTCCTTCTCAATGAATTCCCAGTAGATCATTTCTTTCCCCTGGATATTGCGGTCTTGATTACCTCAATGTCCTTCTGCCTCATACCTGAACTCATATCCTTATCCCCGCTTGGTTCGTCCTCTGCTAGACCTTTGTACCTGATCTGAGCCAGGAGTCTAGTTGCTCCTACCTGATGCATAGGTGAAACATTTTTATCGAAACCTATTATCAAGCATCTCTTCACGAGCAACCTAAGAGCTACGTCTATCAACTCTTCAGTATCCGGGAATTCCGATATTAGTCTATCCCATTGTTCACCTATTACTAGGCGATGGAGTAGGGCTTCGCGTGTATCAGGCATAGGCTACTCTGACGTTGGAGTCGTTTCTTCTACTTTCCTTGTCCTAGATTTACGCTTTCCCTTTTCCGGAGGAGTGCGCATTTCCTTGATATGCTCAGGGACTCGCCCTTCGAGAATTTCCTTGAATGGATCGGGAGATATGACCGAAGTACTCGACACCTGAGTAGATGGCATCGGGTTTTCTTCTAGGAACTTAGCAGCCGCGTACTTTCTTGCTGCATGGAAGTCACTGCGCTGTGACTGTTGCCCGAGTCCGCCCAAGGGTGTGGCGACCTGCTTACAAAATTTTCCCTTGCCTGCCTGGCACGTTGGACACTCTACAGAGGTAACGATAACAGGCCAGTCTATGCGGCTTTCAAGGATGTGGATGTGGTATTGCGGCATTGCTATTTCCTTTTGCGCCGTCTCGGTCTGGAGAGGGCGCCACCTTTCCGCCCCACCTTTCCGCCCGTTGCAACGCTGGACATCTGGGCCTGCGAAACCTGCTTCAACTTCATCACGCCGCCGATGATCTCATTCTCTGCCATCATAGTGAAGCTTCCATACGCGCAGTGTGATGTTGTCCCTGCGTACCGCGAATGGACTACGCGGTCACCGATGCGGGTATTGATGCACTCAGGCCCTACGCTCACGATGATTCCCGAGATGGGCTTGCTCTGGGCAATGTGAGGGATAATGATTCCACCCCGCCACCCAACTCCACGACACTTAGCGCACGGCACCCGACCGGAACTCCACCATTCCGTTGCATCGTACCCGAGGACGCGGCAGGATCTGCAGGGAATATCCATCGCTTGCCCAACGTCCTGCGGATTAACGACGCGCTCTACTTGCTTCCCTTCGCATCGTGGGCATACCTGTTCTTCAGGATATCCCTTACCGGCGCAAGTCTGGCAACAGTACTCGGATTCAATCTCGTCCTGCATCACGATAACGCGGTCTCCGAATGCACACATGGTTTCCGTGTCATTGACTTGGACATAGATCAACTTATCTCGCGTATAGGTCTTGCGCGAGATTGCAACTGCGTACTTCGATAGCACTGTCATCGCGGTCTGCAAAAGCAGTTCCGGAGAGTTGCCACGTTCCATCATTGGATCATCGAAGAGTTGGGCCTTGGTGATTTCTTGTGGAGACTCGGTAAATTTGGTTGGACTGTCAGACCGGAAACGGGATTCAGGAGTTATGACTAAATCACCTGTCTCCGCTTCTGATATGCGCACTTTGACATCCTCTCTGCGCTCCACAAGACGTCCGGCTTGAATGCCCTCGAAGTCTCGCCCCTCTTCGTACTGGCCTAGTTCGTCTGATTTGTTTCCCAAAACCGGATCACTCATTGGATTCTACTCCCTGGTGCCTGCGGTTTGATGCCGTACACTTCGGCAACCTTGCGCTCAAATGCTGCTTGGGTTTCTTTGTAGACTTGCGCTGCCGAGTCTCGCTCTTTCGCGATCAGGCGCAACTCTAGTTCATCTTGGAGACGCATGTCATCCTTGATTTGTTTTGATTCTCCAGGCCCGAAACTGCCGACCTGAATTAAAGTGGGAGGATAGAGTCCGTCAGTCTTGAGCGTCAACATCAAATCGGCGCCCTCTGCAATTGCTTGACGCTCGATAGGCGTTAAGTGCCATCGACTCATCACTCTGCCGTCAGTTCCGCGCAAAGCGGTGAGAGTCTGATACTCAGGCTGTCCGTTCTCAGGTCCACCAATCTTAAGTTCGAACTGTTCCAATCCGGGGACAACGGGAGAAACAGATTTCATGCTATTGCTCCCTTCGCATGCTTCCGCCGCCATGCGGTCAGGGCTTCAGCATTGGTCTGCTTTTCGTGGCCAGTGGCTTCGCACATTTGTCCAAGCCACATATTGCAGACGAATCGCAGATTCTTCCCATAGTCGCGTTCTTCAGGTTCACCCGGCGCAACGTAAACACGAGATGCACATTCAACCGCGTCATTGATAGCAGAATCAAATTGGGAAGCCGTACCGCTCTGTCCCTCTACTACTCCGCTCCCGCCCTTGCTGAACTTATCCGGTAGCGTGTTGCCTTCGGGCTTCGCGAGTAGCGAATCATCAGCAGGGTACAGTCCAGGACATTTGTCTGAGACAATTGGCTCCGGGTCAGGTCCAAGGTCTGCATCAATCACAGCCTGACGCAATTCCGGCTCTGTCACTTTCGGGTCAACGGCCTTTTCAATGATCTCTACCGGGATTTTCTTCCCCTTCTTTTGGGCCTGTTTCGCGGCTGCTGTCGCAACAGACCCTTTCCGCGCCCCCATCTTCACACGCTGCTCTTGCGTGGTCTCCCCTTTGAGCGCTTTGTACTTTCCCACAATGGAAAATACTTTTGCCGCGCTCCCCAGCAAGTGATTCTTGCCTTTCACCCATGCGGTTTCAGACACATAGGGAGTGGGAGTGTAGCGCCACAGTTTGCGCTCAATGAAATCTTCCACGTTCGCATGCTGAGCAGCCATCTTCCCGTACTCAGAACCGAGTGCTTGGGCTTGCTCAGAGATTTCCCGGTCAATGCGCTCTGCATCTGCTTTCAGAGTTGCAAGCGAAGACTCCGACATAGAGTCCTTGTCCGACTGCGCGGAATCCTTTTTGCCCTTGGCTACTTTCTTAGCCGGCTCCTTCTTTGGCTTTGCAGAAGCAGGTTTCTTTTTTGCTTCCGATGACTTTGCTGATTTGTCCTTGCCTGCCATTTACTCACTCTCCTTTTCTCGTCCTACTCTAACGTTAGACCGTTCTGCCAATTCTGCCACTGCAAGCCAAATGATCTGGGAGACCTTCAACTGCTTTTTCTCCACCAAAATATCAATCATCTTTCGCTGCTTTGCACTTGGCCGAATTGTGATGGTCTTTGCCACTCGCGCAGAGATTAATCCAGAGTCTTACGTATGTCAAGAGGTATTTTTAACGCAGGTTCTCAATCTCGGAGATCAGCGGATAAAGTTCAGGCTTGAACTCTTCAGGCTGGTCGGATTCGCGGCGAAATTGATTAGGAAATTTCAAGCAGTAATCCGTACACGGCAGAGGTAGATCGTCGTCTTCGCGCCTTCCACGGTAGCCTTTTTTGTACGGCGCAACACGAGCAAAAAAGAATATTTTCTCACCTGGCTGCAAATTCATTTCCTTGATTTGCTTTCCTACTGTGAACCACAAGTGATCTGTTACTTCTGCCCCTTGTTCGTCTCGCACATCGCAGACCAAGATTGTTTCTTTTTCGTACCCGTAACTTGTTCTCTTTCCGTACCGTTCAACTCTCGCTGAGAAACTGCCTCGCTTCCCAACGCGCCGTTTCAACTCTTCTCGCATGCGCTGTTTTTACCAAACCGGACAGAAAGTTTAAAGTAAAAAAAATAGGGAATTATATGATGACTGAAAACCTCAACCAGAACCGGAATTTTGGAGCAAAATTTTTCCGCGATTGCTTCCGGTGGATGCGCGTGGCTGTAGGGCACGGCCCGCGCTTTTAGACCCGGAGGAGGGGTGGCCGGAAGTACATGTCCCGAATGGAAGGCGAAGTCGTGTCAGAGGTACATGGCCTTTGGAGATGAGGGGATGAACTGATTCGTGCTTGACTTATCCATCAGGCTGCACCAATGGGACAGCGGTTGGTGTACTATTGGGACATGAGTTATCAACGAGTGTTCAGTCGGTTGGTCTGCAAGTGTGACGTGCCAGCATGTGGGCGCGTGTGGATCGCGGAATCGGGGCAGTTGCCGCGCAGATGTGCCGGCTGCAAAACGATGAAGTGGGATGTTGGGCCTCAGCCGCAAGTTGCGGACGCGGCAGCGGGCGAATTGGATGCTGTGTCAGATGTACGAGTGCAGCCTGATGCTCAGCCGGCGCGTGGGAAGATCGTGCGAGAGACTACGTATGTTCCGATTGATGAAGCGTGACAGTTATAAGAGGTATTGGTTATAGCAGGTGCGCGGCTAGAGATGCAAGAAGTCAAAAAGCAAACCGAAAAAGCAAACCGTCAGGATCACAAGCCACACGATCAGGATCACAAGCCACGCGAATAATTCTCGCTCTGTGAATTCTACATACCCACAGTTGGGGCACGTGCCTTGCTTGTAGGCTATCGCCTTGTGGCACTTCAGGCAAGCGAATTTCATTTTGGTGGCCCACCTCTTCCTGCGCTAGAGTCTGATTAGCTCTCCGCAGTTGTCGCAGGTGATCTCCTGCTCCTCGCAAATGCACGTGGGTTGTGCGTAGCAGCGCGGACACTCAACGCTATAGCCGGCTGGCTCTTGCATGCGGAGTCCGTGCTTGCGTGTGTATGTGCGTGCGAGATTGCGGCGCTCTGCGCGTTCAGCATGCTTGCGGTCGCGAGGGTCAGAGAGTTGGTCGGAGTTCATGCCTTGTCTCCGCAGTCGTAGCATCTGCGCTTAGTCGGCTGGGCGCCGGTAGGGATGTACAGCCTGTTCGGTCCTTCTGCCAGGTGGCCGCGGTGGCCACAGCTCAATACCTCGTACCACACCTGGTGGGAGGCGGAGCGCTCTATGCGCTGGATTGAGCGGAAGCGGAAGAGTTTCGGGGAGATTGGGCGGAGATTGCGTCGCCGCATCTTCTCCGCCCGCTTGATGCTGGCTTCGAGTTGTTGGATGAGAGTCATGGAGCTCAGTGTATCTATGAGCAATCGTCAGTGGATGCTAGAGGGCATCCCAATCCACTACCACCCGAATACCCGGCAACAGCGGATGCGTGTAAACGTCTCTAGCCTGGTCGCTATCCTCTTCCGTCTCGATCATACGCTCGTCGAGACATGATGCAATTGTGCCGGTGAATTCGTGGCCCAATCGTCTGAGAATTTCCGCTTTTGCTTGATTTCCGCCGTTCGCTGTAACTGTCATTTGTCGTCTCCCTTGCGGCTGGTAGCCGCTAGTCTGCTGATTTTGGGCTTACACTGCGATGGATGCGCCCAGCATCTCGCGGGTCAATCCTCAGTACGACTGGCTCAGCTTGAGCAGCCCTGGCGGCCAGAGATGCGCGATACTCCTGCTCTCTCTGCTCGTGTGCGGCTCTCATCTGCCTGATCCGCTCTTCGATCCGCTGTTTCGCTTCCATGTTTTCAATCTTACGCTATCTAGGTTATTTGTCAATGAGGAAATGGTACAGCGAAACCAGGGCGAATGGTCATGTACTTCTGCGCAGTCGAGCAGCTTGACGTACATGCCCTAACGGTCAGTGTCCTTTGGTTGCTGGACTTCGGTAATCTTGCGGAAGTATAACGCAAGAGTTAGGGTTGCGGAGAGGCGAAAAAGGAGATAAAAATCATGGCTCTGAACTACAAATATATGTTGCTAAACATGCGCGATAAGAGTGCTGCGCTAGAAGCACTCAAAGCTACCCCGGAAGTATGGGGCATTGAAGTCACTGACCCCGCACTTGCAGGCGGCTGCAAAACCAACATTGATCCGCAGCACGGGAACGTGAACTGCGGTCTATATTTCGGCCCACTCCACCATGTCGGGGTGGAAGTCAACGAGAACGGTGACCCTGTAAGTCGAATGCCTCTTGAGAGATTTGTTCTCTCAGATGAGGGCAGGCAATTTACCCACAGTGGCGAAACGCCGCGAGAGGCAGCAGGTCGCCTCCGTGACGAATACCAAGGGCAGGCAGATGTGGTCACTATTGCGATGTTGCTATCGCGAGACTGGCACGACCCTGAAATTATGTCCGCCATCGCGAAGCAATGGGAGCAGAAGCCGGTCCCGCGCACTCCCGCAGCGATCGAGTACGCGCTGCACTACTATGACTACTTCTACACGCAGGCGCCGCAATTCAAAGCGCCATACTTCAACTCAGAAACATCAACTCTCGCCACAATCCGCCCCGACTTGGATTCTGTTGGAGCGATGGCAATCTTTGAAATTCTCGCCACAGAGTGCAAACAAGCGCTTGAAATTCCAGTCGCATGGGCAGACCGCGCAAAAACGCTCACGCCTGCCGCTCGTCAACGCATTGCTTCGATCGCGAAAGCTGATACTTTCGCGCAAGGTCCGTGGCCTGGCTCTCGCTCATTGCCAACCGAGGGCAATCCTTGGCCAACCGATGGAGCGGTTGAGGATACCAGCGAACTCGCTGCAATAGCGAGTTTGATAGCTAACCCCAAGCGCTCTCTTGAGCAGCGCGTGGAGTTTATGCGCGATTGGATTCTCGCGGGAGAATCGGGATTCTCCGGGGGTGAGATGATGTACCCGGACTTAGTTGGTGCGTTGTCAGCGCACCGCCAGATAGTGGAGCACGAGCGCTCCGAAATGATCTCCGCATTGAATCGCGGAGACATAAAAATCCGCTGGGGTTGTGACGGCATCCCGCCGTCAATCTGTGTAGTAGAGAGCACCTGGCGCTCTGCCACGATGCTCGGTTACTGCATGGCCCCCGTTGTCATCGCGGTCAACCCGCGATTCTCGTTCAATGGCGGCCCGGAACATTTAAAGTATACCGTTTGCCAGTGGCAGGAAGGTTACGTTGACCTCACACACGCAAGCTACGAGTTATGTAGCCTGGAACCTGGCTGGGGTGGTTCCAAGACGATCATCGGTTCTCCACAAGGAAAAGCATCGCTGCTGAGTATAGAGCAAGTTCTCGCTACTGTGAAAGAGCACTTGACCCCGAACCGAGAGGAGGTGAAATAAATGAGAGTACTAGCTCGTTCTGGCGCACGTGAATTGTCTCATGCGCTCATGATGCAGAAGACTTACTTCCCGAACGACACCAGTTGCCCGACAATGACCTTAATCGGAGATGGCGGGAATTGGATCTGGGATACATCCACCGACGATTGCTCATAGATACACGGGCGATTGTTGGTAAACGACTCTGCAGACCGCAACTCCCCGATAAGAGAGATTGTACCGGAGCCGGATGAGCGAAAGCCTTCCACAAGCGGCGCAACTCTCTTGGGGAGATTGCAGTACCCGAAATGGGAAAGGATGAGAATGGGAAAGGATGAGAATGAAGATCTCAGAATGCACTAATGCCCCGCAATGGCTGAAAGATGCCAAAACGGAAAACGCAGACGTTGAAATCCTAGCTCACGGTTGGGTGCGCTGGAATAGCGGCGAGTGGCGCGGCGGCGTGTGGTGCGGCGGCGTGTGGTGCGGCGGCGAGGCCAAGTGGGTAATGAGTCTTGGGAATTGCGAAGGATGGAGTAAGGTGCTTGTCGCGTCTATGTCTGGAGTCTGCTACATCAGTGCCGGATGCCGCTGGTTTACGCTTGCGCAAGCGAAGCAACATTGGGAATCAAAGAGGGATCAGCGACCACTCACTCTAGCCTTGATGCTTGCTGCTACTGAGATAGCAAAAATCAAAGGTCTGCGAGAAGACGAATAGGGGAGACAGAGAGATGAGCCGCACACCACAAACTACAATTTGCAGAGGTTGGTATCCAATCCACGGCGAGATCAAGTATCCCGTTTTGGTAACTAACAATATCACAGCCCTAGACGCATTCGGAAGAATGTCGCACGTCTGGCTAGCGGAATACGTACATGCCGGGCCTTACGTCGGACTCAGCAGCCAACCGCCCGAAGACAAGGGCGATTACTACACGCTTGACGGCCCTTGTTTCCTCACTCACTACCACGAAATACCACAGGCTATGCCGCAGAGTGTCAGAGTAAAACACGCGCGGCAGCAGAAGGCCATCCGCACCAAACAGAATCAAGAGGTTGAGAAATGAACCGCACACCAGCCAAGCCCGACAACTTAAGCATGTGTATCAAAGAACAGCATCTTTCGCTCATCAATGCACTTCGCCGGGATCGCTCAAGCGTTGACCTATTAGCCGAAGCTGCAATTACCATTTTGAAAGTCAACCACGACTACGCCAGTCGTGCAGCGCTTAAAATCCTTGAGGGAATGCTGAAGATCAACGATACGGAGATTCTATGACGATGGATTACCAGCCGGAAAGCTACGGCAAGAATCGCGATGTCAACCTTTACCGCAAGCTATTTCGCCTCATGAAAACCATTCCATCAATCTCCAAAACGGGAATGATGGAAGAGGATGACGGTGGTTATGCGTACTTAGAACGCAATGAAGTAATACGAGCGTTCCGTGCGCAGATGCTAAAGCTCAAATTGCTCTGCTTGCCCGTTGATGTGACCGTTTCCCATTGGGGCAACGCTACCGCTTCAGGCGGTACGCTCAACTATTCCGGCCAAGTCATCACGTACCGATGGATAGACGTTGACACTGGAGCTTCATTCGATTGTAAATATCCAGGTGCCGGATGCGACCCGCTAGACAAGGCCAGCCCGAAAGCTGCAATCCAGTCTCTCAAGTACTTCCTATGCAATTCATTCTTCGTTGACGGCGTAGAACTCGACAGCGACAACGCAGATGAACAATCCCAGATGCGAGAAACTCAGTACGGCGCAAAATGGGAAGGAATCGTGTCGAAGGTAGAACCGGAAGATACACAGATTCAGGTGGCTGGTGATCTTGGCTATATTTTTTATTGCCTAATTGAGAACAAGCAGGAGCGCTGTTTCGTGAACGAGCAGCGCAAGCACGTTTTTGCGAAGGTAGCGAAAAAGACCGGCAAGCAAATACGATTCCGCGCCATGCGGCACGAAAGTGGAACTCTTGTTGTCACCAAGTTGTCAAGGTAGACTTGAAGTTGCTATGTCTATGAATGGGGAATTACATACTTGAGTCCCTTGGAGGGATAAATTGATCGGAACTGCCGGAGACGAGTTGCTCGGTTCGAGGCGAACGATGGTATGAGGCTCGTGAGTTCTTGAAAACAATGGGCGGATACGATGTGTTGTTTGTGCGCCCAACAAAAAGGGATTCAAGTATATAAATCCCTATGAATGCATGAGGGATTCTATGGCTATATATCGAGAAGGTTTCAATAACCCGTTGGAAGGAGCAAAGAGATTTAAATCTTTGCAACAGGAAATTATGGAACTTGAAGCTCACGAATGCGAGATACGGGATTTTTATCCGTGCGCACCTTGCGACAACATCACAACTCTCACGCATGAACTGAATGAGATTTCGTTCAAGTGGGCAAGAGCTTGGTCTGAATCTTGCTCAGCGCTAGCGGATATCATGAAGCTTGTAGATGAAGGCATTATCGTTCGTAATACTTCCTGCGACGGCGACTTTCAAGCTTACGTGATGAACGCCAACCGCCTTGTAGTGGCGCTATCGAAAGGCGAAAAGGCTATTAAGTAACCAAGTTGAGCAGGTGACCGATGGAGATGAAGCGGTTTTATATCATAACCGTTGCGGAATTAATTGTCTTGCACGAAGTCTTAGCCGAGTACGGAAGAGAACTTGGATGCGACCAATGCGGAGATGATCTGTGCCAACATTGCCAAAGAAATTATGTTCTTTGCCAGAAACTAATAGACGCGCGGAACCTTGCGGAAGTCGGGGTTCACATAGTTCTGACCACTGATTCAGAAATGATCCAGCCATCCATGCACAGCCTTAAGCTGGTGCAGAAACCAAATTGAGCGTGAGGAACAAAAATGAGCGAGAAAAAGAAAGTGTGGCGACCATGATCGTACAGGAACTCATTACGGAACTGCAAAAGATGCCCGCTGAGGCTGATGTACTGATTCATTCCGAATTGGACCCTTGTGACTTGTGCTCACACGCTACGCGGGAAAAGTGCTCACTCGCGGGAGCCTATGATTTCGAATTCATCGGAATCAAGCAAAAAGACGGCTGCGTTTACATTGAGGGGCACTGACAAATGAAGAAGATTTCCCAAAAGCGTACTGCTCTTTACATGGAACGCCTGGGATACGTACCACGCAGACCACTAACCACGCAGGAACGGATTAAGTGTGGATTGCCTGTGAAGGAGAAACATGAAGAGATCAATTTACGCTCGCTGCGCCGGATGCGGAAGACGAATAAAAGTAATCAGCTTCAAAACAGGAAGGCTAAGCCCGCACCTATCCAACCAGGAGAACGGGATTCGCTGCACGTGGCCATACGCCAACCCACCTTCAGGGATAATGAGTCCTACATCACCAAAGACGGACGCTTCCGCCTGAAGGGTGAGGACTATAACGAACTCAGGAGACAAGCCTTTGAGCGGGCGCGTGGACGATGCGAACGGCGAGATATTTACATCCTGGACAGAACTTCACCGATTCGCTGCAATGAGTCTGCTCCATGGGAAGGTAGCATATTCACACGCGGCCATCTAGCTCACCTGAAACATGGAGCGAGAAAGTCTGACACGTTAGGCTCAGTTATTTGGTCTTGTGCCGCTTGCCATTTTGCGGAGCATGGACCAAGATGGAGAAAACAGAGAATGGCAAAAGCAATGGACCCTGGAGAATTCCTCGACTACTACAGAGGAAATGTATGCCTCTGTGGGAACGACAAGGAACGCTTCTGCTGTATGTGTAACGAGTGCGGCGATTTTCTATCTGCTAACCATCCGCAGTTAGCCCATGATTTTCGAAATGCTACCGGAGATCCACTGATGATTGCTATGGGCGAGTTTCGGGAGCTAATCAGGAGTGCAGAATGAAACTTGAAACATACAAGTGTGATGTGTGTGGAGTCCAGAAGCAGGAGAGCAATCACTGGCTCAAGGGATATTTGATTGACTCTGGCAGAATCAATAGCGCCGAAGCTGTGAAAGGTAAAACAGTTGGCGCGATGATTATCCCTTGGGATGTTAAGGAATTCAGCCGGCCATGGAATGCAGTCGCACTGTTGCCTGAACCTGATGCACATCTCTGCGGACCCGGGCATGCGCTTGAGTGGATGAGTAAACAGGTTTGTTGATTTAAATGCAAATAGCACTTGACACATTGACACGCCGTGATATTGTGTCATCCATGCCATTTGTAAAATTGGATTGCGGCATTCTCAACTCAACCATCTGGATTGACCTTCCGGCCCGGAATGTTTTCATAACTGCTTTACTTATGGCCGAACCCGCTGAGTTCCAAGAGTCAATACCGCAATATAAAGTCAACTCGCTTGAATTGACCGGATGGAGCGCGCCTCCTGGGTGGTACGGATTTGTACCGGCTTCCGGCATCGGCATAGTTCGCCGTGCCGAAGTTGAGCAAGCAATTGGAATGGAAGCACTGCGGCAATTAGGGGAACCAGAATTAGAATCAAGGAGTTCCGAGTTCGAAGGTCGCCGGATGATCCGCTGCAATGGCGGATACCTCATACTCAATTTTCAGAAATACCGCGACAAGGATTACACCGCTGCTGAACGATCTCGCCGCTATCGCGACCGCAAAAAGGCATCAGAAGCCAATAGCGCGTCACGCCGTGACAGTCACGCGCTACACCGTGATATCACGCAAGCAGAAGCAGAAGCAGAAGCAGAAGCAGAAGCAGAAGCAGAAAACCCTATTCCCCCACAAGGGGGGGCTTTTAGTGCTTCGCAAATTGCGGAATCTAAAATGGTGAAATTTGTTCTCGATCGGGAAGAATTTCGCAAAGCGAATTTTACAGGCAACGAATTACATAAAGCACTCTACGACGATATGCGTACTGCCGCTTTCCGTGAGCGCATCTCATTGACAGAAGCTAAGGCCATATTCAAACAGCATCTCCAGTTCGCTACGTTGCCATGGATTGAATCACTGGACAGTCAATGTGAACTCTCTCTCACGCCTGAAGGCGTAGAGAAACATGAAATCACAAAAGAGATGGCGGGTCAGGCAATCTTACTGGAATTGCTCATCAACGATCCGCGCACGCTGGTACTCACAACAAATGCAGTGGGGAGTTTTTGCCGGCATAACAAAGGGCTTACTCCAGTTGACGCGAAAGAGACAATCTGCAAACTGTGGAATGAGTACAAAGACTCCGACATCCATGCAAAAGCGTCATTCCGCACGTGGGTTGGAGACTCAGCGAATTTTCTGAAACCGGAGACGTGGCGCAAAAAACCAAAAGATGAAAAGCTAGGGAGCAAACCTGTTGCTGGAAACAAACCTGCTCCAAAAACCCCCGATTGGGCTTTCATGTCCGAAGAGGAAAAAAAGAGGAGGCTTGGAAAATGAAAGCAGCGTTACTGTGTTTCTATATTGGAAAACAAGTAAAGACCCCCAAGGGCAACGGGGAACTTAAGCAAGTACTTGATGCGAGACATATTCGCGTTGCTCTTAACCGTGACCCGAAAGTAATGAAAACGTTTCATGAAAACCAAGTCGAGCCATACATAAGGCCGGAAGCGAAATCGTGAACGATACAACGTTAGACCGTGGAATGCCAGCAAGTCTAGACGCTGAACGCGCATGCTTGGGTTCAATTTTGCTCGACAACACAACATGGGATCAGGCAGCGGCAAAACTAACAGCAGAAGATTTCAGTATTGATTCACATCGGTGCGTCTATTTGCGAATGGAAGAATTAATTGAAAACGGCCGGCCAGTTGACTTTGTGACTCTGACTGAACAACTTGGAATGCACAAAGAAATCGAAGCAGTCGGCGGCGTGGCGTATATAACCAGTCTCACCGATGGCTTGCCGCGAGTGAAAAACATTGAGCAGTATGTACGCATCGTGGAAGACAAAGCAATGCTTCGCTCAATGATTCACGCCTGCAATTCAACAATCCAAGCCTGCTACGAGCAATCAGACACAGCTCGAAGAATCGCAGGATACCACGATGAAACATTGCAGCGGATCATTTCGGGAAGTGATACGGCAGGGCAACATGTGTCTGAATTCTCTGATGAAGCTCTAACACAGATTGCAAATCTTCGCGCAAAAGGGCCTGGCCTTGTCGGGCATTCCTACGGCATTGAGGAAGTAGACCTAAGAACAACCGGCGTTCGCTCGAAGGAATTCACAATCATCGGCGGACGTCCGAAGGATGGCAAGACCGCAATCGCTCTCTCAGCTTGTCAAGCAAACTGCGAAGCAAAAATCGCGGTTGGTTTCTCAAGCATCGAGATGAACAAAGAAGCCATATTGGAACGGCTGTGGAGTTCGGTGGGCCGGATCAACGCCGATCATTTAGCGGAGCCGCACTTGCTCACTGATGAAGAAATCGTGAGACTCTACAACGTCAAAGAACAAGTTGACACTTGGCCTTTGTACATAGACGAAGACGCGGATGTGACAGTGAGCCAACTTTGCGCACGTGCCCGGCTGTGGCAGCGTCGGCATGGAATCAAGTTGTTCATAGTGGATTACATGCAGCTCATCTCCGGAACAGGTGATATGCGAATGCGAATGATTAAGGCATCTCGCGCTCTTCGGCTCCTGGCGAAACAGCAGAATTTAGCGGTCATAGCGCTTTCGCAACTCGCGCGGCCATCGGACAAGAACATCAACCGCAAACCGCAAATTTGGGACTTGAAAGAATCGGGGTCATTGGAAGCAGACGCTAACACAATCCTCCTGATTTTCCGCCCAGTCTATGTGGGAGGAGAAGAATCAAATAGCGATGGTTCCAAAACAGGAATGCATACCGGAGAAGATGAAATCTCAATTACCCAGAGACGCGGAGCGCCTGGGATAGCGCCGGTTACCTATTTGGGAAAGTTTGTACGTTTTGAATCAAGATGGATGAGAGGAGCCTAAAAAATGCGGTGCGAAGAATGTGGACAGCCGCGCAAGCGGAAGAAAGCCAAGCGGGTGAAACGTGCGAGTTAGAATCACTCAGCTTGATGGCGTATTGCCGAATCTCGCTCTGATGAAATTGGCTCATTGGCACCGCTCTCAAGGCGATACGGTCGTGCGTGGTCGCACAGTGCACCCACAGCAAGACGAAAGCACCTATGACCGCGTTTATGGTTCCACAATATTCAAATGGAGCGAGACTGCTGTTAAGCAATTCAATGCGTTCTGGCCAGACGGTATGCTTGGCGGGACAGGATCGGGGAGCCAAACTACAGTTGAGCAGGTCATCGGGAGTCCATACGAAAAGTACGACTACACTGACTATCCAGAGTTCAGAGAGTCTATCGGCTTCACTCAGCGCGGGTGCCGCTTGTCCTGTAAATTCTGTGTTGTTCCCGCCAAGGAAGGGAAGCCAAAATCCATCAACACGATATATGACATCTGGCGCGGTGATCCGTGGCCGCGCAAGTTGCATTTGCTCGATAACGATTTCTTTGGACAGCCTGAATGGAGAGAGCGTATTAAGGAAATTAGAGAGGGTAAGTTTCGCGTGTGCCTGTCGCAAGGGATTAATATCCGCATGGTCAATGAAGAATCTGCGGCTGCTCTCGCGTCCATTGAATACCGAAATACCAGATTCAATGAGCGCAAACTATACACAGCTTGGGACAACTACGGAGATGTTGACCGCTTCTTCCGTGGCGTCGAATTGCTGAACGCTGCTGGTATCCCCTGCAAGCACATGATGGCCTATATGCTGGTAGGTTTTGATCCGGCTGAGACTTGGGGAAAAATATGGAGACGATTCATGCTGATGGAAATGTGCGGCATTGAACCGTACCCGATGGTCTACGACAAGAGCAGGCGTGATCTTGTGTCTTTCCAGCGGTGGGCCTGCCGTGGTCTGTACAGAATCATCAAGTGGACTGACTACGTGCGCCGGACCAAAACGCAGGCAAGCGTAGACGGCTACCATGAGGCTGCGGCCTCATTGAAGCAAGGAGTAAAACTATGAAATCTCAACTAGAATCCCTAGTCGCTCAGATGCACGAGAGCGGCATAACACTCAAAGAGGGTGAGCGAGAATTCAAAAAGCGCTTCATCATGCTAGTCATGGCGAAATTCGATCACAACCAGTGTGAAGCAGCTCGCGCACTCGGCATGCACCGCAACACACTTGCGCGCACACTAGGAGAATTGCAACTCGTTGTGCGTCGGCAGAAGGGAGAGCGCGAGATCGTAGAGCAGATTCAGCAGACAGTGGACGCGCGGAAGCCAATCCAATCTGTTGAAGTCGAAGAGCGCTGTCACTGCACTGGCCGCGGGTGGCATTGGATGCACGGCCCGAACTGCACGCGGAAACGTGCGCAGGGAGCGGGTGTATGACAGCTTCTCCTCGCACCTTAGCTTCTCGTCTCAACGGTAAGCTAGGAGGGCGCCCGAAAGGGAGCAAGGGTGGAGGGCGCCCACCGATCCAAGACCAATTCAGTGGGGAGCCGGACAGGCGAAAGCGATACCAGTTGCGGCAGGCTGCCAAACTGCGCAGAAGTACATGACCATTCGCCCTGGTTTCGCTGTACCATTTCCTCATTGACAAATAACCTAGATAGCGTAAGATTGAAAACATGGAAGCGAAACAGCGGATCGAAGAGCG
>Ga0209580_10000566_pt1 | contig 19530 bp, 18 predicted proteins | sample Coa_R1_5_FD_187153 | JGI IMG/M metagenome (GOLD analysis project Ga0209580, IMG submission 187153) | Surface soil microbial communities from Centralia Pennsylvania, which are recovering from an underground coalmine fire - Coalmine... | ecosystem: Environmental > Terrestrial > Soil >... | reverse complement strand
GGGATGTTCCGCGTTACCGATGAGATTGGCCTTCCACACGCTCCAGGCATACAAGATGCCCAGGCACAAGTTCACTGCCGTGCCGGCAAACGTCACCACCCAGGCGCGCGCTGGTATCTGCGACTGCTGCCCCATGATTGGCTCACTCTGGCTATAAAAGCATCAAACCGCTTCCCAAAAACCATGCCTACCAACATTGAACTGAAAGCACGCATCCACAACGCTTCGGAGCAACTCCGAGCGGTTGAACGCCTGGCCGGCGCGCCCGTCGAAACCTTCGCGCAAATCGACACCTTCTTTCAGGTTCCGCACGGCCGGCTCAAACTCCGCCAGGCCAACCCCGGCGCGGCCGAGTTGATTTTCTATGAACGCGTTGATCAGATAGGGGCGAGGAAATCGCAATACTCCAGAATCCCGACCGATCACCCCGAGGCGCTGCGGCAAGCACTTGCACAGGCAATGGGCATTCTCGGCGTGGTGAAGAAGACTCGCCGATTGTACCTGCTCGGCCAAACTCGGTTCCATTGGGACGAAGTCGAAGGGCTCGGCAATTTCCTGGAAGTCGAGGTGGTCCTTCGGCCCGAGCAATCCGACCATGAGGGCGTCCAGATTGCCGCAAAGCTGCAGCACCAGCTTGGCATTCCAGAGGACCGCTTAATCGCAGAGGCGTATGTGGATTTGCTAAGCGATCAGTATGAACATGAACGGGAAGAACTCTGACAGTTTAAACGTTACCTTGCCGTCCTTGGTGGAAACAACCCATCCCGCATGAGTTCTTCGCGCAGTCTGACGAGAAACTCGCCATTCATATTCAAGATTGCCACAGTAAGACGACCAACAGGAGTGCGACCCACGATAAGCGGGCCGTTCCATCGAAAATGCCGAGCCCAACGATGCCGGCGCGGATTGAAGAGCGGGGCCAACTGTCGGGTGACGGAATCTCTACCTGCGACATTCGGCCCTTTGTGAGCATTGCAGAAGGCACGACAAAGCCAAGTTCTGCCACACGGTCGCGCCGCAGTGCTGTTTTGAGACGACATGATCGATCTGAAACGGCGCCGGGTAATACTGGTAGGGCATAAGGCAGTATTCGCACGCGTTGCCGGCTCGCGCCCATATTCGGCGGATCAACGCCTCTTCCATGTTGGCTTTCCTCGGCCGGGCTTCTTGGCCGCCGACCTTAATACTCTTCGCGCCTTGGCGTGAAGCACTCCCAACAAGCAACCGGAGTTGGCATAGCCGCGAAGCTCGGCCTGCTCATGAACAGACAGAAGGCCCTCTTGATTTCTTGCTGCCAATTCGTTGATGCGCCCTTTTTCTTCGTCGTTGAATTCGAGTTGCAATAAATGCCGCGCGAGCGCCGGCGCAAATTCCTTACCATTGCTGAGAACACGGGCAAGGATCGCGATTTCGCTGGTGTCAAACGCCGGGAATGGGGGCTTAGTGGAAGCCATTAGCTTCTCCCGTGGAACCTGATGCTGTTGGTACATTAGCAAAAGTGTTTGGACAATGCCATTCGGTTGTTACGCACACAAGCCGGTATTCGTTCTTTACACCATCGCCAGTCCGACCCGCCGTTTCGCTTCGCCCGGCTTCCACTTCGGCATCTCATCCCAGGTCCGGCCATCCAGCTCGCGGCCGGTGCGCGCCTTGTTCACGCCACCCCATTGCTTGAAGAAGAACGCCACACCGGCGCGCCGGCATTGATCGCGAATGTCCCGCACCCACTCGGCCTGCATCGGCCTGGCCCCCGGCCCCGATTCGCCGCCGACGATGACCCAATCAATGCCTTGCAAGTCCAAATTCGGAATCGACCCAAGCAGCGGTTCGACCGAAAGGAAGCGCACCTTGGCCCCGGTCTGCCGTAGATGATCAATGCGAAAGCTGTAGTCAGCGTTTTCGACGCTCACGCCCATCCACACATTTTCCGGCCAGTCAATTCGGGCCGACAACTCCGCAAGCCGATCGGATCGCTTCGTGAGCACCTGAAAAGTATGTTGCGACGCCCGCCGCATGACATCGAAGACCCGAAAAATGAATTCCTCCGGCACGTCCCTGTGGAACAGGTCGCTCATCGAGTTGACGAAAATGAACCGCGGCTTCTTCCAGCGCAGCGGCACCTCAAGCATGTGTTTGTGCAACGTCAGATCGAAACCATTCGCATAGTTTGCCTGCCCCATCGCGCGCAGCCGCAACGCCATCCGCTCGGCATAGCAATGAGTGCAACCAGGGCTGATCTTCGTGCAGCCGGTGAGCGGATTCCAGGTGGCCTCGGTCCATTCGATGGAGGTTGCGGTCATGTAGTCGGTCTCATGATCAAAGAACTTAACTTGCATTGGGTTGCGCAGCGATCAAAGAGTTCCCTCGTCCCGCGAGCCCAGCAGGAAATCGAGGAGCGCCTCCATGAAGCTGGGGCGAGATATGGGCGCCAACGGTGTGTGCGGTAATGGCCTCTGCGGCGGCTGAAACAGGGGAATCTCCCGTGCCGGACTGCGGCCGCCGCCGGCGCGCAGCCAGGCCAAAATGCGAGCTAATTCATCGGCATCGAACCAGATGCCGTGGTCGCGGCAAACGTCGATGATGACGCCGCTTTCGTGCCCATAGTTGGTCCGATTCATCAATTCCGAGCACACGGGACATGGCCGGTACGCGACGTGACGGTGTGTTGGGGAGGGGGCAACGCTGCCGCTGGGCAGCCCAAACTTGGCGGAAATTTGCTGCGGCCTTTCCACAATGGTGCCTGCCGGGAGCGCTTCGCGCTGAGCTCGCTCGACCAATTGGCGGAACGCCTCATGCCCCATCCAGAAGCCGGCGCAACAGCCGCATTCAAGAACGGTCACCTGCTCCGTTCCAAGCCGCCGGCTGACCAGGAGGTGACCATCGCCGCAAGCGGGGCAGAGCAACTTGGTGGGGGCGCCCGCGTCGAGTTCAGGCACAAGCCCCGCCCCGCAGTGGTGACAAAAGCGGGCTTTGTCGCTGACCAGGGCAAGGCAGTGCGGGCAGACCGTGTTCAGGTCGCGTTCCTGCAACGTGAATTCGGCCTGGCAATACGGGCAGCGCTCGGCATTTTCGGTGCGAGCCGCTCCGCACGCCGAGCAACGCACGACCTCGGCCTCGTGGCCCTGCGGCTGCTGCACGACAATAACGTGGCCGCAGTGACAGCGAAGCCGGCTCCCAACCGGCCGCCCGCTGGCATCGTACTGCCGCTGGCAATCGGGACAGGCAACAAGGAGGCGCATAAGGGCATCATAAACTCAAGGCTGCCCCCGGCAAGCCTGCACGGCGTGTCCCCGACCCCCTCATCCCCGTCCCCTCTCCCCCGAAGCGGGGCAGAGGGGAGCAAAGCCCGCTGGCGGTGTAAAGGTTTTGAATCTACTTGCCCCCGTACACGAGCTTGCCGCCCACATACGTCCGCTGCACCTTCGTGTCCTTGATATCGTCCACCGGGCAGGTCAGCAGGTCGCGGTCGATCACGATGAGGTCGGCCAGCTTGTTCGCTTCCAACGAGCCGATGTCGTTTTCCATGAACATCAGGTAGGCGTTGTTGCTGGTGTAGAAGCGCAGGGCCTGCTCGCGGCTGAGCGCTTCTTCCGGGTGCAGCCGGCCGTCGAACCACTTGGCCTTACGGGTGATGGTCACCCACATGCCCAAAAATGGGTTGTAGGGGTTGATGGAGCGAAAGGAGCCGATCTTCTGCATGTGGTCGCTGCCGCCGCCGGCGATGCCGCCCGCCTCGAAGATGCTCTTCAGCGGCTGGAAATAGCGCAGCCGGTCGTTGCCGAACTGCTTCACCAGCGTGCGCGAATCGAGGTAGAGCCAGGCCGGCTGAATATCCACCACGGCCCCGAGTCTCACCAGCGTCTCGATGGCTTCCTTGCTCATGAAGTTGGAATGCGTCACGCAGGGGCGGGTCTTGCGCACCGGCGTAGTCTTGTTCACTTCGTCGTAGACGTCGAGCAATGTGTGCACCGCCCCGTCGCCCACGGAATGGGCGGTGAATTGCAATCCGCTGTCGATGGTGGTCTGCACGATGGCGAGGAGCTTGTCGCGCGGGATGAAGAGCAGGCCGCGGTAATTCGGATCGTCGATGGAGTAAATCTGGCTCACGCCCCACGGCTGCCGCATGTACGCGCTGCCGGTGAGCATGCCGCCGTCGAGAAAAGTCTTGATGCCGATGATCCGCAGGAATGGATCGTCCTTGCAGAGCGGGTTCTCTGCTACCTTGCGGATGTTCTTCTGAATACTCTCGGTCACGCCGACGGTGTCGATGTGGTGCGAAATGCGAAGCCGCAGCGAGAGCTTGTCGGCCTCGCGCAGCTTGCGGTAGCGCTCGATTTCCGAAGGCGAGGCATTGCGGTCGACGATGCCAGTGAGGCCGACGGAGTTGTAATCGCGAAACAGTTGCAACAAGCGTTCAACGTGGTCACTTTCCGTCGGCTGTCGTTCCGACGATTCGCTTTTCACGTAGCGCGTGCAGCTGCGGAGAATGCCGGTGGGCTCACCGGCCTTTGGATCCTTCTCGGCATAGCCGGGCCCGCCGTCGGTCACGCGAAAGTTGCGGTCGATCTTGCTGAGCTTCAGGGCCAGCGTGTTGAGCGAGGCATCCGGGCCGGTGGCGTAAACCACCGGATGCTTCGGGGCGGCTTCATCGAGTTCCGCTCTCGTCGGATAGCGCTGTTCGCGCAAGCGCGTGATGAAGACCTGGCTCATGGAAATCCAGCGACCTTCCGGCACGACCTTGGCGCGAGCGCGGATGTAGTCCAGCACGTCGGCGATCGTTTCGAAATCAGGCAGCGGGTGGTCGAATTCGGTCATGCACGCGCTGTTAGGATGAGTGTGCGAATCGATGAGCCCCGGCAACACGGTCTTGCCCTGGAGGTCGATTACTTCTGTCTTGGGGCCGCGAGTTTTCAGCACCTCGTCGTTGCTGCCGACGAGGAGAATGCGATTGCCGCGAACGGCGAGCGCTTGCTGGATGGAGAATTCGCGATCGACGGTGACGATCTTGCCGTCGTGGAGAATGAGGTCGGCATCATCGGCCGCGCGTGCGGCCGAATGGGACAAAAAGGACACGCAAAGGACACAAAGAGTCCGGGACCAATACCTGCATGCCGCCTTGTACATGTTTGTGGCTCCCTTGAGTCCCTGGTGTCGTTGGTGTCCTTTTTACACATCACACAATTTCACCGCTTCGCGCAAGCCGGCCAGCGGATCGCGCGTCGGAATAAACTCCTGGCCCACGTAGCCCTTGTAGCCGATGTCGAGCAACTTCCGCATGATGGGCGGGTAGTTGATTTCCTGCTTGTCGTCGAGTTCGCCGCGGCCGGGGTTGCCGGCCGTGTGCACGTGGCCGATCAGGTCCTTGGTTTGCTCGATCCGGCGCATGATGTCGCCGTGCATGATCTGCACGTGGTAAATGTCGAACAGGAGTTTCACTCTCGGCGAGCCGACGCGGCGGAGGATCGCGGCCACGTAATCGAGATCGTCGCCCTGGTAGCCGGGGTGGCCCTTCATCGGGTGCGAATCGTCCCGCGTGTTCAGGTGCTCGACGCAAATAGTCACGCCCTTCTTCTCGGCATACCGGGCGATCTGCTTCAAGCCTTTCACGCAGTTGTCGGCCCCTTCGTCGCGGCTGATCTCGCCACTCTTCGGATCGTCGGCATCGTGGTACTTGTAGCCGGTAAAGGCAATCACGCTGGGGCAGCCGGCCTCGACACATTGATCGATGGTCGCCTTGGTGCGGGTAATCACTTCATCTTGATAACGCGGATTGTTGAATCCTTTCATGAAGGGCGCGCCGGGCATGCCGTTAGGAGCGATGGCGCAGATCAGACCATGTTTCTTGAGAATGCTCCATTGCGAGGGTTCGATGATTTCGACCGACTTGCAGCCAAGTTGCGTGGCCACCTGGCAAGTCTTCTCGGCATCCCACTTTTCGCCGGCCGAGTTGAAGCACCAGTACACAATGGATTGCTGAATGCGGCCAATGGTCACAACTTTGTCCTCCGCAGCGGCGTGGGATGCAGCCAGGGCCGTGGCGACGCCGGCCGCCGCCGCGCCTTGCAAAAGTTCCCGCCGGCTGATGGATTGATGGGCGTTCATGGTGTTTCTCTAGGCCAGAGGTTGGGGTGGTGCATTCGTTGTATGCGCCTGATCTCGCAAGTGAAAATGGAAATGCAAAAAAGCTGCTTTTATGAAGAAGCTGCCGTTTATCGCCGGAACTTCCTCTGGCAAAGATCGTTGTTTTTGCTTACAAATGGGCGATTCCGAGAAGATACGCCAACGGCAAGGAGGCCGGGCATGTCGCTTTCGCAATCGCGCATTCATCCCACCGCAATCATCGATCCGGCCGCTGAGCTGGCCGATGATGTTACCGTTGGCCCATTCTCCATGCTGGAAGGGCCGGTTCGGCTAGGGCCGGGCTGCATCGTGCGGGCCAAGGCGCATCTCATCGGGCCGCTGACGGCGGGGCCAGAGAATGATTTCGGGCTGAATGTGGTGATCGGTGAGCGCGCCCAGCACCTGCTCCTGGCCGAGATGGCTGGGCGAGTCGAAATCGGCGCAAACAACGTCTTCCGTGAGAATGCCACTGTGCATCGCAGCACGCAAGCCGACGTGCCGACCCGGATTGGCGATGGCAACTATTTCATGGTCGGCACGCACGTGGGCCACGATTGCGTGGTCGGCAATCATTGCATCTTCGTCAACGGTAGCATGATTGGCGGCCACGTGGTCATTGAGGACCGAGCCTTGCTTTCGGGTAATTGCAGTGTGCATCAGAAAGGCCGCGTGGGCCGGCTGGCCTTGCTCAGCGCCGCCGGAACCGCGACGAAAGACCTCCCGCCCTTCGCCATTCAGGAAGGCCGCAATCGGCTGGTGGGCGTGAACCTCGTCGGCATGCGACGGGCCGGATTGAACAACGCGCAGATTCATGCAGTCCAGCAAGCGTACCGGATTCTGCTGCACTCCGGCCTCATGATGCGCGAGGCAGTGGCCCGCATCGAGAAAGAACTGGGCCACATCGATACCGCGGCCGAGATCGTCAAATTCATCCGCATCTGCAAGCGCGGCATCTGCACGACGCGCGGGCGGCGCGAGCGCGCGGTCGCCGAAAACTCCTAGCTCATAGGTGTTCGCGCGCGATTTTGGCCAGGTAAGTGAAAGTGGGGTTCACGAATTGGGTGCAGCGCGCCTCGAGCACCTGGCCGAGCCAGAGATAAGCGTCGCCCCGGCTATAGCCGTGCTCTTCCTCGAGCCAAAGGATCAGCCCTTCGAGAGCATGGCGGAAAGCATCCTCGCAAGGGCGTGCCATCGCAGCGACCATGAGGTGCGTCGCATTTACGATGCGGGGCCACTTCAAGTTTCGCGGAGCGGGGCTTAGCTCGACGCGCAGCCGTACAATGCCGCTGGCTTCAATGCCGCCCGCGCCACAGATTTCGCCATCGCCCTGGATGGCGTGCATGTCGCCAACGTGGAGCAGGGCGCCCGGCACATTGATGCGCAGACGCACGGCGGCGCCGGTGGTGATTTCCTGCACGTCGAAGTTGCCGCCCCAGGTTCCGCCCCAGATGTTGGCGATGCGCTCAAAAGCCGGGGCCACAGCGACAAAGCCGATCATCGGCTTCGCCGTCAGTCTCCGCTTCTCGTCCCAGTGGATGACGTTGTTTTCGATGTGGACGATGCGGTGGTGCGGCCCCACGCCGCTCGAATCAAACCAGGCCGGCATGGCGCCGGTTTGGCCGCGAAAGCGGGTGAAGCCGACCGGATCAAGAGTGATGGAGCCGATATGGACACTCAACATCATGTCGGGCTCGGCGCCTTCGATCCAAATGCAGCCGCTCGAGGGATTGCCGCCGCGAAGGAGCTTTTGCAAGCGCGCACCATCGGGATGCGTATCGAACCAGGGGCCACGGTTCAGCTGAGTTTGGACCTCGAATTCCTCACCCGGGTGCACGCGCATGGTGACGGGGTTACTGAGTCCCGTCTCGAAGTAAAGCGTTTCGGTCGTCGCGCGCTGCATTCTCGATTCTCTATCTTTACCCAGGGCTGTTCTCGGATTACCCTGATCATACTGTTTCGCTGGGGAATCGCATCCATTTTTCCGGAGATTCGCCGATGAGCAACGACCCAAATGCCAACATGCAGCAACTGAAGCAAAAAGAATTTATGAGCCTGCTGCCGTTGACGATCGAAATTGCCGGCCTGCCCCGGGCGGAGCCCGGCCGGCATTTCACTCCCGAACAGATGGAAGTGCGTACGAATACGCTGCGAACCGCGTACAAGATCGCTCGGCAATTCTTGCTGGAAGTGTCGAAGTGATTCGGAAGAATCAATCGTCGTCCATTTCCAAGTCGTCGCGCAGCGCGGTCGCGTAAGCAATGGCGTAGGAGCGGCAATGCGAGATCGAAATCAGAATGGCGGTCACTTGCAGTTTTTCGGCCAGGTCGCGCGTCGCGCCGCAAAGTTCGATTTGCGGCTGGCCGCTAGGGTCGTTGCGAATTTCGATTTCGTTCCAGCACAGGCCGTGGGTCATGCCGGTGCCCAGTGACTTCAGCACCGCCTCTTTGGCCGCCCATCGGCCCGCAAAGTGCTCGGTCGAGCGCTTCCGGGCCTGGCAATAGAGAATTTCCTGCTCGGTGAAGACACGAGCAAGAAACAGTTCGCCGTGGCGCTCAATCATGCGCCGGATGCGCACGCACTCAATGATGTCAGTGCCGATGCCGATGATTTCCATGCGATTGGAAACACATTTTTTCACCACAAAGGAGCAAAAAGCGCGAGGAAAAAAAGTGGGACGGGGTTTCTCACTGTTTTCTTCGCGGTCTTTGCGCCTTTGTGGTGAATTCCTGGATCGCTCCTATAATTCTTCATATTCCAGTTTGGGCGAGATATCAGCGACATGCAACGTGAAACGGAGATTTTCCCGATGGCCCAGGGCGGGCAGCCTGTCGATCTGTTGTCGGACCTCACCCCAGCGCAGCAGGAAGCTGTCACGCATTTTGAAGGCCCGCTTCTTATCCTGGCCGGGGCCGGCAGCGGCAAGACCCGCGTAATCACGCGGCGGGTGGCGTGGCTGCTGCAACAGGGCGTGCGGCCTTGGAATATCCTGGCGATCACGTTCACGAACAAGGCCGCCGGGGAAATGCGCGAGCGCGTGCAGAAACTGGTTCCGGAAAGCAAGGTATGGATCAGCACCTTTCACTCGCTCGGGGCCGCGCTGCTCCGGCGTTATGCCGATCGACTAAGCCTCGACAAAAACTTCACCATTTACGACACCGACGATCGCAAAAAGATTGTTCAAGCTGCGATTGACGCGGCGGGAATCGACGAGCCGCGGTTCACACCGGATCAAATCGGCGGGGCGATTAGCAAGGCGAAGAATCAGTTGCTGCTGCCGGAGCATTATGCGCTGCGGGCCCGCGACTTCTTCACCGAGACGGTTGCACATGTATACCCCTTTTACAACAAGCTCCTGCGCGCTGCCAACGCGATGGACTTCGACGATCTGCTGTTGCTACCTGCCTTGGCCCTGCGGCAAGATCCGGAACTCCGGGCCGAACTTGACGAGCGTTTTCGTTTCTTGCTGATTGATGAATATCAGGACACGAACATCGCGCAATATGAACTCGCCAAGCAAATCACCATCGATCAGCCGAACATTTGCGTAGTCGGTGATCCGGATCAATCGATCTACAAATGGCGTGGTTCCGACATTCGCAACATTCTCGACTTCGAGCGCGACTTTCCTAGCGCGAAGGTCATCACGCTGGAGAAGAACTATCGCAGCACCAAGGCGATCCTGCAAGCGGCCAGTGCCCTGATTGCGCACAACAAGCAGCGCAAGAAAAAAACGCTGATGACCGAGAATCCTGAAGGCCAGCCGGTGCAAATTCTGACCTGGAACGACGGGCTGGAAGAAGCGGACCGCGTTGCCGAGCGCGTCAAGGAGTCGGTACACTCGGGCAGCCGCAAATTCCGCGATTTCGCCGTGTTCCTTCGTACGAACGCGCTGTCGCGATCGTTGGAATCCGCCTTCATCAAGCACGGAATCCCCTACCAGATGGTGCGCGGCCTGGCGTTCTACGAACGGAAGGAAAACCGCGATGTCCTGGCTTACCTTCGGCTGCTGGTGAACCCGCGCGATGATCTGGCGTTCCTGCGCGTCATCAACGAGCCGACGCGCGGTATCGGCAAAGTTTCGCTTCAACACTTACAGCAGTATGCGCAAGAAAGGGAAAGCTGCCTGCTAACCGCCGCCACGCAATATCAGAAGATTCCCGCCATCAAGGGCAAAGCTGCTGGCGGGCTGCGTGATTTTTGTATGCTCATGGCCGGCCTGCATGAGACGCTGGAGCAACCGCCCGATGAAGTCGTGCGCGCCGTGATCGAGCGTAGCGGCTACGCGATGATGCTGCGAAATTCGAAAGATCCAGAAGACCAAGATCGGTTGGAGAACATCCAGGAACTCATCACCGCGGCCTCGCAATTCGCGCGCGAGGATGCGGAGCGCAAGATCGGCGACTTCCTGGAATCGATCACTCTGGCCAGCGACGTGGATAGCTGGGACGAAAAGCAGGACCGCGTTTCGGTCATGACGCTGCATGCCGCGAAAGGCTTGGAGTTTCCCGTCGTTTACATGCTGGCGGTGGAGCACGGCATGTTGCCGCATGCGCGAAGCCTCGATGCCGAAGAGGACGTGGAAGAGGAACGCCGGCTATGCTTCGTGGGCATGACGCGGGCCAAGGAGGAATTATACCTGAGCAACGCTCGCAATCGCGAATTCGGCGGCCAGTTCCGCATGGCGCAGCGCAGTGATTTTTTGAATGAGCTTTCGCCCGACGTGGAGCAGCATGATTATTCCAATGGCGTTGGCAGTATGTCAGCGCTGAACTTCTGGCGGGGCGGAGGCGGCCGCGCTGCCCGAGCGGGTTGGGACGACACGGGGCTCCCCGCTCCACGCAAATCAGTTCCGGACGAGCAAGGCTATTTTGAAGGCGCCATCGTCGAGCATGCGGAACATGGGCGCGGCATGATTGTGGAATTGAGCGGCTACGGCGCCAACCGCATGGTCCGCGTCCGTTTTGAAAAAGACGGCGTTCGTGCCTTCCGCGCCAGCCATTCGAAACTGACCGTAATTGCGGAAGATTGACCAGCCCATTGTGGCGCAGCAGGAGCTTCAATGTTCACCCTGAGTGCCTTTGCCGACGAAATCTCACCGGATCCGCAAGAACAGATCGACGTTCTGAAATCCTGCGGCGTGCGCTTCATCGAGTTCCGTTCGATCCTGAAAACGAACGTACTCAAGCTCTCCGACCTGCAAGTTCAGGAATTCAAATCATTGCTCGACAAGAACCGCTTCGGTCTCAGCGCTATTGGCTCGCCCATCGGCAAAAGCGTAATCGATCAGCCTTTCGACTTGGTAAAGGAACAGTTGAAGCGGGCTATCGAGCTTTGCCGCATCTTCGGCACGCGCAACATTCGCATTTTCAGCTACTACCTGCCGGAAGGCGGCGAGTGGGACGATTGGCGGCGCGACGTGCTGGACCGGATGTGGGACAAGCTGAAGATTGCCGAGAAGGCCGGTGTGCGGTTAATTCACGAAAACGAACACAAGATCTACGGCGATTCGCCGGAGCGGGTTCATGATCTGTTGGACACGGTCTCCGAGCAGCTTACTTCGCCTTGCTTCGGAGCCGCGTATGATCCGGCCAATTTCGTCTTCTGCGGCTACGACGCCTGGGAAGGCTGGGTGGCGAGCAAGGATTTTCTCGTCCACCTGCACATTAAAGACTGGAAGGCCGGCGAAGCGCATGGGCGCGTGGCCGGCGAAGGCGACGGACAAGTCGAACGCATCATGGCAGACGCAGTGGCCCGGAAATACGACGGCTTTGCCACGTTGGAGCCGCACCTGCTCGGCGGCGGACCGACCGGCGGCGTGACAGGTCCGGAGTTGTTTCCGAAGGCGGTTGAAGCATACCGGAAAATACTTGAACGCGTCGGCGCCGAAGTGAAATGAAGCGCTTGCGGCTTAGCTGGCTAAGCCGCAAGCGGCAGGGCGCTTTATTTTCGCGTCACCGCGGCCGCATCGGTGAAGTCAACCTTCACGGGCTCGCCGGCGTGGAAGCGGATCGTCTGAGTCTTTTGCACGATCTGACCATCTTTCTCAAGTTCGATCGCGAACGTGTAGCTCTGAGTCGTGTCGGCGGGAAGTTCCGGAGTCTGGAATGTTTGGGTGTTGTCAAATTCCGTGGCCGGCCTTGGAGCGGGAACGCCATCCACGTAGAGGCGGGCGCCTTCCGGAATCCTGATTTCAATTTGCGAGCGCTTTGCCGGGGGCAGCACGGCCGGATTGGCGGGGGCCGGAGGATAGGGCGGATTGCCCGGCGGGGCGAAGTACGGATTCGCGCCCTCATAAGGGCCGCCATAGCCATAGGGTCCGCAGCCATGGCCCCACATGCCGCCGCCAGCGCCCAGCGGAAAGTAACGCAGCCGCCCGGTCAGCGGATACACCAACGCGCGAGCCGGAAAGGTGCCGAGCCGCAGCGGCCACACAATCACGAGCCGGAAGAACGCCATCGCCGCTCGCTCGCCAAAGGCCGAAGCGCCGTCGCCCCAACCGCCGCCCCAGCCGCCGCCGGCCCAGCCGCAGCTATCGCAACCGCCATGAAATGCGGGCTGCTCAGCCGGGGCCGATAAAGCCAACATCAACAGTGCACTGTACATATTGTTCCCTCTCCTCGTAATGGAGGAAGTTGCCACCGCTTGTTGGTGGAAATCCGGTTAAGAGCTGGGAATGCAATCCAGCATAAACCCCGCGAAAACGATTGCAATTGAACTTGGGGAAAAATCGGCGAATCGCGTGAATTAATGTCTCGCCGTGCCGGATTTGCTTGCCTTTAAGCATCCGCATGTTGTGCCGAATTGCGCGAATGAGCGGAAAAACGCGCCGCGTTTCAGATTTCACAAAAACTGTGAATAACCCCTGAAATTCGGTGCCTGGGGTGAAACGCGGCGCGTCTGGCTACGGGAAAGGTGTGTTTTGGCTGCCGCTGGGCGTATTTTCAGGTGGTGCCAGCAGGCTCATTACTTGGGCTGTCGATAGCGCTTGCGCGCAAGCGCAAGGATGTCCGCATGGTCGAAAGCCAGCGGCGGCAGGGCACGCAGGTCGTGCCAGCCCCAGTTCGCGGCGTCATCGCCGGCGCGGGGGCGAATCTTGTTCGGATTGATCAGCGCCAGAAAGGCAATCGAGACCGTCCAGCCGCGCGGATCGCGGCCGGGTTCACCGAAGGTGTGAAGTTGCTCGAGCCTCTTCACTTCGACGCCCGTTTCTTCGCGCAATTCGCGCCGTGCCGCGCGCTCCGGCGCTTCGTCTTCGTCGACGAACCCGCCCGGCAACGCCCAGCAACCGGCGAAAGGCTCATCGCGGCGCTGAATCAATAGCACCCGCGGCCGCTTTTCCTTAGTGATGAGCACCAAGTCCACGGTTAACGCGGGCCGGGGGTAGTCGTAGCAGTGCTTTTTCTTGCGGGACATGTTGGTTTGTAGTTTATCATTTCCCCACACCGGACAGAACAAATGCGGCCCAAAGCTTGGTGTCGGCCCGCAATGCTGTTTGCGGTTTCGCCGAATCGGCCTTTGCCAAGTTCTCCGGCGAATTCGCCGGTTTGAGTATCGGCGCCCCGCGGTCTCTCCTGAATGCGGCGATAAGCTCTGGGTGATCAATAAGGTCCGGGTGATGAAAGATGGTCAGTTGCGCTTCCCGCAGTGCTTCGATAGGCGGCTTTTTTTTGATCCACAACTCGTGATAGAACTTAGTCATGAGAGCAACCGCTGAGCGGTCATTGACGTTCCAGAGCGAAGCAATCACGTTGGGGCAGCCGGCAAGGTGGAATGCACGAGTCAAACCGTAAACGCCCTCGCTATTGGTCGGGTCGCCCAGCCCGGACTCACAGGCGGAGAGCACGCATAAGTGCAGATTCTCCAAGGGAAGGTCGGCGATTCGCAATCCCGTGATGATACCCGAGTTTTCGGAACTCGGCTGATTGGCCCCCGCCAGCGCCAGACCATGGAAAGCCAAGGGGTTCAGACCGGCAACCAAGGGCTGAGTTGAACGATCCGCTACAAACTCCCAATTCTGCAACTGGCGGCGAGCGCGCTGGCGCTCCTTCGCCAATTCCGCGCCGTTGTAGAAGCCGTGCGTGGCCAAATGCGCAAACTGAACTTTGGGCAAATTCGCGATCAGGGCTGCTCCGGTGGCTTCATTGCCCGATAGCAATACGACTTTGCGGTCACCAGCCAGCGTCCGGATTTGCTGTATCTCGGCCGCGGTTCCGGGCAGGGCTTGGTATGGAATCGCGCCGGAATTGTTGCGGGGACCGTAATTCACGTCGCCGACAATCAGTGCCCCTGCACTATTTTCGATTCGACGCGATTGCGATGTGATATTTTCCAGCAGAAACGAGCCGTGCGGGACTACGGCAATGCCACCCTCGAATTCCTCCAGCAGTAAATTGCCCGGTTTCACGCCGGAGAGAGCGACCCAGGGCAAACCGGCCAGATCGCCATCCGGCGAGATGTAAACCGTTTGCGTTCCGCCCGGCAAGGCTTTCGCCACGGGATGCCAAACCAGCCGCGCGACGGCCGAGGGATCCGCCGGCCGGCGTGATTCGATGGCGCTTCGCCACACGCCCAGCGCGACTTCAATCGTCTTGGCCGGGCCCAACTCGATTCGGCGAACCGGCTGACCGGGAGCCAGTACAAAGGCCACATAAGAAAGGAGCGGCTGACCCAGTAGTTTTCGTAAATGCGATGGCTGCGGTTCGGTCTGGTTATAGACGAAATAATCTACAAAGGCAGTACCAGGCGGAAGCGCCTTAATCAGATCAGCAGGCGCGCACCGGTCCCGCTGCCTTTGCCGGCCGAAGGCCGTCAGCGCTTGCGCCAACTCACGCTCGAGCGCGTCCCGTTCATCGGACAATACCCGGAGCTGCCGGTCGCGCTCTTCGACGCTTAGCAAATTCGATCGCAGCAAGTCTTCGATGTTACGGCGCACCTCGCGCAGCCGGGTCAAGCGCGCTTCCTGTTCGGTGCCGGTGGCGCGCAATTGGGCCGCGCGGCGCTCCAGCACGCGCGTAACCGCCGCCTTGGTATCCCACACCACTCGATAAGCCGCGTCTTCCTGGCCGGGAACCGCTCTCGCCGCTGAAAGATAATTGTCGCGCACCGCGGGGGTGGCGCGCAGTATCGCCAAGGCATCATCCTCCGACGCAACGGCGATGGCCCGATCGGTGAGTTCGCGAAGGATCGCGGTCGCTCGCTCCAGGTGTGGCAAGGCTGGCCCGGGTTCGCCGGTCCTTAGTAACAATGAGCCAAGGGCATTCGACATAAACGCTCGCTCGCCAAGGACGTCCGCACGTCTTACATCGGGAAATAGCGTTTGGTTCATGGCCAGCGCTTCTTCATATCGCGGTCGTGCGTCCGTCGGCCGGGCAAGACCGTCGAGATCGGCTGCAAGATTATGCAGGGCGCGAATTAAGTCACGGTGGCCGTCGGGGTACTTCGATTTTGGATACAACGCGCGCGTTTTCTCCAGCGCTTCCTCGAAATAGGGAAGCGCTTCGGCGTATCGTCCGGCGGCATGCAGGAAAAAGCCAACTTGATTGACGCTGCCGGCGAGATCTCTATCTCGCTCGGCGCTTTTGGACTCCGAATGCAATTTCCGCGACATCTCGAGGGCCTGCTTGGCGTACTGGATTGCCTTTTCCGGTGCACCCATCGCCCAAACTATCATGCTTAAGGCGTGGAGGCCTTCGGCAATTTCGGGATGGCCGTTTGGGTATTTTGACGTCGGGTGCAATTTCTGCTGCATGTCCAAAGCTTGCTCCGCGCATGGCAGTCCTTTCTCAGGCGAGCGAAGCTCATACCAGAGCCAAACCAGATCGTCCAGAACATGGGCCAAGTCGAGATGGCCGTTGGGGTATTTTTCCTTGGTGTAGACGCCCTCCAGGATTCGAAGGGCTTCGGTTTCTTTGCGAAGCGCCTCGGCAAATTTTTCGTTGTCATGGAGGAATCTTCCTTCTACTCGAAGTCTCTTAGCATGTTCGGCCAACTTCTGCCCTTCAGGAGTGAGTTCCGGCGGCTTCGGCTCTTGGGCGAACGCACACGGCAACGCGCCAGCTAGCAACAGCAGCGCAATCAGCGGGCGACGGATAGGCGACATGACTGCACCTCGTGGAAATTATCGTCGCAGAAACCCGCAGGCCCGAAGACTCCCCTGCGGGCCTGTACTTGATTCACTCCTCCTGCACCGAGAAGCACACCGCCCGGCTGTAGGGAAATTCCGGCTTCAGCTTTTCCTTCAGCAGATTTTGCAAGTACAACGTCGGGTCGCCGGGGTCCATGATGCGTTTGGCGTTGATGGCACCCCGGTCGGGTTCGTCGCGTACCAGTTCGCCGTTTTCGAACCAGACGGCGACCTTTGGTATTTCTCCCCCTCTGACCATCCGCACCTTAGCGGGCTTCGGTAGGCCTGTGAACAGTGCCGCCATGTTTCTGTCCTGCGGCCAGGGTTCTTCGCGCGCCAGCAGGATCAACGACTCGACGCCTGACGGGCCAGGGTCCATGTGCACCGGCAAGCCACTCGTGTTCTCCGGCCAACTCAGGCGGTCGCGCTTTTTCTGCTCGGTGGGGAGCTTGTCCCAGCGGTGGTCCTGCCAAGGATAGACGGGCGAAACCGACCCGCCGGCATCGAGCCAGACAATGTACATGTACGCGGGCCGGTTCAGTTCGGCTTCAATGCGCAGCCCGTCGCCCTTGTTGGTTTTGCTTTTCGGCCCCTGAAGCGGCAGCACTCCGCTCTGATGCAAGCGCTTGCCCATGCGCTCCGGGTTGCCTTTTTCCCAAACGAGAATGTCGATGGAGCCTTTGAGCGGCCGCTCACCTTCGTTTCCCGGTCCAACGGTGGCAACCGTGCCGCGCCGAGAAACGCTTCCAAACCACCAGTACGCTGCCCCGGCCGCAATCAGGAGGGAGAACGCGACGGCTACACTGCAACCGGCGCTCTTCACGAATACGTCCGCCGAAAACTTCTTTGGCTTGCGCTTTGGAACGCGCGCTTCCGCGCTTGAGGTGGTAGCGCCGTAAGGTCGCTCCCCGTAGCACTGCAAATACCAATCCAGAATCACGCACAGATCATCCAGCACCCGGGCGGCATCGCTGGCTTCCACGCGCTCACCGTGTGGGCCCAGGTTGCCCATGTCGCGGATGGCGTTCATCCGCGACAGGATCCGGCGGTCGAGCTTGCGCGTGAATTGGTTGTCGTTCAGAATCTCGCCGAGCAGCGGCTTGCGCGGTTCCGTTCCCATTTCGCGCTTGAACACTTCGATCAGCAGCTTTTCCATGACGATGCGCGATTTCGTGAGCGAACTGGCAGCATCGGGCTCGACGTATTCGCAAGCAAGCTGAATGTCTTCCGAGTATGCGGGAAGAGCTTGGAGAAACGGCCGGACTTTGCGGTCGAGGTCTTGCATGGTGGGAGACTGCTTTGAGGTCTATCGTGGCATCGAGATTGTACCGGAAGCTGGAACAATGTGTCCAAGAAAATGTTGCGTGTTGTAGTTCCCGCGCCAACCCTATAAACTGTGAGTTATCTGCCGGTGGTTCGTCTATTCTTTGTCGTTCCCCCACGTTCTCATTATTGGGAGTGTGCAAATGAACTGGCGGTTTGTCGTTGCGGCGTGCGCCTTTTTGTTGGTCTTGAGCCTCGGCCAGCGTTCGGCGCGGGCGGAAGAGCTTCCCGATGACGTCCAGAAGTCCGTCGATAAGGGCCTCGACTGGCTGGCCCGGACGCAGAACCGCGATGGGCATTGGGACGCCAACGGCCAGTACCCCACAACAATGACCGGTCTGGGCGGCATGTGCTTCCTAATGGAAGGGAGCACCCTGCGTGAAGGCCGCTACGCCGATAACATTCGCCGGGCGGTTGATTGGTGCATGGAGCGGGCCCAGCCGAACGGCCTGATTGGCAACCCCAATAATCCGACGGAAGCCGGGCGTTACATGTACGGCCACGGCTTCTGCATGCTCTTTTTGGCCAGTGCTTACGGGGAAGAAGAAGACAACGACCGCCGCAAGAAGCTCGAAAAGATCCTCACCAAGGCCGTTGAGTTTTCCGGCAAGGCACAGACCGACCGGGGCGGCTATGGCTATGTGTCCGCGGCCGACGGCGGCGGGTTCGACGAAGGCTCGGTCACGGTCACGCAACTTCAGGGGCTGCGAGCGGCGAAGAATGCCGGGATCGTGGTGCCGAAGTCGATCATCGACAAGTCGATGAAGTACCTGTCGGATTGCACCACCGAGCGTGGCGGTATTATCTATAGTCTCGCCCACGGCGGCGCCATTGCGGGGCAAGAGCGGCCGGCCCTCACCGTGGCGGCCATTGCCAGTTCGTTCAGTGCCGGCAACTACGACAACAAGCTGGCCCGCAAGTGGTTCGGCTACTGCAAGAACTTCATCGGCATCGGCGGCAATCGCATGGGGCACGATGAATACATGCATTACTACTATGCCCAGGCGCTGTATATGCTGGGCGACGATGGCTATGCCAAGTTCTTCCCGGAAGACAAGAACACGAAAGAATATCTGAACTGGAGCAAGTACCGCAAAGAGATGCACAACTTCCTGCTCAAATCGCAAGCCGGCGACGGCAGCTGGGGCGGCGGTTACATCGGCAACCACTTTGCCACCTGCGTGTACCTGACGATCTTGCAACTGGATAACGGCACGTTGCCGATTTACCAAAGATGAGTTTCGCCCTCCTCCCTTGTGGGGGAGGGTTAGGGTGGGGGTGTTGGACTCTGTCACCCCCACCCTAACCCTCCCCCATCAAGGGGGAGGGGAAAGAGCACAACCAGGAGTTTCCTTTTCGATGAGTGAACAATCCCCCCAAGAAGTCGTAGCCGTTGAAGCAGCCGAACCTCTCACCTCCACCGACATTGCCGCCAGCCGCAAAATACGAGACGCCTACAACGAGCTGCGCAAGCAGTTGGCCCGCGTAATCGTCGGCCAGAATGAGGTCGTCGAGGAATTGCTGATCGCCCTGTTCACGCGGGGCCATTGCATTCTCGAAGGCGTACCGGGCCTGGCCAAGACATTGATGATCAGCAGCCTGGCCAAGTGCCTGTCGCTCGACTTCAGCCGCATTCAGTTCACGCCCGACCTCATGCCTTCCGACATCACTGGCACGCAGGTGATCGAGGAAAACGTGACCACCGGCGGCCGCGATTTCCGCTTCATCCAGGGGCCGCTGTTCGCCAACATCATCTTGGCCGACGAAGTGAACCGCACGCCGCCCAAGACACAGGCCGCGTTGCTGGAAGCCATGCAGGAGCGGCAAGTCACCGTCGGCCGGGTGCGGCACAAGCTCTCGAACCCGTTCTTCGTGCTGGCCACGCAGAACCCGATCGAGCAGGAAGGCACCTACCCGCTGCCGGAAGCGCAGCAGGACCGCTTCATGTTCAAGGTGTTCGTGAA
>Ga0209580_10000564_pt1 | contig 19607 bp, 22 predicted proteins | sample Coa_R1_5_FD_187153 | JGI IMG/M metagenome (GOLD analysis project Ga0209580, IMG submission 187153) | Surface soil microbial communities from Centralia Pennsylvania, which are recovering from an underground coalmine fire - Coalmine... | ecosystem: Environmental > Terrestrial > Soil >... | reverse complement strand
TGCTCGGCGACTGTCTCCCGCGCTTCACACCCGACGAGTGCCGGGCGTATTTTCGCCACTGCGGCTACTCGGCCGCTACGGAATCATGAAAACTGCTTTAGCGTCATGCACACCGCACTCGTCACTGGCGGCACGCGGGGGATCGGTCTGGCAATCGCGCGCGCGATTGTCGCCGCGCAGGGTCGCGTCATGATCACGGGCCGCGATGAGACGACCGTCGCCTCGGCCGTCCGTGCGCTCGATCCCGGCGGCCGTCCGGACTCGCCTCGGGCGATCGGCCGGGCTGCCGATGTCCGCGACCGCGCCGCGATGGATCGCGTCGTCGCCGAGACGGTCGAGCGATTCGGGACTCTGACCGTCCTGGTCAACAACGCGGGCGTCGGCGTTTTCACGGATGTCGCCTCGATGACCGACGACAGCTGGGCGCGCGTCATCGACACGAATCTGACGGGCGTCTTCTACTGCACGCGCGCCAGCATTCCCGCGATCAAGAAGGCGGGCGGCGGCTGGATCATCAACATTGCGAGCCTGGCGGGCCGGAACTTTTTTCCAAATGGGGCGGCCTACTGCGCGTCGAAAGCGGGCCTCGTGGCGTTCACGGAGTCGCTGATGCAAGAGGTGCGGTTCGACGACATTCGCGTGACGTGCGTCATGCCCGGTTCGGTGGCTACGGATTTCGACGGACCCGGCCGACCGACCGAGGCCGCCTCCTGGAAGCTCACGGCCGAGGACGTCGCGGCGGTGGTGATGGACCTGTTGCGCCACCCGGCGCGCAGCCTGCCGAGCAAGATCGAGCTCCGGCCGGCGAAAACGAAGTAGGCGTTCTGACCGCGACCGTCGCGGGCGCCCCCCGATCAGCCGCGACCGAACACGCGCTCGAGGACCGTGGCGTCGACGTTGCGTCCGGTCAGGATCACGGCGACGCGCCGGCCCGCCAGGTCGAGTCCGCCTTGCAGCAGCGCGCCGACGGCCGTCGCGCTCGCGCCTTCCGCGACGAGCCGCTCCCGGCGAATCAGCTCGCGCATGGCCAGTTCGATCGAGCTTTCGGCGACGAGCACGACTCGATCGGCGAGCTCGCTTACCAGGGCGAAGGTTCGGCTGCCGGGCTCGAGGTTGCCCGCCAGGCCGTCGGCCAGCGTCGGTTTCACGTCCACCGCGACGATGCGGCCTGAGGCGAGGGAGGTCGTGAAGACCGGCGAAGCGTCGGCCTCTGCGCCGATGACCCACGCGTCCTGTTTGAACGACCGCGCCACCACCGCCGTCCCCGTGAGAAGCCCGCCGCCACCGAGCGGCGCGATGATCGTGTCGAGGCCCGAACAGTCCGAGAACATCTCGAGCGTGACGGTGCCGGCGCCAGCGATCACGTCGTCGTCGTTGTACGGCGAGACGTAGGTCAGGCCGGTCCGTCGCGCGTCGCTGACCGCGTCGGACTCGGCGGCGTCGTAGCTCGGCGATTCGACCACCTCGGCGCCGAGCGCCGCCATCGGCTGCCGCTTGATTGGCGGGGCTCCGGAGGGGACGTAGACCCGCGCGGACAGGCCGAGCTGCTTGGCGGCCCAAGCGATGGCGAGGCCGTGGTTACCGGCCGAGGCCGTCACGACGCCCGTCACGCCCGGCCGTCGCTCCGCCAGAAGAGCGAGCGCGTTGACGGCCCCGCGCAGCTTGAACGAGCCCGTGGTCTGGACGGTTTCGAGTTTCAGCCAGACTTCGGCCTTCGTGATCGACGACAGCCACGGCGACCGGACGATCGGCGTGTGCCAGACGAACGGCGCAATGCGCCGAGCCGCGGCCTCGACAGCGGTGATGGCAATGCCGGGCGCGGGCGACGTCATGTCGCCGCCGCACGGGAGCCGGTCACGAGTGTCGGCAGCTCCGCGACGAAGGCTGAGCGCGCGAGCACACGGTCGGCGCCGGCCGCGCGCGCTTCGGCGATCAGATCGGCGCGCACGTGCGACGCAAACGCGACGATCGGAATTCGCGCGCCCTCGAGGGCGCGCACGGCGCGAATCGCGTCGGCGGCACCCGATCGCGCGAGGTCCACGATCACGAGCGAGGCACCGGCGCCCCGGACGGCCTCCTCGACGTTGCCGCCGTGCCGCACGAAGGTCACGCGCCGCCCCGCGGCTTCCGTGGCGGCCCGAATCCTCGATCCAAAGAGCAGGTCATCGACGACGGCAACGATCATGGGAAAATGATACCGAAAACGATGCGGGTCCTCTCGGCGGCCGTGCCGCCCTTCATGAAGAACGGGTTTGTGATCGCGTGCGACGAGTCACCGCACGCCGTGGTCGTCGATCCTGGCGACGAAGTGGAGGAATTGCTCGCGGCGGTCGACGGTCGCGGCCTGACCGTGTCGAACATCCTTCTCACGCACGCGCATCTGGACCACATCACGGGCGTCGGCCGCGCGAAGGCCGCCCTCGGCGTACCCGTGTGGCTGCATCGTGACGACCTGTTCCTGTATGAAGGCGCTGTCGACCAGGGTCGCCTGTTCGGTCTTCAGGTCGACGCGCCTCCGCCGGTCGATCGCTTCTACGATCTGTCGGGCGAGCCGATTCGATTCGGGTCGTGCGTGGTCGACGTTCGGCACACGCCCGGTCACTGTCCCGGCGGTGTGTGCCTGGCGGTCGGTCGTGACGGCACGGCGGATCGGGAGCTGTTTGTCGGCGACACGCTCTTTGCGGGATCGATCGGCCGAACGGACCTGCCGGGCGGGGACCACGACACGCTCCTGCGATCGATTCGGACCGTGCTGTTCATGTTTCCTGACGCAACGGTCGTGCACTCCGGTCACGGGCCGGACACGACAATCGGCGACGAGCGCCGCTCGAATCCGTTCCTCGTACGCTAGCCGGCCGGTGCCTCGATTCGCCGTGCTACACTCTGCGGCCCTTGAACGAGTTCTTCCTTCCAAGCCTCCTCGCTCTGGTCGTTCAGGCAGCCGCCGCGTGTCTTCTCGCCTCGTTGTGCGTCGTCCTGTACCGGACCGCGCGCTCGACAGCGCTCGGCTACTGGGCGGCGGCCTGGTTATCGCTGTTCGCCGCCGTGGCGTGTCTCTGGGGTGCGTTCTTCTTCCACACGCTTCGCGCGCCGGCTGAGTTCATCTACGTCCTCGGCGAGTATCTCTTCGGCTATCTGCTGCTGGCGGGCTGCTGGGTCTATGCCGGGCTGACCCGGCCCTCGAAGCGCGACCTGTGGCTCATCGTGCCCGGCGTGATCCTCGCCTGGTCGCTGCCGCGTGCGAACACCCAGGGGTTCGACGCGTTCTTCGTCGTGCACACGCTGATCGTCGGCGTGTTCTTTCTCGCCGCGCTTCGCGTGACGCGATCCGTTTCCGGCGCTCGACGACGGCTGCCGGGTCTGCGGGTCATGGAGGTCGCGCTCGCCCTGCTGGCGCTGGACTATTTCCAGTACGCCCCCGAGTTCGCCGTCTCCCGTCTGCGGGGCGAGCCAGCTCCGGCCTACTGGGCTTACTCCCCGCTCTACGACCTGCTGTTCGAAGTGATGTTGATGTTCGGCATGGTGATCGTGGTGACCGGCGATATCCAGCACGATCTCGAGGTCGCGAATCAGGACCTCGCGCTGGCGCGCGACCGGTTCGCGGCCATGGCGCAGATCGATCACCTCACGTCGGCCTTCAACCGGCACGTGTTTCACGCGTTGGTCGGGAGCCGGCAGGGTCTGGAGGGCACGAACGTTCGCGGGTGCATCGCGATGATCGACATCGACGATCTCAAGGCCCTCAACGATCAGTACGGCCACATGACGGGCGACGCGGTGATCCGCGCCGTCGCGAGCGCCATTCGCGCCTGCCTCCGACCCGACGACCTCCTCTTCCGATGGGGTGGCGACGAATTCCTGGTCGTTCTGTTCGGTGCGACGGAGTCCGAGGCGGGCGAGCGGTTCCGTCACCTCGGCCCGCGGCTCACCCAGACCCATCTTGCAGGCCTGTCAGGGCCGATCGATCTCTCGGCGGCCGTCGGACTCGCACCGTTCGCCGAAGCGACGTCGGTCGACGATGTCATCGTCCTGGCCGACGCGATGATGTACGGCGCGAAAAAGCGCCAGCTCTTGACGTGATTTCAGGTCTGCGCGACGGTGAACTCCACGCGGCCCACCGTCAGCCGGTCGCCGGCCTTCAACGTTGCCCGGTCCACCTTGCGGCCGTTGACTCGCGTGCCATTCTGGCTGCCGAGGTCTTCCACGACGAGCTGGTTCGACGCATCGGCCGTCAAGCGGCAGTGCAGCCTCGAGACCAACGGCGCCTGGACGATGAAGTCGGCACGCACCGTTCGGCCCACCGTCTTCACGCTGCCGTTGGGCAGCCGAAGGACCATGGCTTCGATGTCGCCGGTGGCTTCGCTGCGAAGGACCCAGCCCGCCATGTCAGCGGGACCCCGCGGCCGGCGCCGCGAGTCCGAGCACGCGAGGATGCACGATCCGCCCGCCGCGCGTGACGAGCACCTCGCGGGTGATCTCATCCTCGAGGTTGATGACCAGGGCGGGAGGACCACTGGCCTTGCCGTCCGGCCCCTTCTGTCGCTGCACGAGGTGCTGCACCAGAGTGACGACATTGCGGGCGTACATCTGGCTGGCGTGGTAGGGCACGGTGGCCGGCAGGTTCGTGGGCCCCAGAATCGTCACGCCGTGCTCGACGACGGTGCGGTCCGCCTTCGTCAGCTCACAGTTGCCGCCCGTCGCGGCTGCGAGGTCGACGATGACCGACCCGCGAGGCATTGCGGCGACCATATCGGCCGTGATGAGGATCGGTGCCTTCCGCCCGGGGATCGCCGCCGTCGTGATGACCACATCGGTCTGGGCGACCGTCTTCATCATCATCTCGCGCTGGCGCCGATAGAACGACTCGTCCTGGGCCTTCGCATACCCGCCCTTGTCCTGCGCGTCGCCGGCGTCGATGGGCAGCTCGACGAAGCGCGCGCCCAGGCTTTGAATCTGCTCTTTCACCGCGTCCCGGACGTCGTAGGCCTCGACGCGCGCGCCCAGGCGGCGAGACGTGGCAATGGCTTGGAGACCGGCGACGCCCGCGCCAATCACGAAGACCCGCGCGGCGGCGACCGTGCCTGCGGCCGTGTTGAGCATCGGATACATGCGCGGGAGAGCGCTCGCCGCGAGCAGCACGGCCTTGTAGCCGGCGATGGTGGCCATTGACGACAGGGCGTCCATGCTCTGCGCGCGCGTGATGCGCGGCACGAGTTCCATCGCGGCCAGCATCGCGCCACTCCGCGCGACGGCCTCTGCCGAGTCGATAGCCGTCAGGGGCTCGGCGAAGCCGATGACGAGCTGGTCCTGATGCAAGGCGGCGACGTCCGCCGCGCCCGCCGATGGATTTGCACCCGGCGCCCGAACCTGCGCCAGGATGTCGGTCGAGAAGGCGTCGGCGCGGGTGCCAACGACCGCCTGCTGATCGGTGTAGCTCGCATCCAGAAATCCAGCGGCCGCACCTGCGTCGTGCTCGATGACGACATCGAGGCCCAGTTTCTTCAGTGCGGGCAAGACCGCTGGAACAATCGCGACGCGGTCTTCACCCGGAAACGTTTCTTTCGGAACACCCAGCTTCATCGGCGAAAGAGTCTAACAAACAACCTACTTGCCCTGCCCGAACACATCGTGGAGCCAGCCCGTGAGCGCCGCGCTGACGTCTGGCGACAGCATCGTGGGCCCGCTGGCGCCCGAGGCCGGGGTGAGGTTGTGTGCCACCCCGGCGATCAACGCGACGCGGGTTGCGTCGGCTGGCCGCTTCCGCGCACGGGCCACGGTCGCGAGCTGATCCGCATGCCTACGCGGCACGTCGTCATCGGCCAGACCCTGCAGTATCAGCACGGGCTGCTTGACCTTCTGGAGGATGGTCGACGGGTCAAAGAGGAGCCAGCTCTTGAAGATGGGCTGGTCGGCGCCATGGCTGAGGTCGGGCGGCAGGGTCTCCCAGCCGGTGCCGGACAGCGCCGCGTCGATGAGCCGGTGCTCGAGGGCGACCTTCGCAGCCCGGTCGGCGTCCGAGAGAGGCATCGCAGCAAGGGTCCGTGACTGTTGCTCGAGCACGTAGTTCCGTCCCGGCGAGCCTGGCACCGCGAGGAGGCCGAGGGCTTTGATTCTGTCGTCCTTGGCCGCCGCCAGCATCGCCACGGCCCCGCCGTCGTCGTACCCGATGACCGCAATGCGATCCGCCTTGACGTCCTTGCGTTGTCGGACCCAGTCGAGCACCTGGAGGAGATCGTCTCGATAGTCCTCGAGCGTGGCGTTTTCCGCGCGGCCGCCCGTTTGCCCGACGCCGCGCCGGTCGTAGCGGATGACGACGTACCCGGCATCGGCGAGGGCACCGGCGACCAGGCCGAAGACGGGCACGCCGGCAATCGCCTCATCGCGATCCTCGGGACCGAATCCCGGCGCCAGGATGACGGCAGGTCGTCGTTCGGTTGAGGAGGGCAGGCTCGTGACCGTCGCCCCGGCACTGAAGCCTTCCATCGGGATGAACGTCGTTGTGTCCCCGGGGTTCCGGATGAGTTCTTCGCGCGCCATGACCGTCGCCAGGTCGTCGCGCGCGACGGTGATGGCGGCGGCGGGCAGCACGACCCGCGCGAGACGGTTCTGGCCATCGACCCAAACCTGCATGTTCTCACCGTCGGCGGTCGACACGGTGAGATCGAACTCACGGATCTCGAGACGCGCCTTCGGCGTGGTGATCCGGCGCGGCGTCATCGTCGCGAGCGTGGCCATGATCTCCCCGTTTGGCGCGACGTACAGCGGCACGGCGTCGCCCACCTTCATGGTCGTCAAGCGGGCGGCGAGCGCCTCATAGGCGCCATAAAAACTGACGGGCAGGACGACGGACTGAGGCGAGACTGGAAGCGTGAAGGTGCCGGTTTTCGCGCTGCTCGACAGGTCGTTCAAAGCAGATGTCGCCGAGAAGGTCGTCGTCAGACGAATTGGCTGACCGCGGAGCAGGGCGGCGAGTGAGAGGCGCTGGGGCTCCCAGCCGGCGCCATAGGTCATCTCGAACCGAGCCCCCTGGAGGTCGACCGGCGAATTCTGATGGCCGGTCGACACAATCCGCCATCCGCCATCCACGCGTGTCAGCGACACGGTCTCGGTGCCGAGGCGGACGCCTCGGAGCGCGATCGCGAACGTCGCGTCGCCCGTGGCCGGCACGCCGGCCGGTGGCGCCGGGGCCTGGGCGGCGCCCGCCGTTGTGAGCGCCAGAAGCACGACGCTAAGATGACGAGCAGACGTTCGCATGGCCGATCTCTCCGAAGAATATCGCAACGTTTCGAACGGTGCGGGCTGGCGCAGGGACCGGTCCCGCGGACGGCTGCAAATCGAGGGCCAAGACGCCGGATCGTTTCTGCACGCGCTCGTGACGGCGGACGTGCTGGCGGTGCCGTCAGGGGGTGGGGTCTATGCGGCGTATCTCACGCCGCTCGGCCGCATGATCAGCGACATGACGCTGTACCGGCGCGGCGATTCATGGTTGGCCGATCTGCCGCCCGGACTCGCGGCGCCGCTCCTGGCACGACTCGACGCGCTGATCTTCACCGAGGACGTCCGCCTGGCCGACGTCTCGGAATCGACCGGTCTCGTGTCGGTCTTCGGACCGGGGGCGGCAGAAGTCATCGGTCGCGCCCTCGCCGCCGACGCGGCCACCCTCCTCGGCCTGCCGGTGCGCTCGACGGTCGATCTCAGCGAGGTGACGGTCGCCCGGACGGACGCGGCGGCCGTGCCGACGTTCGATCTGATCATGCCGGCGGGGCAGGTGGCGGTCGTGACGGCCCGATTGAGTGGTGCCGGCGCGATCGAAATGCGCGACGAGACCGCCGAGGTCTTCCGCCTCGAGGCGGGGCGGCCGGCCTTTGGCGTCGATATGCACGCCGACACGATTCCGCTGGAGGCTGGTCTCCTCGAGCGCGCGATCAGCCTCACTAAGGGCTGCTACGTCGGACAGGAAGTCATCGTCCGCGTTCTCCATCGCGGCGGCGGACGTGTCGCGAAGCGGCTGATGCGACTGGAGGCGGTCAGTGCGGCCGAGGCGATCGCGCCGGGGTCGGTCATCGTCGCGGGCGACCGCGAGGCGGGCCGGGTCACGAGCGCGGCCTGGTCGCCGTCGCGCGGGCGGGCCATCGCGCTCGGCTACGTGCATCGTGAGGCGGCCGTCGAGGGGTCTCCGGTCCTGATTCGGGCGCCCCACGGCGACACCCCGGCGGTCATCGTCGGGCCGGCTGGGTAGTGGTCTGGACTGCATTCTCGTTCGTCGCACCTTGTCGGCCGGGCGCCGCGCTCCGGAGGCCACAGCGCACCTGACGTGTCCAGGCCGCTCGATCAGCGTTCCTCGACCAGCCGCTTGACGAGGTCGCGATCGGCATCTGGGAGATCCAGCGTGCTGAGTTCCGCCCGAGTCACCCACCGCAAGGTCTGGCCGAGGACACCGCGCGGCTCGTCCTCGATGGTGCACCGCCGGAAGTGCAGCCGGACGACGCGATCGGGATAGGCGTGTTCGACGGCGCTGATTTCCTCGCCGACGGTCGCGCGCGTCACGCCGAGTTCCTCCTCGAGTTCCCGGGCGAGGCACCCCTCATGTGATTCGCCCGGTTCGCATTTGCCGCCCGGGAACTCCCAGCGGCCGGCCAGATGCGTGCCTTCGAGGCGGCGGCTCATGAGGACGCGGCCGTCCCGTTCGATGACGGCGGCGAGCACGACGATGGGCGGGTTTCCCGGCGGACTCATGGCGCCGGTGCGCGTCCGCGGTCGGCGCGAACCAGGTGCGAGTAGCTTCGGCATCCGGAGGCCATCGGGCACGCCCGGCACCGGGGGGCACGGGCCGAGCACACGATCGCGCCGAAATCCATCAGCGCCTGATTGAAGTCGTACACGTGACGATGGGGCAGGACCGTGCGGGAGATGTCCCAGAGCCGCGTCCGCGTTCGGTGTGCCTTGGCATCGCCGCGAGCGACGAAGACGCGGAAGAGCACGCGCGCGACATTCGTATCGAGAATGGCCGCACGCTGACCGAACGCGAAGCTCCGGACCGCGCCGGCGGTGTACTCGCCAATGCCCTTGAACGACAGGAGCGTCGCCTCGTCCTCCGGCAGTCGTCCGCCGTACTTCGCCACGGCCTCGCGCGCGATGGCATGGAGGCGCCGGGGGCGGATGTTGTACCCGAGCGGGTACCAGGTCTTCACGGCGTCGGTCTCCGGCGCTCCGGCGAGCACCTCGAAGGACGGGTAGCGTTCGAGCCACTCGTGGTACTTCGGCAGCACGCGGCCGACCTGCGTCTGCTGCAGCATCATTTCCGACACGAGCACATGGTAGGGATTTCGGGTGCGTCGCCACGGCAGGTCACGGCCGTGACGCCGGTACCAGGACAGGAGCCGCCTTCTGAACCAGTGGCGCTCGGGTGGGGCTGGGAGCGCACGCGGCACGGCTTATTATGGGTCGGGCGCTTGTGAAGCTGTATACCAAGGCGGGCGATGGGGGCGAGACGGGCCTCTTCGATGGCACGCGCGTGGCGAAATCCGATCCGCGCGTTGACGCCTATGGCGCCGTCGACGAGCTCGAGGCCTGGCTCGGAGTCGTGCGCGCCCACCGTGTCGACGCCGACGTCGAGGCCATGCTGTCGAAGATTCAACACGACCTCTTCGCTTTGGGGGCGATCCTCGCCGACCCGAGCCATCGCATCGCGGCCCGGGTCCACAAAGCGACGCTCGGGCCTGATGATGTCGCACGGCTCGAGCACTGGATCGACACGCTCGACGGGGCACTGCCGCCGCTCCGGCATTTCGTCCTCTCGGGCGGGACGCCGGCGGCGAGTCAGCTGCAGGTGGCGCGCGCCGTCTGTCGCCGAGCGGAACGCCGGATCGTGGGCCTGGGTGCCGGCGCCGTCGATCCCGTCCTCTTGACCTACATCAACCGACTGTCCGATCTGCTCTTCGTGATGGCCCGGACGGTGAACGCACGGTCGACCATTCCCGAGCAAGCGTGGTAACCGACGCGGCCTACGCTCACTGCCTGCGCCTGGCGCGCCAGCACTACGAGAACTTTCCTGTCGCCTCACGGCTGCTGCCTCGCGCGATGCGGCCGCACATCGCTGCCGTGTACGCGTTCGCGCGCATCGCGGACGACTTTGCCGACGAGGGCGCGCGCTCGGATGCCGCGCGCCTCGCCCTCCTCGACGACTGGGGTCGTCGCCTCGAGGTTGCCGCCCGGGGCGAGACCGAGGACGACGGATCGGACATGGCCGCGATCTTCATGGCCGTCGGCGACACGATCGGCGCGTGTCACCTGGACGTCGATCTGTTGCGGGATCTGCTCAGCGCGTTTCGGCAGGACGTGACCGTCAAGCGCTACGACACGTGGGATGCGGTTCTCGACTACTGTCGGCGATCGGCCAATCCGGTGGGTCGGCTCGTCCTGCAGATCGCGGGCTACCGCGACGCGTCGATTGTGGCGGCGTCGGATGCGTGCTGCACGGCCCTTCAACTGACGAACTTCTGGCAGGACCTCGAGCGCGACTGGGCGAAAGGTCGTCTCTATGTGCCGCTCGCGGCCGTTCGCGAAGCGGGCGCGGACGAGCGCGATCTCGATCGCCGGAGCATGACGCCCGAATGGCGGCGCACGCTCGTCGGCGTCGTGGCCCGCACGCGGTCCCTCTTCGACGCCGGGCGGCCGGTCGCCGACGCCGTCGCCGGCCGCCTGCGCTGGGAGCTCCGCGCGACCTGGCTCGCCGGCGTACGCGTCCTCGACCGGCTCGAGGCCGGGGGCTTCGACGTCTTCCGCATGCGGCCGACGATCGATGGCGGCGATGCGCTGCCGCTCGCCTGGCGTCTCGTCACGTGGCGCCGACGGCCGTGACGCGCAAGACGAGCTTCTACTATTCGTTTCTGGTCCTGCCGGCCGAGAAACGCCGGGCGATCACGGCCGTGTTCGACGTCTGTCGGGCCATCGACGACAGCGTCGACCTCGAGCCCGACCCGGTCAAGGCTGAAGCGGCGCTCGAGGGCTGGCGCTCGGAGATCGCGCGCGTCTTTGATTGCCGGGATTGGCGGGCCGGACAGGCCGGCCCGCCGCCCGAGACGCCCCAGGGTCGCGCGCTCCAGCCGTTTGTCGAGCCGTGTCACCTGCCACGCGCCGAGTTCGAGGCGCTTATCGAGGGCGTCGGGATGGACGTCCGACCCCACCAGTACGCGACGTTCGCCGACCTCGAGGCGTACTGCCACCGTGTCGCCTCGGCCGTGGGACTCATTTGCGCCGAGATCTTCGGCTACCGAGGAGAGGCGGCGCTGACTTACGCGCGTGACCTAGGCGTCGCGCTGCAGCTCACGAACATCCTCCGCGACGTCGCAGTCGACGGCCGGCAGGGCCGCTTGTACATTCCGCTCGACGACCTCGCGCGGTTTGGCTGCACGGCCGCGGACATCGACCGTGAAATCGCGTCGGCAGGACACGGCGTCGAGTCGCGTGCCGTGCGGGCCGTGCTCGAGCATCAGGCCGCCCGCGCGCGGGTGTTCTTCTCGCGCGCGGTCCGAGCGCTGCCGAAGGACGACGCGCGGGGGTTCCTCGCCGCGGAAATCATGCGTGCGATCTACGCGAACGTGCTCGATCGGATCGAAGCTGCTCACTACGATGTCTTCACTCGCGTGATTCGCGTACCCCGGCCGACGCAGGCCCGGCTTGCGCTCGCCACCTGGTGGCGCCTCAGCCGATGACCACGGATGTCGTCGTGATTGGCGCCGGGTTTGCCGGGTTGAGCGCTGCCGTGCGCCTGACCGATACTGGGCGCCGGGTCGTCGTCCTCGAGCAAGCGCCGCGGCTCGGAGGCCGCGCGACGGCGTTTACGGACCGTGAGACGGGGGAGCGCGTGGACAACGGCCAGCACGTGCTCTTTGGCTGCTACCACGAGACGTATGCGTTTCTTCGGCGGCTGGGGACCAGTCATCTGGCGCCACCCGCCTCGCGCCTGCACGTGACGATGACGGATGGGCCGTCGCATGTGTTCGCGCTCGACTGCCCGACCTGGCCGACCCCATGGCACCTGGTGGGCGGCCTCCTGAGATGGCGCGCGCTGTCCTGGCGCGATCGTCTGAGCGCCGGGCGCGTCGCGCGCGTCATCTTGCGCGCGCGGCGCCGCGGAGCCGCAGCGGTTGCCGACGAGATTCCCGGCGATCAGACCGTCTCGGCATGGCTCGCGGCGTCCGGTCAGTCGGCGCGCCTCATCGAATGGCTCTGGCGACCGCTCGCGACCGCGGCGCTCAATCAGTCGCCTGACGTGGCGGGCGCCCGCCTCTTCGTGCGGGTCCTCGGCGATCTCTTTGGCCCGGCGCCAAGCGACGCGGCCATCGCGCTGCCTCGCGTGCCCCTCGACGAGCTGTATGCGGTGCCTGCGGCTCGGGCGATCGAAGCCGGCGGCGGCCACGTGAGGCTGAAGGCGACAGCGTCCGTGGAGCTCGATGCCCACGGCGAGGTCCAGCGTGTGCGTGCGGGGAGCGAGACCGTCGACACGCGCGTCGTCGTCAGCGCGGTGCCCTGGCACGCTTTTGCCGGTTTGTGGCCGGACGGCAGGCCTGCCGCGCTCACCGCGACGTGCGACAACGCCGCTCGCATGGCCTCGTCCCCGATCGTCACGGTGAATCTGTGGTTCGATCGACCGGTCTTGACGCCTCCGATCGACGGCTTCGTCGGCTTCGTCGGAAGTCCGATCCACTGGGCGTTCGACAAGAGCGCCATCTTCGGTTCGGCCGCCGGCCATCTGTCCATTGTCTCGAGTGGCGCTGGCGATCTGGTCGCCGAGGACAACGCCACTCTGGCGGCGACGGCGACGCGGGAGCTGGCGCGGTTGCTGCCGGCCGCGGCCGCGGCGCGGTGCGTGCGGTCGGTGGTCGTGCGCGAACCGCGCGCGTCGTTCTCGATCGCGCCGGGCGGCCCTCCTCGACCGGCGCCCGTGACGTCGGTTCCCGGGCTGTTCCTCGCCGGGGACTGGACGGATACGGGTTTGCCGGCCACGATCGAGGGCGCGGTCCTCAGCGGGCATCGCGCGGCGGCGGCCGTGCAAAGGATGGCCATTGGCCAGGCGTCGTCGGCGTAACATGAATCGGGCGCGTCGGGCCCGCCCGAACACCCTGAAACCATGACGTCGGTCATCGTTCACTATCAGGAACTGGCCTTAAAGGGCCGCAACCGGCCGTGGTTCATCCACACGCTGGTGCGCAACCTTCGCGCGGTTCTGGCGGATCTCGACGTCGTTCGGGTGCAGGCGCTGATGGGACGGATCGAAATCCGGCTGGGACCGTCCGCACCGTGGCCGACTGTCCGGGAGCGGCTGCAACGGTTGCCGGGGATCGCGAATTTCCTGCAGGCGACGCATGTGACGCCCAACGTCGACGCGATTGCCGACGGCATCGTCGCGCAGCTGCCGGGGCGGACGGCCAAGAGCTTTCGGATCGCGGCCCGGCGCGCCGACAAGCGGTTTCCAATTCCGTCACCCGAGATCGAGCGCATCATCGGGCGACGGGTCCAGGACGCGACCGGTTGGCCGGTCGACCTCGACGCACCGGATCGCCGGATCTACGTCGAGATTGTCACGAACGACGCGTTTTACGCGTTCGAGAAGGAGCGGGGATCCGGCGGGCTGCCGGTCGGCACGAGCGGCAAGGTGCTCTGTCTGCTGTCGGGCGGCATCGATTCGCCGGTGGCGGCCTGGCGCCTGATCCGCCGCGGCTGCCGCACGCTGTTCGTTCATTTCCACAGCTATCCGATCCTGTCGCGGACGTCGCAGGAGAAGGTGCGCGAGATCGCGCGGATTCTGACCGAGCGCCAACTGCGATCCCGCCTGTACCTCGTGCCCTTCGGGGCCGTGCAGCAGCAGGTGGTGGTCACGGTGCCGCCGCCCCTGCGGGTCGTGACCTATCGCCGGCTGATGGTACGCATCGCGGAACGGATTGCACGGACCGAAGGCGCGCACGCTTTGGTCACAGGCGACGTTGTCGGCCAAGTGGCCTCGCAGACGGTTGAGAATCTGACGGTCACGGAAGGCGCCGCGACCATACCCATCCTGCGCCCGCTCATCGGGTTCGACAAGGACGAGATCACCGCCGAGGCCACGCGGCTTGGCACCTACGGCGTGTCGATCGTACCCGACGACGATTGCTGCACGCTCTTCACGCCGCGCTTTCCGGCCACGCGGGCCGATCGCCGCGCCGCGATGTCGGCGGAAGCCGCGCTCGACGTCGAGGCCTTGGTGACCACCGCCGTCCGCGACGCCGTCATGGAGCGCTTTCAATTCCCGATGGTAGAATCCGCCGTCCGCCAGGAGATCGAATCGTGACGCTCACACCAGGCAAGCTCCGAGGGATGAAGGCCGTCGCCGACACGCGGGGGGTGATTGCCGCCGCCGCGATGGATCAGCGCGGGTCGCTCCGGAAGACGCTGGCCAAGGAGAAAGGCGGGGACATCAGCGACGCGATGATGGAGGAGTTCAAGAGTCTCGTCACCGAAGTGCTCACCGCGCACGCCAGCGCGATCCTCCTCGACCCGGAATGGGGCCTCCCGGCGTCGAAACGTCGTCGCGCGGGCAGCGGGCTGCTCATGGCGTACGAGAAGACGGGCTACGACAAGACCGGCCCGGGCCGGCTGCCGGATCTTCTAGACAACTGGTCGGTCCGTCGGCTCAAGGAGGCCGGCGCGGACTGCATCAAGATCCTGATCTACTACACGCCGTTCGACCCGGCGCCGATTAACGACCGGAAACACGCCTGGGTCGAGCGGATTGGCGACGAGTGCCGTGCCAACGACATTCCCTTCTTTCTCGAATTCGTCGGCTACGAGGATGGGGCGGACGAACACGGCCTGGAGTACGCGAAGAAAAAGCCACGGATCGTCGCGGCGAGCATGGCGGAATTCAGCAAGGAGAGGTACGGGGTCGACGTGTTGAAGGTCGAAGTGCCGATCAACATGCAGTATGTCGAGGGCGCGGCGTGCTTTTCCGGACAGAAGGCCTACTCGCACGATGAGGCCAAGGCCTGGTTCCTCACGGCGGCGCAGTCGGCCGCGAAGCCGTTCATCTATCTGTCGGCCGGTGTGAGCAACGCGGAATTCACGGAGGCGCTGGGGCTGGCGGCCGAGTCCGGGGTCCGCTACTCGGGCGTCCTCTGCGGTCGGGCCACGTGGAAGGACGGCGTGCCGATTTTCGCGAAGCAGGGTGCCGCCGCGTTTCGCACATGGCTCGAGACGACGGGCGTCGCCAACATCATCAACGTGAACAAGGCCATCGAGCCGGCCAGCCCATGGTTCTTCTTTTACGGCGTCTCGAGCGCCGAAGCGCTCGTCTGATGCAATGGCGATCCTGAAAGTCGCGCGTCTGGGGCATCCGGTGCTCCGGACCAAAGCTCCGCCCGTGCCGGTGCCGGAGATTGGCGCACCGCGCGTCCAGCAGCTCATCGACGACATGATCGAGACGATGCGCGAGTATCAAGGCATCGGCCTTGCCGCGCCGCAAGTGCACGTCAGCATGCGGATCTTCGTTGCAGGTCTTGGCAGGTCGCCGAGCGTCTCCGAGGCGCGAGGCGCGTCAGGCGCCGTCGTCCTGCCAGGCGCGTCACGGGCCGTCGTCATGGACGACGATCACGAGATGCCGCTCGTGGTGATCATCAATCCGGAGTTGTCGGTCGTGCCGGGGGCCCCGGAGGAGGGGTGGGAAGGCTGCCTCAGCGTGCCCGACATGCGAGGGCGCGTGCCGCGCGCGATCGGGGCGAACGTGCGCGGGTACGATCGCCGTGGCCAGCGGATTGAGATCACGGCGACGGGGCTGCCGGCGCGGGTCATTCAGCACGAATACGACCATCTCGATGGCATTCTGTTCTTCGACCGCATGCCGACGCTCGCCACGCTGACGTTCATGGATGAGTACCAGCGGTTCTGGGCGAAGGCCGAACACGACGAAGAAGACGACGAGTGACGATCGACACGTTCACGCCCGACGAGGCCGCGCTCATCGCGCCGTATTTCACGAATCTGGACCGGCCGATCTTTGCGCTCGTGAACCTGCCCGAGACCGTGAAGGGCGCGCTCTTCGCGCGCTACTCCCGGTCGTCCAAGTCCCTGCGCCGGTTGTTCCTCGACGAGTTCCTGGAGCGGACCGCGGCCGGGGCGGCCGCCGTGACCTCCGCCGTCGGCGCTTCACGCGCCGAGCGCCTGTACGAGAAGGTGTTCAACGAGTACGGCGACGACTCGGTGGCCCAACTCGGTGGTGTCCACCTCGCGGTTGAGCACGCGTCGAACGTGCTCACCAAGATCCTCGAGCGCGGCCGGCTGATGGCCTACCTCGAGCAGTCGACGCGCTACGTTCCATACACAGACCGGCCCGGCGGCGCCTGGCGGTACCTCGTGCCGGCCGAACTCGATGGGCATCCGCTGCGGGCGCTGTTCGTCGAGACGCTCGATCTCATCTTTGAGACCTACGCGCGGTGGATCGATCCGATGCGCGCGTGGTTCGAGCGGCGATACCCGAAATCGCCGAACGACTCCGAGGGCGTGCATCGATCGGCGATTCGGGCGAAGGCGCTCGACACCCTGCGCGGGCTGCTGCCCGCCGCCACGCAATCGAATGTCGGGATGTACGGGACCGGGCAGGCCTATGAGGCCCTGCTCCTTCGGATGCGCGCGCATCCGCTGCGGGAAGCGCACGGTGCCGCCGATGCGATCCTCGGGGAGCTTCGGCGCGTGATCCCGGCGTTCCTCGCGCGTGTCGACCATCCGGAGCGCGGCGGCCGCTGGAGCGCCTACTTTGCCGAGACGCGTCGACAGGTCGCCGACGTGGCCGCGGGCCTGATCGCGGAGGCGCACGCCGAGCCGCGCCCGGAGGTCGCGCTCACGGACTTCGACCCCGACGGGGAAGTCAAGGTGGTCGCCGCCTGCCTGTACTCGTCGACGACCCTGCCAGACGACGAGCTGGTCGCGCGCACGCGGCGAATGAGCGAAGCCGAGCGCGCGGCGGTGCTCCGCGCGTATGTCGGCGAGCGCGCGAATCGGCGCCACAAGCCCGGCCGTGCGTTCGAGCGCACGAGCTATCGCTTCGACGTCCTGACCGACTACGGGGCGTTCCGGGATCTGCAGCGCCATCGACTCCTGACAATCGACTGGCAGCCGCTCACGGCCCGGCACGGCTACGTGCAACCGGAGGCCATCATCGAGGCCGGCGCCGGACAGGATTGGCGAGTGGCGATGGATCGGTCGGCGGAGTTGGCCGAGGCGCTGACGACCGCCGGGCTGATCGACATCGCACCGTATGCCGTGGCCATGGCCTACCGTATCCGGTTCGTGATGGAGATGAACGCCCGCGAGGCGATGCACGTCATCGAGCTCAGGACGGCGCCCCAGGGGCACCCGGCGTACCGCCGGGTCTGTCAACAGATGCACACGCTCATCGCCGACGCCGCGGGACATCGGGCGATCGCTTCGGCGATGCGCTTCGCCGATCACTCGACCGTCGAGCTGGAGCGGCTGGGCGAGGAGCGGCGGATCGAAGGGCGGCGGCAGGCGCGATGAGCTGGCTCATCACGCATCGGCTTACGGTTCGCTTTCGCGACTGCGATCCGCTCGGCCACGTCAACAACGCCGTCTACCTCACCTACCTCGAGCAGGCCCGATTCCACCTCTGGCGCGCGCAATTCGGCTACGTCGCCAAGGCGGTGGGGGAGGGCGGCCGGCGCGGCCTGGGATTCATCCTGGCGAGGGCCGAGGTCGATTTCACGGCGCAGGCGCGGTACGGCGACGCACTTGACGTACATCTGGGCCTCGACAGCGTGCGGCGATCGAGCTTCACCTACGTCTACGAGATCGCGAACGTGGAGACGCAGCAGGTCATCGTCCGGGCGCGCCCGGTGCAGGTGCGATTCGACTACGACGCGCAGCAGCCGGTGGTGGTGGATGACGCGCTCAAAACGCGGCTGGGCGAGCCGGTGGCGCAACTCGGAAGCTCCCCGGCGTGACGCCTCCGGCGGCGGATTGACTGATTGTGAAAAGTTTCACATAATACATGCGTCGTTCCCGGCCCCTCGCATGGAGTACGACCCGCGCGGCCCTCGCTCCCAGAGGGTCGCTTCGCAGCGCAAGACCGTGGCTCGCCTGCACGTGCAATTCCTCGCACTTGTCTTCCTTGATTGACCCGGGGCCGGGAACGGGTTTCTCCTGGTACGTCGTACGTCCTCTGCCCGGCATGACGCCATGAATGACGCGTCTCCGCCCGTCCTGGTGCCTGCCCAGAATCCCGGTCCCCTGACCGGGGCCGGCAACAACACCTGGTTCATCGACGGCGGGGAGCCCACCCTCATCGACGCCGGCGTGGGGGTGCCGGCGCACCTCGATGCGCTCGCCGCGCTCCTCGGCGGCCGCCCCCTCGCCCGTGTGATCGTCACTCACGGGCACGCCGATCACGCGGCAGGCGTTCCGGCCCTCGTCGTCCGGTGGCCCGGTCTTTCAGCCTGGAAGTGGCCGCGGGCCGGCGAACTGGGGTGGCGTGCGCTCGGCGACGGCCAGGCGATCGTGGCCGGCAGCCGCTCTTTGACCGTGATCCACACGCCGGGCCACGCGCCCGATCACGTCTGTCTGTTCGATGAGACCACCGACGATCTGTTCGTCGGCGACATGGTCGCCAAGGGCACGACCGTGATGATTCCCGCGGGTCGCGGCGGCAACCTGCGCGCCTATCTCGACTCGCTCGACCGAATGGCGGCCTTGCGTCCGGCGCGACTCCTTCCCGCCCACGGGCCCATCGTCGACAAGCCGCTCGAGTTGATTGCGCAGTACATCGAACATCGGCACGCGCGGGAACGGCAGATCGTCGCCTGCGTCCGCGATGGCGTCACCGACGTCGATGCCATCGTCTCGCGGATTTACGTCGGGCTCGGCGACGCCGTGCGGCCCGCGGCGCGCCTCACGGTCGAAGCGCATCTCGAGAAACTGCGGGAAGAGGGCGCGATCTGAGGCTCGGTCAGGCCGGCTCCCAGCCGGGAGGCAGCGGTCGCACTCGCCCGAACGCGCCCGCCGCCTTGGGCAGCGCGTCGCGCACGACGCGCTCAAGCTCTTCGAGGTAGGCCAGAAACCGCCGGCGCCCGTCGGGCGTCAGGCGCACCAGGGTCTGCGGTCGACGCCGCTCGTGACCCTTCCAGATCTCGACCAGCCCCTCCGCGCGAAGCACCTCCAGATGGCGGCTGAGGTTGCCGTCGGTCAGCGCGCACAGCCCCCGGAGCTCGCCGAAGCGCAAGCCATCCTGATGCGCCACGAGCGAAGTCAGCACGCCCAGGCGCGCTTTTTCGTGCAGAGCCCGGTCCAAGCCGTCATAGGCGAAGCGGCCCGCCGCGTCGTTCGAGGTGTGCGACTCGCGCTTCCTACCGGCCATCGACGTCCCCACGCGATCGACCAGGCTTCCGTTCGAGTGTGACGTGAATCAGGAGGGCCGCCAGCCCCTGGCCGATGCCAAACGTCGCCCCGACCGTCCATGGCGCCGGCACTCCAGCTGGCGCAAGCGTCAGGAGAATCACGCCGGCGACCGCGTAGTACCCGGCGGCCCAAGCGCTCGCTGGCGGCAGGCAGGGGCGCGCGGCAAA
>Ga0209580_10000562_pt1 | contig 19647 bp, 19 predicted proteins | sample Coa_R1_5_FD_187153 | JGI IMG/M metagenome (GOLD analysis project Ga0209580, IMG submission 187153) | Surface soil microbial communities from Centralia Pennsylvania, which are recovering from an underground coalmine fire - Coalmine... | ecosystem: Environmental > Terrestrial > Soil >... | reverse complement strand
CCTCGACGGCAAACGACACACGCTCCGTGTCGAACTGACGAAGGAAGCGAAAAAACAACATAGCGATCTACAGCTACGTTTTCGTACCGAATACGTGCCAGTGCGAAAGGATCGAAGTCGCCGCTGAGTATTGATAGCAGGCGATTGCGCTGACCATCTTCGAGCGGCAATTCAAGAGTGAAATATGAAGTCTACGCAATGCCGCCGCTACATTCCCAGTTTCTTTACTTCCTCGTTGTAGTACTTGCGATAGAGGATGTCCCACTCCTGGCTGCCTTCAAGAATGGTCCGCTTTTGGCTTTCGATCTTTTGGCGGGCGGATTGGTCGATTCGCGCTTCCTGATTGAGCAGGTCTTCGAGGATCTTTCGCACTTCCAGGCGGATGGTGTTGCGGTCTTCGACGAAATCGACTTCGTCAATTCCCGCGAGCGCGTCAGTGACCACGTGCGCAACCTTGTTGGCTTTGTCGCGGCTGACTCTCACAGCACCGCCTTGTATTTCCGCACCAACTCGTTTTTTACTTTGCGGAACATTTCCTGATAATCGGCGCCGGTGTTGCGCATTTCGTCGGAATAAGCTTCGAGAATCACCCGGACCTCGTCGTTGATGCGGTCTTCGAGGGAAAGCTCCTCCAGCATGGCGGCGTGCACTTTTTCCGTAACTGCCGGCAGGGACTTGGTTTCAATGAACTGGGAGGCGGCAAGTCGCTTCACGGTTTCGCGGGCCAGATAGCCCACATATTCTTTCGACAAGAGCATGTGCGATTAGGGATGTGGAGTGAAAAAAATAGTTTAGCACAGGAAAACTAGGCGTTAGGCTCTGGGCTTTAGGCTTTGGGTATCGGCCATAGGCTCGAGGGTAAAGGCCTTCCAACGACCGCACAGGATCCAGAACGCATCGCTTGTGTCGGTGTTGGGTTGGAAGATGGTAAATGAAAAGCTTCAGCGCAAAGCCTAGAGTCCAAAGCCTAGAGCCCAAGGCCCAGAGCCCAGAGCCCAGAAACGGCTGACGGCTGATGGCCAACAGGCATACAATGCTCAATGGTCATGCCCTCCCTGCCAGACGATCTTGCGTCCGTAAAAGACGACATGGTGGCCTTTATCGAAGGCCATGGCATCCGCCGCTTCCCGGGATTCGTGGACCGAGAAGAGGTCCAGACCGTCGTATGGAAGCCGGGCGATAACGCCGCCGAAGGCTGGAAGGATTTTGTCGAACTCTCCAAGGCGGCGGGGACGCCGTTCATCATTATGGACTCGTGGCAACTCGAGCGCGAGGAATTGGATGACATCATCCAGCGCCTGAGCAATGCCGAATTCACCAGCGATGACGACCTCGAAGATGCGCGCTGGTTGCGCACGTATCTGGGCAAAACTGGATTCGTTCAGCTCGGCTTTGCTTTCCAGGGCGTAGTGATGCTCTACGAGGCCTCGACGGAATGGTATGAGCACTATCAGCGGCTGGTCGAGGTGGCCGAAGATTTCGGCGGAATCGCCATCGACGAGTCCGGAGCGGACGACGAACCCTAGCCGTGCGCTGGAATCCACGCAGCCACCGCGATTTCCTTACCCCAGTTCTTAGATCTTGCCATAGAGAACCCGCAGTCTGTTCCCATTGAGGTCTCCGTCATCCCGAGCCTCGGCGTATTTCCACCGAGGGAGGGATCTCGCGTGGAGATATCCGACCGAGAGTGCCCGCGCCAGATCCCTCGTCCCGCTGGTCGAAGCGCGGGACTTCGGGATGACGCAACTGCGCTAGGAGGCTTTTACCTGGAAGCCTACCCACAATTCCCGGTTCTTAAGTAACATGAGTTCAACGTGCGGTGGAATTTCAGACAAGTTGAAGCGGAACAAGCACAGGCGTTGGCGGACGGGATTTCGCCGGCGGCGTTTCTGCCGAAAGACCATTCTGCCCGGTTGACCCTCGCGAGACTGCTGATCCTTCGCAAGATTGACACTCCCGAACTTGCGCTTTCGTTTTTATCTCCCTCAATCAATCAACTCCACTCACCCTATCTGATGACCGGAATGAAAGCTGCTGTCGAGCGGCTGGATGCGGCCATCGAGCGCAAGGAGGGAATTCTGGTCTATGGCGACTACGACGTGGATGGCACGACCGCGGTCGTAATTCTGAAAACAGCCATTGAGCTTTGTGGCGGCGCCGCAGATTTCCACGTGCCGCACCGCATTCGCGAAGGCTACGACTTGCGTGGAGACGTCATCGAGCGTGCAGCCGCTGCGGGGATTCGTCTGGTGATTAGCGTGGATGCCGGCACTCGCGCTTTTGCTGCGGCTGAGAGTGCTCGGAATGCTGGGATTGATCTGATCATCACCGATCATCACCTGCCCGGCCCCGCTGGCCTGCCGCATGCCTTTGCTGTGGTGAATCCCAACCAGCCCGGGTGCGAATATCCTTGCAAATCGCTTTGCGGCGCAGGGATCGCCTTTAAACTCGCGCAAGCTCTTATGGAGAAGCGGCTCGCGCACCGCGACCAATCACGGCTGCTGCTCTCGTTTATGAAAATATCGGCGATCGCGACCATTGCCGATTCGGTGCCGCTGATAGGCGAGAACCGGGTTATCGCCAGCCTGGGCCTGAATGCGCTGCGGTCCGCGGTAAATCCTGGGCTTAAAGCTTTACTTGAAGTATCGAATCTTGGCGGCAAGCCGCTCAGCTCAGGCGAAGTTGCGTTTCGCATCGCGCCGAGAATCAACGCCGCGGGCCGAATGGATATTGCGCGGGACGTAATCGATTTGTTCAGTGCGAAAGATCCGGCTGTCGCTCGCGAGATCGCAATGCGGTTGGACAAGCTGAACAGCGACCGTCAGGAAGAAGAACGCAGAATTCTGCAGGAGATCGAACAACGCCTTGCGGACGACGCGACCCTGCGCGAATCATTCTGCATAGTGATCGATGGCGACGGCTGGCATCGCGGGGTCATCGGAATCACTGCGACGCGGGTGGTGGAACGTTATGGACGTCCAGCCCTGGTTGTTTCGCGCGACGGCGAAGAAGCACACGGCTCCGGACGCTCGATTCCAGCTTTCCATCTTTTGAACGCGCTCGAAAGCTGCGGTCCGCTCTTCAGTCGTTATGGTGGGCATGCTCACGCGGTGGGGTTCTCGTTGCCGTCGTCCAGAGTGCACGCGCTGCAGGCCCATCTCGATGCCTATGCGCGCGCGCGGCTTTCACTCGCAAATTTTGAGCAGGTGGTCAACATCGATGCCGAACTGCCGCTCGATTGCGTCACGCCGGAAATGTGTGGCGTTGTGCGAAAGCTTGAGCCATTCGGCGCTGGGAATCCGCAGCCGGTATTTTTTGCCAGTGCCGCGCGCGTTGTCGCCTCACCCAAAATTCTGAAAGAAAAACATGCCCGACTGAAACTCGCACCAGGCCGGCAGGACGGGGTCGGCTGGCGCCGCTCGCTGACGCATAATGCGGTCGGCTGGCGGCTCGCAGAGCGCGTGCAGCAGGAGAAGATACTTCCCGGCGATTTGCTGGACTTTGCCTTCACTCTCGACGAAAACGAACATCCTGAATTCGGTGGGATTGAACTGTCTATCAGGGATTTTAAAACTTGCACTGAGGAACCAGGAAAGCTCTCGGATGTGCAGCACTGACCGGCAGCTAAAGTCGGTCGCGGGTTATTTGCGGCGATCGAGCTCGACTTTGGCTTCCTCCGCCAGAGGACCCCAACTGGCAGCAAATTCTTCCAGCATCTTTTTGGCGGCAGAAGAGCGGTGCTTGGAAACGGCGGCAAGCGCGGCGCGGCGAATTGCACCATCCAATTCTTCCATACGAAATAGGCGGGCCAGCGCGTATACCGCGGCATCCTCGTCGATTGCTCCCAGCGCTTGCACGGCTTTTTTCATAGATGCCAGGTTACCGTTTCGTCCGCTGACAAATGCTTCCAAATCGGCAATTGCGCCTTCGTGCCGTAAGTACATTAATTCATCCAGAGCTTCGTCGAGGATCTCCGGCGCCAGCTTGGGAAGCGCAGCCGCCAAAACCGTTGCCGCTTCGACGTCACGGCTTTTGACAAGTGCTTTGAGGGTGGCCTGCTGAACCCGAGTGTCAGGGTGACGCAAGGCTGGCGCAATGTGCTCGACCAGTTTGGGATCTTTGATTTCAGCGAGCACGCCACACATATTCCGCACCACGTACCAGCGCTCATCCTCCAAATACCTGCAGGCGACTTCGACGCTCCCCTTGCCCAGCTGGCCAACCAGGCGTACCAGGGACAAACGGTTTCTGGCGTCCTCGTCATCGATGAGACGCGTAAAGGCGCTTTCAATGCTGGTGGGAGCAGAGTAGCGAAGCAGAGTAGCGGCGATTTTGCTCCAGGAGGAATCGTTTCGTTGCAGCAGATAAAGCTCTATTACGCGTTCAATGGCCGCGGCAGGAAGCAAGCGTGCCAGTCCGATCCCGCAACATTTCTTGTGCCGCTCGGGATCGCGATTGTTGGAAGCTTCGAGTGCAGCGCCGATGCTGACCACATCCTGGAAATTCTCGAAAGCCGCAATGGATTGCGCCAGCACGGTCATAGTGTTGGCTGCCTGGAAGTGAACGAACTCAGAAAGATCGTCACGCAGCAACGCACGGCCCAGCCGCTCTGCGGTTTTGGAAGCAAACCCCACCTGCGCCAAGGGAATGGAGCGGATCAACTCGGGCGCGCGGCTGAGTTCCGAGCTCTCAATTTTGGCTGTCGGGTCGTCGAGAAAATCAAAATAATGGCTTGCAAGCCCTGTCGCCCGGTCCATCTCGCGCTGCACCACGAGTTCTTTCAGAAATTCGAGAAAGCGCCGAAATTCAATGTTGGAATAATTCTTGATCTCCAGGAGTCGTACATATTTTTTTGCGTTGTTAAAGGAGGTCCACTGCAGTTCTTCGCGTATTCTGTCCTGAATATGCTGCGGAACCGCGAAGTCCTGTATGAATTTCGTCAGCTTCTGCGCCAGCCGGTCGGCCTTGTGAGTGGCTTGCAAGCTGCGCGCCAGCACGTGAATGACTTCCTCTTCCACGAGCAGTTTTTGAGACTCTCCGGCGGCTGATCGCAACTTCGTGCCCGCAAGTTGCAAGGCGGTGTCTTCAATATATTCGGCCGCCAGTTGCTCGGGCGTCAGCGATCTGAGTGCTTCACGCCGATCTTCCGGAAAACGTTCCAAGACTTTATCCACGCCGGTGTTGCGCAGGATGCGTACCAATGAGGCATAGGATTTTTGGGGATTGCCCTTCTCTTCCATCAGCGATCGCGTTACCGAAGCATCTACCAGCTCGAGGAAGCTGCTTGATCCGGGATCCCCAGCCTTGCCTCGCAGAGCGCCAGCGCTGAAACCGGGCAGTCCGGCAGCTTCGCCGCCCCCTTGTTCCGCGTAGCCCACGCCAGTACCTGTGCCCGATCCAGAAGATCCGGGTATGCCGCCGGAAGGCACGTTGCCTGAGCCTCCGGGTACAACTCCTGGTCCTGCCGAGGCGAAAGCGCCACTCACGACCCCGCCTCCGTGGCCTGCTGCCGCATAAAGAGCGCGTCCGCCGCCACCTTCTATACCACCGCCGACCCCACCACCACCGCCGCCTGGTACGCCTCCGCCGCCTCCACTACCAACACCGCTGCCTCCGCCTGTCCCTCCACCGCCTGCTTGCCCATTTGCGGGCCCGACCGCCTCGCCTTCCTTCACTATCGTCAGGTTGGGGATATCAATCGGAACTCCGTATCCACTTCCGTCCATTCCATTGGTGGCGAAATTGGAAATTACCTCCGTACGTGTGGACGGGTCGAAACAACCCGACTCCAATAAGGAGTCAATCGCATCCAGGAAGTCGCGTGGCGCCTGCTCCTCCGGCATCTGCTTGGACATGATGTAGGACTCGGAGTCAGTCTCGATGATGGTGTCGCCCTGCTCATTCTTCTTCTGGTTTCTGGCCGCTGGCAGGATCCGTACCCCCTCGACTTCATGCTGATCGAGGAACACTAGGAACCCACCCACAGCTTCTATATCTGAGGTGTATGCCGCCAGCACCTGAATGACCTTGGTGTAACGGCCAACGGTCAGGCCAGGTTCAAAAGTTATCGCGGCAACGCCGCGTTTGAGGAATTCTGTCTCCAGGTACCTCAACGACGGTTCACTCGTGAGCAGGTTATTCAACATTACCTGGTTATCGACGAAGCCAAAGGTGAACTGCCCAACTTCTTTCAGCAGATTGTTTAGCAGCAGGAAGCTTTGCTGGATAGGCCGTTCGGCGCTTTTGTGCTCGATCGTGAAGACGCCCACGGTCTTGATGGTCGTCTGCAGCGCGCGGGCGAACCGCAACCCCAGCGTTTTGATCTGCTTGTTATCGAGCATCCGGAGATCTCCAACACAACCCGGTCAGGGCACGCACTTGCCAGTATGTAAGCACATGGCGCTTTGGGCAATGTGACGAGAGTCACGTGTACTTAGGAGTAAATAGTGCGTGCGGCCGAGTCTTGTTCTTGCGGCGCCGCCGGGAACAGTCAGCCCAAACGTTTGTCCAATCATTTGAGGCTGCGGCTGCGGATTCCGCGATCCGAGATTGGGGATACAAGCGGTGAGGCTGCGCTAAAGGACAACCAACTCCTGTGCAACTTACATCGCAAGAATGTCCTTTCTTCGCATTCCTTTGGTACAGTGCCTCCGGGTATTGCTTGCCGGCAACAGTGATTGAGTGAGCGCCCGGTTTTGGGGGAGGTGTGCTTTGCGCAAACAGATGAGCGTCCTGGTCGCGATCTTCGCATTTGTTTTTTTGTCTTTTTCACAAATTCAGGCTGAGAGTTCGGAGGCGAAAGCGTCCGATTCGCAGGGAGCGGATGATTCCGCTCGCCTGCCGGTCAAGCGTGTCGTGCTCTATAAGAACGGGGTTGGCTACTTCGAGCACTCCGCCCGCGTTCGCGGAAATCAGGATTTGGATATTGATTTCACCACCGCGCAATTGAATGACGTGCTCAAGTCGCTGACGGCTGTAGATCTCGGCGATGGGCGCATCTCGGGCGTTCGCTATAACTCGATTGCGCCGCTGGATGAACGGCTGAAAGCATTGCGACTTCCGTTTGGAGAGGAAGTCACGCGCGCAGAGTTTCTGTCTGCCTTGCGGGGCGCGCGGGTGGAAGTGAACTCCGGCTCGAGCACCGCGACCGGGCGCCTGCTCAGTGTTGAGCAGGAGCAGCGGACAACCGAAAAGGGGGTCGCATATCAGGTGACGCTTTTCTCGGTGATGACAGAGTCTGGTGAGATGCGCAATTTTGAGCTCAGCCCTGCCGTTTCGGTGCGGCTGGCAGAGCGGGATCTCACGGACGAAGTCGGGCGTTACTTGAATCTGGTCGGCTCATCGCGCGCCAAGGACTTGCGCCGCATGACAATTTCCGATACCGGCAGCGGCGAGCGCGAGATTTTCGTCAGCTACATCAGCGAAGTGCCGGTGTGGAAGAGCACGTACCGAATCATCCTGCCGGAAAAGGCCGGGGAAAAGCCGCTGCTGCAAGGTTGGGCGATCGTTGACAACACTATCGGCGAAGACTGGAAGGACGTGCAGTTGTCGCTGATTGCCGGTGCGCCGCAGTCGTTTATTCAGGACATCTCGCAGCCGCTGTATGCGCGCAGGCCGGTGATTCCTCTGCCGCAGTCTGCCATGCTGACGCCCCAGACGCATGAGGCCACGATGAAGGAAGAGGAAGAACTTCCCGCACCACCGCCTCCCCCAGCTGGGGTTGGCGAAGGGGTCGGAGCGGGCATTAGCGGCGGTCAGATGCAGGGAGCGATTGGGGGGGCCATCGCCCGCAAAGCAACGAAGGTTCCACGCATGAACATGCCGAGGCAATCCATGCAGTCGGAGGTCAGCTCGGCGAACCCGTACGATCGATTGGAAGAATACGCAAAGCTAAATACTGCTGCCGAAGGCAAAGATCTCGGCGATTACTTCGAATACAGCATCAAGCAGAGCATCAGTATTGGCAAAAACCAATCCGCGCTGGTGCCGATTCTGCAATCGCGGATTCAAGCGGAGAAAGTCACGCTCTGGTCGACTGACAACCAGCGGGCGCTGCGTGCGCTGTGGATCAAGAATGCGAGCGGACAGATCCTCGATTCGGGCACGTTTAACATCGTCGACGGCGATACCTTTGCCGGAGAAGGCCTGATCGAAACCGTGCATCCGGATGAGCGTCGCTTACTTTCCTACGCGGCGGATACCGCCGTGCGCGTGACCTCGGAAGCCGAAGCCAAAGACCTGCCAGTCAGCCGCATTCAGGTGTTAAAGGGCGTGATGTATCTCTCCCGCGAGCACCGCAACAAAATGAAATACACGGTGCGCAACGCGGACACGGCCTCTCGCCAGGTCGTGATCGAGCATCCGGTGCGCGAAGGATGGAAGCTGGTCAACGACAACAAGCCCGAGGAGACATCCGCGTCGCACTATCGATTTCGGGTTGCGGTCGAGCCGAGCAAAACCAATGAACTCACAGTCGAGGAGTTCCATACCGATACGACCAGTTTGATGCTGACCGACTTGACCGAGCATCAGGTGGAAGTTCTCGCGGTCGAGAACCACGTGACTCCTGAGCTGCAAGCAGCGTTTCGCCGCGTGCTTGATCAAAAGAACAGAATCAGCGAGCTGCAGTCACAAATCGGGTCCCGGCAGAAGGAATTAGGTGCTATCAACACTGACCAGGCGCGTATCCGAGAAAACATGAAAGCGCTCAGAGGCAGTGCCGAAGAGAAGGCGTTGTTGCAGCGTTACACCAGGCAGCTGGATTCGCAGGAAGACCGCTTGAGCGCTCTGCACAAAGAAATTGCAGATTTGCAGAGGACGCAGGCTGCCGAACAGCAGAAGCTGGAAGATATGGTGCAGCACATCACGCTGAACTAGGATAGCTGTCAGCTGTCAGCGATCAGCCGTCAGAATAGTCTGCTTCTCACCGAGAGAAGATGGAGCTACAGGTTCATACCAGCGCCTAGGCGGAAACGAAGTACTTTGCAGCCCAAGATCCACCAGCCCCGCACGGGCGGACGAGTTTAACCCAGGGCGGCAGCTCTGGGTAGGCATGTCGAAAGGTGAACGCGAGGGCAAACGCCCGAGCACGGGAACACATGGGCAGATTCCTCACCGCTAAAGCGGTTTGGAACGACAAGGAAAATGTGGATTGGAAACATCGAAAACGCCCCTACCCGCCCTTTTTCGCCGCGCGCTTCTGCCTGGCCCATCCTTCTTTCACGATCTGCTTGGATCGGGCGATTGCCAGCGAGTCTGCGGGAACATCCTCGGTGATGCAGGAGGCCGCAGCCACATAGGATCCCTTGCCCAGCTTCACGGGCGCGACCAGCGTGGCGTCGCTGCCAACAAAGACCTCATCTTCAATGATGGTCTTGTGCTTGTGCACGCCGTCATAGTTGCAGGTGATTGTTCCCGCGCCGACGTTCACGCCTTCACCGATTTCCGCGTCGCCAAGATAAGTCAGATGATTCGCCTTCGAGCCTTTGCCCAGCCGCGTTTTCTTGGTCTCGACAAAGTTGCCCACGTGCGCGTCTTCGGCAATGTCGCTGCCAGGGCGCAAGTGCGAATATGGCCCCAGCGATGCGCCATTCGCGACGCGAGCCTCGTCCAAAACGCATCCCGGTCGAACGAGCACGCCATCGCCAATCTCGGAATTCTGGATCACCGAATACGAGCGAATGCGGCAGTCTGCCCCAATGCACGTGTGCCCGAGCAGCTGAACGAACGGCTCAATCGTCGTGTCCGCTCCTACTTCCACATCGGCGTCAATCACGCAAGTTTCAGGATAGAAAATGGTCACCCCTGCGGCCATGAGCTGCATGCATTTTTCGCGGCGCAAGTTGCGATCTAGATCCACCAACTCTGCGCGGGTGTTGGTGCCCAGGATTTCTGAAGGATTGTCCGTCCTTACTGCCACGACTTGTTCTTTCGCTTTGCGGAACACTTCAGCCATGTCGGTGAGGTAATACTCGGCGTGAGGATTATCGGTTCTCAGCTTGTCGATGAATTCGTACAGAGGCTCCACGCCGAACGCATAGAAGCCGGAATTGATCTCGCGCATTTTGCGCTGCGCCGGCGAGCAAGATTTTTCCTCGACGACGGCTTGCACGGCGCCACTCTTGCCTTTTCGAAGGACGCGTCCGTATCCGGTCGGATCCTCAAGTTCGGCGCTTAAAATGGTCATGGCAGGCCTGTGCTTGAGGTGGAAGTCGCGAAGCATGGCGATGGTTTCCGGCGAGATCAGCGGAGCGTCGCCGGAGAGCACAATCACGTGATCGTAATTGGCTAGGGCTCTGCGCGCAGACATGAGCGCATGGCCGGTTCCGCGCTGCGGTTCCTGGATAACGAACTGCACGCCGGTGTTCTCAACCGCCTGACGGACCCGGTCGGCCTGATACCCGACAATCGCAAAAATGTCTTCTGGAGGGACGACCTGGCGAGCCGCCGCAATCACATGCGCCAGCAGAGGCTTGCCTCCGACCTCGCTGAGAACTTTCGGATGTTTGGATTTGAGCCGGGTGCCTTTTCCGGCGGCCATGATTGCGATTGCGATGCGAGGCTGCTTCGAACTGCCGGGGTTAGGCTTCGACTTGCGCATTGGCTTCACTATAAACCGAGGCTGACACGAAGCGGCTAAGGGCTGCAATTTGGGAGACGTTATTCACAGGCCTTAATTTACCGCAAGATGTTGGATTCTATGCCATTCCAGCCATTCACAAGCAAAAAGGAACACCTCTTATCAACAGAATATTTTTGTGCAACTTTTTGCCTACTCTGCTAGCATCGCGAGCGTAGGCAGGTGCATTATCCTGCAATATATAAAGGTACTTACCTACTTTTGGCAGTTAGCCGTATGGAACGGCAACTGCAACGAAAGTTGTAGTCTCTCCCCCTCCCACTCTTGGGGCCGTGGTGCGCGTAGGAGAGCGCTGTGGAGCATTCGCGTAGTCGGGCTAGAAGGCGTGTCAGGAGAAGCTCGGGATTAGCCGGGGCAGCGGTTCGCAGCCTCGCGTTCCTGCTGCTGGTGCTTGCATGCGCATTGGGCCCGCGTTGGGTTCTTGAGAAGGCTCGGGGCTATGGCTCGCAATGGGCCGCTCCGTCGACCGCCCACGCCTTCCAGTTCACTGACGGTGCGCCGTCTTACGGGATTCAAGCCCGAAACCGGCGGCTGGTCTATCCCTACTCGGTTGTTCCCGGTGGAGTCCGTTCTGGGGCCGAGTTGCGCGAGATTGCTACGCACGATCCGGTCATCGCCAAGCACTACGCTGGTTTTGACTACGCCCGAGCTCGCGTGATTGAAGTTGATCGTCCGCGAATGGTCTATGTTTCCTACCGCAGGGGTGGAGAGATCCACTGGAGCAGCAAACAGGCCAGCTTGCATAAGGGCGAAAAGCTCTTGACGGATGGCCGCATCACTGCGCGCACTCGCTGCGGCAATCAAGTTTCAGTGTTGCCTCAGGCGGACACATCGCCACTGGAACCGATGATGGCCGAGTTGGAGCGTCCAGATGCGGTAGCCAGCGGTACCGAGCAACTGTTTCCTCAAAGTAACGCGGCTCTGAACTTGGATCCGCTGATACCAATTGGGCCTCCTTACGCTGGGTTTCCGCAGCCCGGCGCGTTCATGCCTCTGCCCATTGGCGGCGGGGGAGTGCCAGTTACTTGTCCTCCTAACAAGAAGAAGAAAACCGAAACCACGAAGTCTTCGAAAAAGAATTGCGAAACTCCGTCAACACCACCACCCGCCACAGTGCCAGAGCCTTCAACTCTAGTCCTCATGTTTTCTGGTGCCGCCGCTGTGTACGCACGGTATCGTCTGCGGGGAGCCTGATTTAACAACATTACCAATGGGTACTAGAACCAAAGTGTGGGTTACTGGCCGCATTACGCTGCTAGAATCCTGCTTAGGTCGATGTCCCCGCTAAAGAAATTGTTCACAATTCCGCTGGTGAGTGTGCTGGCCGTTTCGGTAGTGGCACAAGGCGGGAGTGTCGGCGCGGTAAAAAAAGTTTCGATTCTGAGCCAGACTCCACTTCAGATACAGATCCAGATCAGCGGGCCGGCTTCGCCGCAGGTTCAGATGGTTTCCAATCCCGAGCGGCTGGTGATTGATATTCCAAACAGTGTTCCGGGGCCGGGCCTGCGCGGGCTGGTAGTCAATCAAGGTGGCGTGCGCGGAGTTCGTGTAAGCCTGCACTCGGCGAAGCCTCCGATCACGCGAGTAGTAGTGGACCTGAATGCGCCCGAGTGGTATCACGTTACTCCCAACAATCTCGGACTGGTGGTAAGCCTGGGCAGCGACAGTGAGAGCGCCGGAACTGCGCAGCCGGCAATTGGCTGGGTTTCGGCGAAGGTGAGGAACGTCCATGCTGCGCCGGTGGTTTTAAGGAAAGCCGTGGCTACCGCGTCGTCCGCGCCGGTGAACGGCGTTACCGTGCAGTTCGGCAACGGCTTGCTCGCAATCCATGCGAGAAATGCGACCTTGTCTGAAGTTCTTTTCCAGATACAGAAGGGAACTGGCGCGGAAATTGCGATTCCCGCCGGGACCGAGCAGGACCGGGTCTCCGCCGACTTTGGTCCGGGCACGCCCAGCGATGTCATGGCCCAGTTGCTGAACGGTAGTGGGTTGAATTTTGTCGTGGTGGGATCTCCGTCAGATTCAAACCAACTTCGCAGCGTTCTGCTCAGCCGCAAGACTGGAGGAGCAGATCCTCCATCGGCATTCGAAGTATCTGACAATCCTCCGCCCCAAACCGCGCCTGTGATTGACCCGCAGAACTTAGAGGACTCTGGGCCGACTTCTGAGAGCGGGCCACAGCAGCCAGTGGCCCCCACAGCGCCGCCTCCTGAGCCGAGCCCCAACTGAAATAATTCCGCCCAGCAAAATCTGAAGTTCGGTTAGAACGGCCGTCCGAGTTGACTTGGAACATAAATCAGTACAGCTATGGCAGCCGCTACGCCAAACGGCACCTTCACCGCTTCCGGATTGTCGATGGTCATATCGGCGCCGGGGAGGTGAAAGCGAAAGAAGGATCCGGCCATGCTCAAGATGTTGCGCAGGGTCTGGCCCATGCGTTTTTTCCAGATTACCAACACCAATGCCATGACGCCATTAATGAGCAGGGTGTAAATCAGGACTTGTATGAGCCGCTGGGGTCCGAAGAACGCGCCCATTGCGCCGACCAGTTTCCAGTCTCCGCCGCCCAAGCTGCGGATGAGCACGAAGGGCAGCAAGATTCCCAGGCCTAACGCGGTGCCCAGCAACGAGAGATTGGCTCCAGGCCAGCCGGATGCCAGCGTATGTAGAAGAATAGCAATGGGAACTGCCGGATAAGTGAGCCAGTTGGGGATGCGACGCCAGCGCGCATCAGTGAAGCCGGCGGTGAGAGCGACGAGTGCGGAAAGAACCCAAATGAGATTATTCACGCCTGAGAAGATTCTAAACGCGGCTCACCATTGCTCAATAAGCATTTTTTGCACCTGACCTAGTTGCTATCCCTCAAAGAACATTTTGATCGATAAGCCAAGCAGAGCGATGGCGAACGCTTTGCGCACATATTCCTGGGGAAGTGTCTGCACAAGTCTTGCTCCAAAATAGCCGCCAATGCCGATGCCGGCGCCAAGGACAATGGCCGTCTTTAAATCGAAATGTCCTGTGCGCCAGTAGGGATGAAAGGAAAAAGCCATATGGGGAACGCCGCTATGAGCAGCGCGGTACCCTGCGCTTGCAGTTGGCTCATTCCGAAAATATAGATCAGGGCGGGGATTATGAATGCACCTCCGGTGCCGACCATGCCGACAAAGACGCCAATCACTAGACCTGTCGCGAGTATTGTGATGAAAGCCAGTTTCATTCTGACCTCCTGAACGCTGCAGCAAAAATCGGCATTGGGCAAATCAATCGCCGAGGGTGTCGCCATTTTGCGGACGATACCCGTGAATGAAGTCTCGCGCCGGCATCCGTTTTTTCCCTTCGGGCTGGAGCTCAAGAATTTCAAGCGAAGTGTTCTGTCCGCATCCGACGAATAGTTGCGCACCGTTTGCGAGCAGTTGGGCCTGAGGAACTTGCTCTGAAGCGGGTTTCGCGGCGGTGATATTCAGGGTCTTCCCACGAAAGGTCGTGAAGGCTCCGGGCCAGGGCTGAAATCCGCGCAGCCGGTTGTAGATTTCCTGTGCGTTTTGACGAAAGTCGATCCGTCCATCTTCTTTCTTCAGAATTGGCGCAAGGGTTGCGTGGGCATGATCCTGAGGGCGAGGAGTTATCGTTCTGGATTGAAGTCCGCGAAGCGTTTCGACGATCAACTCCGCACCAGTGGTAGCCAGCTTCGGCGCAAGCGTTTCAGAAGTATCCTCTTCGGTGATCGCGAGTTCCCGCTGCAAAAGAATGTCACCCGTGTCCAGGCCTTCGTCGATTCGCATGGTGGTCACGCCTGTACTCTTTTCGCCATTCGCGATCGCCCACTGGATCGGTGCGGCGCCGCGGTATTTCGGCAAGAGCGAAGCATGCAGATTGATGTTGCCGTGTTTGGGCAGCTGCAACATCCACGGCGGGATGATGCGGCCATATCCGACAACGATGATCGCGTCCGGCGCGATGGCTTCCAGCTTGGCGCGTAGTTCTTCGTTTTGCTTGATTTTCTCGGGTTGATAGATCGACAAGCCGAGTTTTTCTGCGCTTTGCTTTATCGGCGATGGAACCAGCTTGAGCCCGCGCCCTTTGGGACGGTCAGGTTGAGTCAGAATCAGTTGCACCTTGAAACCTGATTCAACGAGTTTCTCGAGGGTAGGAACAGCGAATTGAGGAGTACCGCAGAAGACGAGATTGAGCGATTGAACCATTGAATCATTGAATCACTTTGCCAATGACTCAATCGCTCAATGATTCAATGACTCAATGGTCTTACCACTCACCAGCCTTCATCAGCTTGCGAATCTTTCTCTTGATCAAGTCCCGTTTAAGCGCGCTCAAATGGCTGATGTAGAGCTTGCCGTTCAGATGATCGGTCTCATGCAAGAAGGCGCGAGCGAGCAGGTCTTCGCCGGTTTTCTCATACCACTTTCCATTCACGTCTTGAGCGCGGACCGTGACCTTGTTGGCACGGGCGAGCGGTTCGCGAAACTCAGGAATGCTGAGGCATCCCTCACTCTGCTTTTGTTTGCCTTCGGTATGAATGATCTCCGGATTGGCGAGCACCAGCTTGGCGTCGGGGTCTTCTTTAAAGGTAACGTCGATGACCGCCAGCCGCTTCGGGATTCCAATTTGCGGCGCGGCAAGGCCCACGCCCTTGGCTGCATACATGGATTCGAACATGTCCTCGACCAGCTTCTTCAGCTCGTTACCGAACTCGGTAACCGGCTCAGCCGGTTTCTCCAGAACAGGATTTCCATACTTCACGATGGGATAGATCATTCGAGCTATTGGCCGTGAGTCGGCTTTTGGTCCCCTCTGTCCATTATCGGTGAGTATTCAAAAGTTTTGTGGAAGAGCGGCGCTTTAGCGCCGCTCTTCAACCAGTGTCCTGAACGCTGAAACTCGTGTATCAATATTTTCTTAGTTGCCCCAAGTACCCTTGAAAGTTGCGGCGCGTCTCAGTCATCGAATCGCCACCGAATTTTTCCAACGCACATCGTGCCAAGGTGAGCGCAACCATGGCTTCTCCCGCAACTCCAGCCGCGGGCACAACGCAAACGTCCGAACGCTCGTACGCCGCCTTAACCGGCTCACGCGTGGCGAAGTCCACTGATTGTAGCGGACGCCGCAAGGTGGAAATCGGTTTCAAATATCCCCGCACCCGAATCTCCTGGCCATTGGAGACTCCGCCTTCCATGCCGCCGGCATTGTTACGAGTTCGCGAGAACTGGGTGAAGTCCGTGCCGGAGTAGCCGATCTCGTCGTGTACGGCCGATCCGGGAGAATACGCTGCAGTCACTCCTGTCCCAATCTCGACCGCTTTCACCGCTTGCAAAGACATGATAGCTGCCGCGAGCTGCGCGTCCAGCCGCTCGTCCCACTGCGCGTAGGTTCCGAGACCGGGGGGAACATTGTGCGCCACAAGTTCAAAGACTCCGCCGACGGAATCCCCGGTGCGCAGGACTTTATCGACTTCTTCTTTCATGCGCGGCTCAACTTCGGGATCGGCGCAGTTCAGCAGAACTTCGTCCCGGCTGCAGGTGGCCTGAATTGCGTCCCAGGGAATTTCTCGTTCCAGTTGTGCAGCGCCCACAGCAACAACATGGCTCAAGACTTCCATACCGAGTTCGCGCAGGAACAGCTTTGCGAGAGCGCCGATCGCGACGCGGGCCGCCGATTCCCGAGCAGACGCGCGTTCCAGAACGTATCTGGCTTCAGCAAAGTTGTACTTCAAAGCGCCGGCCAAGTCAGCATGACCGGGCCGGGGAGACGCCACGCGTTTATGCAGCTTGGGATCACCCGGCTCAACCGGAAGCTGCTCCTGCCAGTTCTTCCAGTCGCGATTCTCCAGCAGCACAGAAATGGGCGAGCCAATGGTCTTTCCATGACGAACGCCCGAGAGGATGCGGGCAGTGTCACGCTCAATCTTCATTCTTCCGCCGCGGCCATAGCCTTGCTGGCGGCGCCAAAGCTCGCGGTTCACGAACTCCAGTGAGACCTCCAAACCCGCAGGCAGGCCGGACAAAAACGCGACCAACGCCTCCCCGTGAGACTCCCCTGACGTGAAGTATTTGAGCACCGTACCAGGATTGTAGCCGATTCGCCGGGCAAACCCGGAACTCCGGTCTTCATCAAACATCCGGCAAGTGATGTGTAGCAGTGTGGGTGCTTGATACAATGCGGGCAAAATACTATCTACGACCTTCTTCCGTCGTGTTCGCAGGTATTACCTTGTTTTCTCATGCTGATTCTGAGGTGAGTAGTGCCTTCTAAGGCCGCACCCAAGTCCCCGGTGAGCGATGTGGTTGCAATTTCCGAGCTTTCACGGCAACTGCTGAAGGCGCAGGAGGAGGAGCGCGGACGCATCAGCCGCGAATTGCACGACGAGACCGGCCAGGCGCTGATGGTTTTGCGTTTTCATCTGGAAATGCTTGCGAGCCAAACTCGAACTCAAGAACAGAAGGCCCAGATTCAGGAGTCTCTGGACCTTCTGGACCGGACGATCGAAGGTTTGCGGCGGACCATTGCGCGACTTTCACCGCGAGTGCTTGAAGAACTAGGGCTCATTGCCGCGATCCGCAGCCAGACGCAACTTTTGACGAGGCATACCGGCATGCAGCCGCATCTCGATTTGCCGGAAAGCGCTGGACATCTGGATCACGATCTCGAGGTTGCGTTGTACCGGTCGGTACAGGAGGCCTTGCACAACGTCGCTAAACACTCGCGGGCCAGGAATTTTACGGTCCAGCTCACCGTCGCCAGCAACCGAGTCTCTCTTCGGATCGAAGACGACGGCGTCGGATTCTTGCCGCGATCATCACAACAACGAGGTTTCGGACTCACGGGGATGCGCGAACGTACGGCGGCGCTGGGCGGTTCCATGAAGGTGCGCTCACAGCCGGAGAAGGGAACTCGCATTCGAATCGTGTTTCCGATTGAGCGTGGCGGCAAACGCGCGCGTGATGCCGATGGCCGGCCTCTAGCGCACTGGACCGCTGCCTGAACTTGCCGGGGAAACAGCCATGCCCATTCGCTGTCTGATCGTCGATGACCACACGCTGTTTCGCGAAGGATTGCGCCGCCTGCTCGAAAGCGAATCGGGTATCGAAGTAATCGGGGAAGCGCGAGATGCATCCGAGGCCATCGAGCGTTCGCTATTCCTCAAGCCCGACGTAGTGCTCATGGACATCGGCATGCCCGGCCTGTCGAGCTTCGAAGCGTCGCGCCGTATTACGCGCGAGACCGGGCGTCGTGTGATCTTCCTGACCATGTACGAAGATGAAGAGTACCTGCTGCAGTGTCTTGATGCCGGCGCTTCCGGCTACATCCTCAAAGATGCTCCCGCTCCTCGGTTAATCGGCGCTGTACGTGACGTGTACGCAGGGCGGAAATATCTCAGCCCGCAGGTGCTCGGAAAATTGGTTGACGATTTCCGCTCGCGCTCAACCTCAGGAGTGGCGCGCGGTTCGACGTTGACACCACGCGAGCGCGAAGTCATCAAAATGCTGGCGGAAGGAAATTCCGTCCGGCAGATTGCCGGCATTCTCGGCCTCAGCGTGAAGACGGTCGAAGCGCACAAGTTCAATTTGATGCGCAAGCTGAACATCCACAACAAAGCGCAGCTGGTCACGTACGCAATCCAGAAAAAAATTGTGAAGATGCCGGCGGGAGCGTAGGCATCCGGCCATGGGGTGTCGGATCATCATCCGACGCGCCAGAAGTGTAACGCTCAGAAACCGCAGAATTTGATTGACAACGACGTGCAGACACCGCAATATCTGGAGTCAGTGATGCTGCCGGCCCAAAATGTCGGCAGTGATCGGTAGTAAGTGGGCCCTGAGTAACGATGTCAAGGGAAAATCGTTCAGGAGGAAAATAGATGCCAGCAAAGAAAAAAGCTGCCAAAAAGAAGAAACACTAACTACCCGCGAGAGTGAATCTCGCAGAAGAGTTTCAGGCCTCTCGAGAGAAAGCTTTCGAGAGGTTTTTTATTGAGCGCTATTGTGCCGCGCGCCAGATCGTGCTAGAAACGGCAAAGGGCCGCCGGTTCGGCAAAGCCCGGATGGAGTTCGCATGCCTAGTCAAAGCAAACCCAAGCCGAAGTCGGCGAAGAGCGAGATCATCATTCCCGACAAGCTGTACTTTCGCATCGGAGAGGTGTCCACGCTTTGCCGCCTGCCCGCCTACGTTCTTCGTTTCTGGGAGACGGAGTTCCCGCAGCTGAAGCCGGTGAAGAGCAGCACTGGGCAGCGCATGTATCGCCGCAAAGATGTGGACGCCGTGCTGCGCATCAAGAAGTTGTTGTACGAGGAAGGATTCACTATTGCCGGAGCGCGGCAGCAGCTCAGGCTGGAAGCCACCACGGTGAAGAACCAGGTTCCTCTGCCGTTTCCGGTGCACTCAGCCACGGATTTGCGGCGTCTTCGACACGGACTGGAAGAAATATTGACGATGCTATCGGCGAGAGGGTGATTTGCTGAAGAGAGTGATCCAGCACAGCCCTGTAGTCAGTCGCGAAGCTTCTCCACTGTACTGACCAGGTCTCCTCGCTGGAATAAACGAATTCCGGCGACTCCCACTGCTCCCGCCTGAATGCATAACTTGGCATTTTCCAGCGTAATTCCACCCAGCGCGAGAACGGGAATCCCGTGGCGGCAAACTGAGCGCAATTGTTCCAAAGGGATGGCCAACTTTTCGCCGATGTTGGGAGAAGTGGGAACGACCGCATCCTTCTTCTCGAACACCGGTCCGAATACGACGAAATCGGCGCCGCTTTTCTTTGCACTGATAACCTCTTGTTCAGTGTGACATGAAACCGCAATCACAGGTTCGATCGCTTTACCCGCCTTCCGCCAAATGCTTCGCACATCGGTCGGCGAAATGTCGTTCGAACGAAGATGCACGCCGTCAGCGCTCGCGATGAGCGAAATGTCCGTTCGAGAATTGATCAGCAAACGAGTTCGATTGCCGGAAGCGCGAATCTTCTCAACCGCAGCATGAGCCAAAAGTTCCAG
>Ga0209580_10000561_pt1 | contig 19691 bp, 22 predicted proteins | sample Coa_R1_5_FD_187153 | JGI IMG/M metagenome (GOLD analysis project Ga0209580, IMG submission 187153) | Surface soil microbial communities from Centralia Pennsylvania, which are recovering from an underground coalmine fire - Coalmine... | ecosystem: Environmental > Terrestrial > Soil >... | reverse complement strand
CGGTCGAGATCGCCACAGCCGTCGTGCTGTGTGCCGGCGCCGCGCTGCTCGTCGAGAGCGCGCACGGTCTCGAGCGCCTGCGCGTCGGCTTCGAGCCGAGGGGCGTGCTGACATTCCGCGTCTCGCCGCCGGCCTCGCGCTACCGACCGGCTGACGGGCCGGCGATTCTCGAGCGGCTGCTGAGGAGCCTGCAGTTCGCGCCTGGTGTCGCGGCCGCCGCTCTGAATCGCTGCACGCCGCTCAATTCCAGCTGCGCGCGAAGCGAGGTCCACTTCGCCGGCCGGGCGGACACGCCTGACGTGGAGCGCCACTACATCTCGGCCGACTACTTCCATACACTCGGCATCCCGCTCGTCGCCGGACGCGCCTTCACCAACGACGATCGCGCGGGGCGGCCCGGCGTCGCGATCGTCAGCGAGTCGGCGGCACGCCGGTTGTGGCCGGGACGGAATCCGATCGGCCAGCGCGTCTGGTTCGGCCCAACTACGGGCTTCACGGACCAAACCCACGCCGTCGAGATCGTCGGCGTCGTCGGCGACGTGAAGTACGGCACGCCGGCCGAGCCGCCCGCCCTCGATATCTACACCTCGTATCTCCAGTTCTCCTACCCGGACTCGATGATGGTGGTGCGCGTCGCGCGCGGGCACGAAGGCGACGTCGTGGCCGCGCTGCGGCGCGCGGTCATGACCGTGGATCCGGAGTTGCCGATCTTCGAGGTGATGTGGCTCGACGATCGCATCGACGGCGACTGGTCGGTCTTTCGCTACAACGCCTGGGCACTCGGCGTCGTCGCGGCGGTGGCGCTCCTGCTGGCGGCCGTTGGGGTTTACGGCCTGTCGTCATTTGCCGTGTCGACGCGCGCGCAGGAGCTGGGCATTCGCCTCGCGCTGGGTGCGACCGCGCGCGGCCTCATTACGCTCGTGCTTTGCGAGGCGTCGGCCCTCGCGATTGTCGGCAGCGTCTTCGGTGTCGGGCTGGCCCTCGGACTGACGCGCCTCATGCGCAGCGCGCTCTACGACACTGCGCCGGCCGACCCACTGGCGCTCGCGGCCGGCGTCGCGGCGCTCGCGGTGGCCGTCCTCGCGGGCGCGTGGGTGCCGTCGCGACGGGCGGGGCGGCTCGACCCAGCCCGACTGCTTCGCGGAGACGCGGGTTCGGCGGCCGCCGGCCCTTCGGAATCAAATCTGTAGGCGCCTCGCAACGAAAGGTCAGAGGCTTGCTCTGCGGGCCCACGAGGATGGCCCTCGGCATCTCGCGGTCACGAGCGCCTTCCGTTTCCAGCACGTACGGCGCCCCGATGTTGATGATCAGCTCGATAAACCCATCGGGCGTCACGTCCTCGACGGGATGCTGAGGTGTGTTCTCACGTTCCATGATCCAGAAGCACTTCACGGCCACTGCGCCTGCTCCTCCGCAGCTCCTCAGCGTGACGAGTCCAACACCTGCCTCAGGCTGTCGAGACACCGCGTCCATCCGCGCTCATGCGCGTCACGCGCTTGCACTGTGAGGAACCCGAGGTGCACGAGCGTGATCGTACAGCCTTCAGCTCCGCAACCGGAGTAAAGAAAATGGTGGAGGCGGTGGGAGTCGTTCTCAGGCACGGTATTGAAAACAAAGGACTTGGCGGATTTCACTTCCTCTCAAATCACGCCAAAGCACTCAAGGGGCTGGATCGACACACATAAACACATACGCGGACGAAGTCGCCGTCAGCAAGACGCTTCGCGACGAGCGCTTTCCATCGAACTTCACTTTATCGGCCTCGGCCGTCGGCAACACCTTGAACTCGGCCCTCCGCTTGGCGATCGCGGTATCCAACCTCGCCCAGGGAATCCGGTCCGCGTAGACGCATGGACGCCTTAGCGGGGCCACCGTAGGCGCGTTATCAGAGAATCCCGCTCGGTTCGGAGCGCGACGCACCATGAGCCGAAGGCGGCGATCTTCGCGTATCCCAGCAAACGGATCCGACGTTCCGTACGTGATGTAGCAACGCTTGGAGGCTGGCTCCGCGCCCTGCAGCGCATCCCGGCGTGAATCAACTATGCTCCGCCCGCTCCCTGGCTCGAAGGCGGCACCATTCCCTTGAGCCGGAAATAGGTGACGATGTTGCCGTAATGCTCGGCCTCGTGGGATGTGTTGAACTGAAGCACGCTGAAATAGTCCATGGCCGGCAACGGGATGCCCGGCGGCCAAGCGCCAGCCGGAGTCATCGCGGTCTTGTCGTTCATCGCCGCCCACGCCTTGTCGCACGACGCAAACGAATCCGCAAGCGCCTGTTCGAGGTCGGCCTTCGTGGTCTTGGTCTTCTCGATGGACTGAGCCGGTCCCTTCGTGCCACCGGCGTTTCCGCAGAACATGAAGTTTGCGTCCGCCAGATGACCGATGAGCTGTCCGAAGGTGCGCACATCCTTTGTCGGCTGGAAGCTGTAATTGGCCTCCGGCATCTGGGCGGCCCCCTTAGTAATCCAATCCTTAACGAGCCCATAGTAGAGCTTCGACCCGGTCGTAATTGATCGCGCCGCCTGCGCAGGAGCGCCCTGCGCCATTTGCTGCGCCGTGACGGATCCTCCGAGGATCGCCGAGATACTGAACGCGATCAGTGCTGTTTTCATGTGCGTGACTCCCAACCGACGAGGCCAGCCTGGTGGCCCAGCACTTGTCTGAATACTCACCCGAGTTGCGATGTTCCCAAGTCTCCGACGGCCCCCGTGCGGAAGTCAAGGACCGCTGCCTTGCGATTCGATGTCCTTCGCCTTCGACAGAAGGTCAACGCACGAAGTGGCAATCCGCAAAGGTCAGCCACAGACGGCGCAGAAGAACTTGTCCTTCTTCGGTGTCGTTCAGCCGAGGGAGCTCTTCGCTCGGAATACAACGGCGGCGCTCATGAGTCAGGCGACAAGGGCAGCCGCAACCAAACCGGCCGCTATGAGCCCATCGAACACAATCGGCACGGGAAAGGCGAAGTACCGGACCAGCAGGAGAATGTGCGCAACGTTGGCGATGACGAAAAGGGCTGCGATTGATCGGACGAGTCCGCCGTTCCCTGGCGCGGCTCCAGCGAGCAACCAGAACAAGACCGCTTCGACGAGGCAGATGAACGCGGCTTCGAGGCCGTACCCGAAATACATGTCCCAGTAGGTGCGCGGCGCCAGCGCGAAGGTGAACGCGTGGGAACGCATCGCGTCGACGACCGCCCCTTCGTCCGGCCCATGAGTCGGCCGCGCCCGCACGAACATGGTGCCATGTCCGACGAATTGCAGCAGCGCGATCGCTGAGACGATTCGGAGCAGGAGTGTAGATGTCATTATGGCCTCCAGAATGGGTGTTCCGTCATGACACTTCTCGTCTGGCGAATCGCTCGCGCTCTATGGCGCCGTGAACGCTCGGAGCGCGGCGGTATCGAAATAGATGGTGCATGAGGTCAACCGACCTTCGGCGATCATGGGAACGTCTCCTCGCTCAGTCGTGTCACCAGGCTCAACCGGCGAACGCGCACGTCATGGCGGATGACATCGTTTCGTGACCGGCACAACGCACGTGACGGCGGCACAGTGTAAGGCGAGTGACTTGTAAGTTGCAAGTGACAGGGCTCACTGGAGGCATGCGGTGGCGCCAGAAGATCGGCCCCGGCAACGCCCTCACTTGACGTGATATCATGATATCAACCTAAACGGAGGTGCCGACATGGCCCAGTTTGTCGTTCGGCACGTGGAAGACGATGTGGCCGCGAAACTGAAGAGGCGCGCGAAGCGCCACGGACGCAGCATGGAGGACGAAGTGCGCCACATCTTGCGCAATGCGGCGCGTGAGGAGTATCGCGGCGTCCCGGAGCTCGGATCGCGCATCGCCGCCCACTTCAAAACCGTCGGACTGACAGTGGACTTGCCGGAATTGCGCGGCCAGCTCGCGCGCGCCGCGGAGTTTGACCACTGATCATCCTCGATACCAACGTATTGTCCGCGCTCATGCGGACGGCGCCAGACCCGCCGGTCGTGAGCTGGCTCGACCGTCAGCCCGCCGAATCCGTCTGGATCACGAGCATTACCGTGTTCGAGGCGCGCCTCGGTCTGGCGCTATTGCCACAAGGCCGACGACGGCGCACGCTCGAGGCAGCGTTTGCGCGCCTTTTGCAAGACGACTTGGAGAGCCGGGTACTCGACTTCGACGCGGCCGCGGCGACCTCGGCGGCATTACTAGCTGCGGATCGGCAACGGGCAGCACGCCCGGCGGATATGCGTGATACGCAGATTGCGGCTATCGCCCTCGTGCGACATGCAACCCTCGCGACGCGCAACGTGCGACACTTCGCCGACTTGAAGATTCCTGTCGTCGATCCGTGGACAGCCTGAGGATCTGCTCGGCCGCGCGGCCGGCCGCACACCGGTTCAAGGGCAAACCGGAGAAACGGCACTTGTCGCACACGTGACCTGCTGTGGACCAGGCTAAATCATTATTAATCAGTAGGTTAAAGAATGGAGGCGGCGGGAGTCGAACTTGACACGTTTTCGAAAACGGGCCTGATTCGAAGGATTCCCGCGAAACTCGATCCGCTCAAACCGCCAGAACCGCTCAAATGTTCCCGAGCAGGTACAAAACAGGTACAGCAAATCGCGTGGCTCTGTCCGGAGCCCTCCGGGGTCGAGTCAGATGATTCAGCCTCCGAGACTCCCGGTACGATTCACTCCCGCGATGCCTCCTGTGAGCGGCGCGACCTGCTCGCGCATCAGCGCACGGAGCACGTCAGCTGTCTCCGCGCCGAGCGCCTTGCGGATGCCGATCTCTCGTGTATGTTACGCCACCGCCAGCGCGACAAGTCCGAACACGCCTGTGAACGCCAACAGCGTGGCGACTAGGCCGAGTATGCCCATCAGGACCACACCGCCTTCGCCCTGCACAGACGCCGGTGACAGCTTGCGAACCGTCGGCGTCAGGCCGGCGAGTGCGGCGACTTCACGAGCCGGACGGAAGAACGTTTCGCTGTCCGTCTTGGTGCGCACCAGAAGGACCACCCGGGACAGATGCCTCTCGGAGATCGGGAAGTACGCTCCATCGTCGTCGGGGTCGTCAAGGACAGTGTGCGAGCCGCATCGGGGATCGAGGGGTCGGGGAGGCGCGAATTTGTCGCCGCAGGTTGCGGATGGTTGCAGATCGCGGCAGAGCGACTCGGGTCGAAGGTAGCCCGTCACCGCCCAGGACGTGGACTTCGTCCTGACGGACTCGCCGTATTTCGTCCGCCATAAAGGACTGCGACGGCCGAACGATTGGCCGATTCGGACTCGCCGCTGTGCACTTTGGCACAACTGATCCACGACCAGTCCGCTAGCATGACTCATCGGCCGTCTGAGGCGTCGCATCTCGGCGCAGCCGTGCGGCCGACCACGCACGAGGAAAAAGATGCGCTCAATGGTTATCGGAACGGCGGCGCTCGTCCTGGCCGGGACCGTGGGCGCCGGTGCACGCGTTTGGAGGCAGGAGACGGATCGGTCACCTGCCTTCGCTCAGCCGCCGCAATCGGGCGCGATCAATCCCGGGAAACAGATCGTTGATAAGGTTGATAAGCACGATCCACGTGACGGCTTTATCGTGGTCGATGAGGACACGCGTCTGGCCTACATCAAGAACGCCACCATCTGGCGGCCGTTCGATGTCACTGGTGCGGATCTTTCTGAGGGCCAATCCCTCGGAGCCAATAAGGACGGGTTACCCAAGACCCTTCTGAACGATAAGGTCGTGGTATGTGATTTCAAACTCAAGGAGCTCAGCGGCACGACGCCGAAATTCGATTGCGACCACATCACAATCTACAACACCGTCGAGGACGCCGCCAACAAGCAACACGAGATCCCGCACGCGCTCAAGAAGGCAAAGGTCCGGTACGGTCGTTCCTCGGAACAGGACGTCAAACCCTACTCGACGATCATCGCGACGCGCGTCGCATGGGCTCTAGGGTTTTTCGCAGACATTGAGACCCCGGTTCAGGAAGTGATCTGCAATGGCTGTACGCAAGACCCCTTTCACCAGAAGGCGCCGGCCGCAGGCAAGTCTTTCACGTTCGCCACGGCGAGCATCGAACAGCACCCGGATATCACCGGCATCATCGGAATCGACGGCAAAGGCAAGGACCTTCTTTACAGCCAAGCGAAAGGGCCGGAGGCGGCTTGGTATTGGACCGAAGGGCAAGACAACATCACAGATCCCGCCCGCCGGGCGCAATTTGAGGCTCTGGAACTCCTCACGGCGTTTCTCAAGGATGGAGACACCAAAGCCGTTCAGAACAGACTGGGTTGTCTCCCAGGTGGCTTCGATGAAGCGACGGGAATCTGCACAGCCCCGGTGATGATGGTTCATGATTTCGGCAACACGCTGGGAAGCGATGGCATGAGTGTGCATCCGCTCAACTTCGACTCGTGGTCGAAGGCGGCGATTTGGGATGATCCCAAGGCATGCAAGGCTTCGATTCGAAACATCGTCGGCAACGGCGGCGGCTTGGATCATCCGATCATTCACCAGGCCGGACTCAAACTCCTGGCCGACAGCCTCCAGCGTCTCATCGCCGATGATAAAAACGTCCTGGCGATTTTCTCAGCATCCAAAATCGAGCAATACGACGATCACGGCACGAAGCACACCGCCCGGGAGTGGGCAGATCTGTTCACGAAACGTGCTCAATTGATCATCGACAGCCGTTGCGAACCGTAGAGCTGAGGGCGGCTACCGCCAGGACGAGGTGGCTATGCTCCAGCCGAAGGCGTGTGGCTTAAGCGACTGGGCAGAGGGTGCGTCAGGCTGACAGGCTCCGAGGGAACGCCAGCACGTGGCTCACTTTCTCGAGGAGAACTTTGATCGCTAGCTGACCCGTCGGTGTCTGTTGGGCCGCAAACTCCAGGCCGCTGAGGTAGCACGCAGGACCATGCGAGTAGGGCATTCGGCGGCAATGCGCGACCGTGGCCCTCAGAAGAAAAGACGACCCGTCTTTCGATGTAAACCGGAAGCTGATGACCTCGCCGGTGAGTACCGGAGAGCTGGTCTCCATCGCAAAGCCACCCGAGCTGATATCGCAGATCTTGATGGGCACTCGGGACGCCACGAGCTGAACGGTCACGAGGCGATCAATCGCGAGCCGCCGGCTGCGACGCAGGTCACCCGCCGGCGTCTTTATGCGACTCGCCTTCATCAAAACGCGTGCCACAGCCTCCTCATAGCCCTTCAATTGAATCGGCCGGAATGGGCAGCACCGGCACTCCGCCGCCGTCGGCCCCTGCGAGGCGGGTCGGGCCGTCCCCACGTTTTGTAAGCCGCGGCCCGCGTGCCGGGGACGAAGCGGCGAGCCGTGGGGCTCTGCCATTCGAGTGGCGATGGACGGGTCGACCAGCTCGCCACGCATGCGGCCACCCCTTACGGCCGTTCAGACACTCGTCCATGACGTTTCGCTCTATGCCCCGATGCGGGTCCTCTGGTCATCGGATTCCTCGGCGTGTTGTGCGCCTCGCCGAAGACGACGTGCTTTAAAACGCGTGCCGCATTGGCCGCGGCCGTTTCCCCGGGAATGTCGACAAAGCGGTGAAGCGCTAGCCGCGTCTCGCAAATGGACGCGTGGGTCTGATAAAGACCGCGGCGTACGTTGGACGACCCGTCCCCCAAGGCTGCGTCTATTCTCGCCAGGGACCTCAGCTGACGGAGTATGCTCGAAACGCAAGGTAGGCGACGATGATGACGATCACCCACAGCGCGAGTCGGGCCATGCCCATCAGGCGGGTGTGCGCGACGGGTCGCGTTCCCCTCGCCTTGAAGCCTGTGACGGCAGCAAAGGCGGTAACGATGACCGCGAGGCCGAGCCATGCGAGCCAAGTCATGGCTGGCATGTTAATGGAAGCAGGGTAGTGGAGCAGTCGCCTTCGGCACACACCGTGTTGCGAGTCGAACTCGACGGGTTCTCCGAAGATGCCCCAATTCCTAAGAATCCCTTCGGCAGTCAAAACGTTAGAGCCGCCAGATCCGCTCAAATGGCCCCGAGCAGGTACAGAACAGGTACAGCGAAATCGCGCCTCCGGAGGCCACGGGCGCGTGAGTCAAACAACTCGCCCTCCCACTATTCCCGTCACAAGCCGACTGACGTTGGTCCCGAAACGAGACAGCTCAAACCTAGAAATCAGGCGACGGAGTCGGCGATCCAAATCTCCTGACGTTGGGCAACGAACTCGTCCGGTGTCAGGTGCCCGGGCGAGCTGTGGGGCCGTCGCTGATTGTCATCGACCCGCCATGCTTCGATCGTGAGCTGCGCGTCCGCGATCGAGACGAACTGGTGCACGTTGAGGCACTCGTCGCGCAGGCGGCCGTTGAACGCCTCGATGAACGCGTTCTCGACCGGGCGTCCTGGGCGAATGAAGTCGAGCTGGACGCCGCGCTGATACGCCCAGTCTTCCAGCGCCCGCGACATGAACTCCGTGCCGTGATCGACGGTGATCGATCGCGGCGGCGTCCGGCCCTCGAGGGTGCGATCGAGCGCCGCGCCGACCGTCTCCCCCGACATGCGACACGCGACCTCCAGGATCGGACTCTGGCGACTCCACTGATCGAGCACGGTCAGCACGCGAAACGGTCGACCATCGGCGAGCGCGTCGTGGACGAAATCCATGCTCCAGCGCTCGGTGGGGCCCACGGGGATCGGGGCGGCCCCGCGATGCAGGGCGATGTGCTTGCGGCGCCGCACGCGCGCCCGTAATTGCAGGCCTTCCAGGCGGTACAGGCGTCGCACGCGCTTCCGGTTCACGCGCCACCCCTCGCGGCGGAGCAAGACCCAATGCGCGCATCGCCAAACCGCGGCCGCGCGTGGGCGAGATCCCGAATCCGGATCCGCAACGGCGTCTGATCCCGGGCGCGACTCCTCCGATACCACGCCGCCCGACTGAACTGCGCCAACCGACAGGCCCGCAGGCAGCTGACCCCATACGTGACGTGAAACCAGTGGGCCAGCTCTCGGCGGCGTGCGGGCCTCAGACTTGTTTTCGGAGCGCCTCCGCGAGCATCTCTTTGTCCAGCGTCAGATCCGCGACGACCCGCTTCAGCCGAGCATTCTCATCCTCGAGCTGTCGCAGCCGTCGTAACTCGCCCACGCCGAGGTGCGCGTACTTCTTCTTCCAGACATAGAACGTGGCTTCGCTCACGCCCAGCCGCCGGCACACGTCCACCCGAAGCGAGAACAGCTTGCCGAATCGAGCCGTGTTTGCATTTTGCGGCGTTAGCACGGTTTCGGTGAGTCGCTCCAGTTCGTGCATTGTCGTACTGCGACGTCGTGACTTGGCCGGTGGCGGAAACGGTTGCCAAGAGGAAAAACGCCAGGGGCGCGATGACGGACCGCGTGCCTTCAGCGTTCCGTGCTCGGGACGGTCGAGTCCGACACTCACGTGGCCTGCGGCGTGGGTAATTGCTATTCGATTCTCGACAACCGAAGGAGAAAGTCATGAGAGACCTAGAACCGTCAGGTCACGGGGCTGAAGGAGACGCCTTTACTCGCGCAAGGCCGTCGTCGGATCAATCTGAACCGCATGCCTGGTCGGCAGCCACGCCGCCAGGACGGCGACCCCGAGAAGCGTTGCGTTGACGGCGGCGTAGGTCAGGGGATCGGTGGGCTTGATGTCGAAAAGCATCGTCGCCATCAGGCCGGCGAGGCCGAGACCGGCCAGGGTGCCAATCGCCGCACCCGTCCCGGCCAGCAGGAGCGTCTGCTTCAGCACCATTCCGACGAGCGACCCTCGGTCCGCGCCGAGCGCCACGCGGATGCCGATCTCCCTCGTTCGCTGCGCCACAAGGAACGACAGCACACCGAAGATCCCGACTGCGGCGAGGGTCAAGGCGACCGTCGCAAAAAGGCCCAGGAGCAACATGTAGAACCGACGTTCGGCGAGGGACCGATCGACGTGAGTCGCGAGCGTCTCCATACTCGCGAGCGGCAAGGTGGGGTCCACGCCGCGCATAGCGGCGCGGACCGTCCCGAACATCGACTCGGGATCGACGGCCGTGCGCACCACGAAGGCCTCCGAGCCCTGAGGCACCTGCGCGAGCGGCACGTAGAGCTGCGCAGGCGCATCCTGATCGACGCCGAAGCTTTTCACATCCGCGACGACGCCGACGACGTCACCTTCGACCTGCTGCTTGGCGGGTCCTCGTCCCCAGCCGAGGGTGATGTGTTTGCCCAGCGGGTCCTCGCTCGCGAAGAACTTGCGCGCGGCGCTCTCGGTCACGAGCATGACCTTCGTGGTGCCGGCCCGATCTGAGTCGGCAAACCCTCGCCCGCGGTGGACGCCGATGCCCATGAGGCGAAAGTAGTTCGGGTCGGCAACGCGGATTTCCATCGTCGGCTCGTCCGCGGGCCTGACCGGCGGCCGACCCGACACCGAAAACGAGATGTTGAAGGTCGAGGGCGTGGGCGGAACGACCATCACGACGCCGACGCCCACCGCGCCAGGCATCGCCGCCAGCGTGGACATCGCGCGGTCGAAGAACGCGAGGCGCGCCGCATCGTCCGGGTAGCGTTGCGCGGGAAGACCGACTCGAAACACGACGCCGTGGTCCACGCGAAAGCCAGGGTCGACGTGCATCAGCTGCACGAAGCTCCGGATGAGCAGCCCAGCGCCCGTCAAGAGCAGGACCGCGAGTGACATCTCGACGATGACGAGCGCGTGCCGCGTCAGTCGACCGCGGGGACCCGAGAGCGCCGATCGGCCGCGTTCGCGAAGGGCATCGAGGAACGCGCGGCCGGTCGCCTGGAACGCCGGAATGCTGCCGAAGAGCAGACCCGCCAGGGCCGTCGCGCCGAAAGTGAACGCCACCATCGTCGCGTCGAGCGACACCGCGTCGAGCCGGGGCACACCGGGCGGCGCGACCGCGTGCAGGAGCCGCAGACCACCCACGGCGAGGGCGAGACCCAAGGCTCCACCCAAGGCTGCGAGCAGCAGGCACTCGCTGAGCGTCTGGCGAGCAAGCCGCCAACGGCCCGCGCCGAGCGCCACCCGCACGGCCATTTCGCCTTCGCGCGAGGCCGAGCGGGCGAGTACGAGGTTCGCGACGTTGACGCAGGCAATGAGCAGCACGAATCCGACCGCCCCCAGCAGCACGAAGAGCGCGCGCTTCGTGTCGCCGAGCATTTGGTCGACCAACGGATACGCGGTCATGCCGACGTGGCTGTCCATATCGGGATACTGGCGCTCGAGCACACGACCGAGATCGGCCATCTCGGCGGCGCCCTGCTCGACCGTCACGCCCGGCTTGAGGCGGGCCATCGCATCGAGGTACCAGGCGCCGCGGTTGTCACGGAGGAACTTTGGCGAGTACTCCGCTGGCGTCCAGGAGTCGGCGCCGAGCGGCCAATCGAACGAGGGTGGCATCACGCCGACGACCTGCCACGGCTCGCCGTCGAGGGTGATGTTCTGGCCAACGGCCGACCGGTCACCGCCAAAATGGGCCTGCCACAGTTTGTAGGACAAGACGACGACGTGGGTGTGGCCAGGCTCGTTATCCGCACGCGTGAGGGTGCGGCCGGCGAGCGGCGCCGTCTCAAGAACATCGAAGAATCTCGAGGTCACCTGGATGTTGACCAGGCGCGTTGGGTCGCCCGCGTTCGTCAATGTGAGCGAGTCGCCGCCGTAGGCGGCCGCACTCACGAAGGACTTCGCGCGGGCCTCGACGTCGAGGAAGTTGGGCGGCGCGAACACGGCCCGCCGGCCCTCCCACACCTGATAAAGCCCGACGACGCGGGCCGCATCGGGAAACGCGAGCGGCCTCAGCAGCACGCCGTTCACGACGCTGAAGATGGCGCTCGTCGCACCAATACCGAGCGCGAGCGTCAGCGAAGCGACGGCCGTGAATCCCGGATTGGCGCGAAGACGTCGCAGGCCCCAGGCCCCGTCCTTGAGCACGCCGTCAAAGGGACCGGGTCGATCCGGAAGCTGATTGGCGGTTCGCATGATGGTTCCTCGAAAAGCATGAGCAGAGCTCGATACGGCCGGACGGACGGAGAGGCGCTCCAAAGCGCCACTCCACAGCACGTCGAGCGCGGCACGGAGCCAAAGCCCAATGAGAGACCACGGACGGCAACTACGTGCGGACCGCTCCGCGCGAAACTGCCGTGTCATGTCGTCGCCGGCCTCCTGCCGCACGCGGCGAGGATAGGCGACGAGCAGCCATCGATAGACGCGATCGCCGAGCGTCGATGGCATGGATAGAGTCCGTGGCGCAGTTCCCGCGATTGCGCTAGCGGCGCACCGACAGCAGCCGCCGCGCGCGCGATTCGGCGACGAGCGCTTCGAGCCGGCGGGCCTCTGCCCGGGCGGCGTCACGGCCGAACGGCGTGAGACGGACGTACCGGCGCCGTTCAGCGTTCGCACCCGTGTCGGCCTGCGCGAGGGCCCGTTCGCTCTTGGACGGGACGGCGTCTTCGATCAACCCCTCGGCGGTCATTGCCTTGAGGACTCGGTAGAAGTTCCCAGGCAGGAGCCGCTGACCGCCGGTACGCTGCTGGAGGACCTGTACCAGTCTCCACCCGTGATGTTCGCCGTCGGACAGGACCAGCAGGATCTGGAACACGACCGGTTTCAAGGGCAGCAGGCCGCGCGGATCACGAAGCACGAGGTGGAGTCTAGACTCAGAATGATTCTAGAGTCAAACCGCGATCAGTCAGGATCAGTCAGGAAGCCCCGCCCCGGGAATCACTCTCCCCTGAGGGTGACCGTCGGGTCGACGCGCGAGGCTCGGCGGGCTGGGACGTAGCAGGCGCCGATCGAGACGAGGAACAGCGTCACAACGGCGGTCGAGAATGCGACCGGGTCGCGGGCCGTCACGTGGAACAACAAGCCCTGGGCCTCGACGAAGCGCCCCAGGGCGAAGCCGCCGGCGCACCCGGTCGCCAGACCTACGGCGGCGTGCATCGACTGCGGCACACGTTCTGTTCGCACCTCGCGATGCGCGGGGCCCCGGCGCGTGCGATTCAGGAGCTCGCTGGGCACATGGATCTCGTCACGACGCAGCGGTACATGCACCTCAGTCCCGCGGCGATCGAGGGCGCGATCCGACTCCTCGATCAAGCCAAACCCGTGCACGGGTTTGGGACATTTTTGGAGACGGCCGATCGCGAAATGGGTAAGTCGTTGCAATAAAAAGAGATAAGTGGTGGAGGCGGCGGGAGTCGAACCCTTTGAGGCGTGTTTCTCTAAGTTGGTGATGGCGCTCAGTTTTGGTGCTAAGCGTTTGATTCCGTGTGGGTTATCCGTCGCGAGTTCGTGCTCTCAGGTCCGCTGCAGTCTGCCCAAATCGGCCCGAGTCATGGAGACATTTTGGAGACGGGCTGTCGCCAGGCGCCTCGCTCGATCAGGGCAATTGGGTCTCTTGCAAACGGGCGCGCCTAGCCACGTTTTCCAAGCGTGCTCCTTCAACCACTCGGACATCTCTCCGCACGAGTGGAATCAATAGTTTAGCGGCAGGCGGTGATCCCGCCAACGTCAAACTGTGACGTAACTGTGACGTAAGGCCTTCGGAGAGCGCGACGAGCAGCGGGATTCCCGTGCCGTTCTTGGGCGTTTCGGGGCCTTGACCGCTACTGTCTCCACCCGCGCCCGAGCTCGGGTCCCCGTTCGTTTCGGCGTCGTGGCGCGCTTGATCGAGCGCGTCGAGCGCCTGTCGCTTCGCGTCGATGCGGATGTGCGAGTAGTGCTCCAGCATCCGCCGCGACAGGTGGCCGCTGATCGATTCCAGCACATGATCGGCGACGCCCAGTTCGGCCAGCTCGGTGATCACCGTGTGCCGCAGGTCATGGAACCGGAAGCGGGGGAGGCCGGCGGCAGCCCGCAGCGCGCGCCAGGCTGTGTCCCAGTGCAACATCGGCTGCGTCGGCGTGTAGCGTCCCCACTGGCAAGCTGGCCAGAGGAAGTGGTCGGGCTGCGTGTGCCCGCCGGAATGCCAGAAGGAGCTCCTCATCGCTCAGACTCTCAATATTCTTGGTTCCCGTCCAGTCCCCACGGATGTCGCCGGCAGACTCGAAGACGATTCGATGCTTCGCGATCTGCGGCGCTGCTCCGGATCCACCGGGGCTATGGCCGGTGCCACCGTACGACGCCGTCCACTTGCGGCAGTTGATCTCGATCGTCTTCATGGTCACCCTCGCCTCTCGCGACACGCGTCCTCGATGGAAGGATTGATTCGCAGACGTGTGTCCCGGCCCCTGGTCTCGTCGGCGGTCCGCACGTCCCGCCGTTCGGTCGACGGTCGCAAACGCATGTTAGATCGCACTTCGGAAGAACTCGACCGCGGCGCGTGAATGACCACTGATTGCAGCGAATCGCTCGAAGAACAGTTCCATATCATCAATAGCCATTTTGACCATCTCTGGGAGCCGATCCGGCCAATCGCCTCGTTCAAGGTGATTTGTGGCGCAATCAGAGTACTCGTGCGCCTTGGGGTGCACGAGATCATTTCGCCGGCCGGTGATCCTCCGGAGCAGCGGTGAGAGTTCGTTACTTGTTTCCAGTAAGTCATGTTCGCAGACTGCGATCAAGAGTTCGAGCTTGGCGATCGCCGACAATCGTTCCAGGTTGCGCTTGTAGAACGTCTCGCCGAGCCGACAGACGCCGTAGAAATTCAGGAGCGCTTCAACGGCCATAGCGCAATACATTTGTGCAGAGGCCGCCAGAACGAGGTAGTCTTCGAGTTTCTGGAAATACTCTTTCAGGTGCGGTCCGCCGTCTTCGGCGCCGACTTCCTTCCACAGTTGGGTTAGTTCGCTGTGCAATTCGTGCAGCTGTTCGAGGGCACGATGTGCCGCGCGGCGATAGAGCCTGTGGTGGCCACTCCATGCACCGGATCGTGTGATGGGCCGAACCTTGTTCATTTGAGTGCTTGAGAGTGCTGGTCTAACGAACGGGCGGTCGTCGGCCGCTGGCAGAGCGGGCACGCTCTGTGGACTTGGCAACCTTTCGAGCACCGCTCGGGGGCTGCACCGGGTTGCTAGACGGCGTCAATTGGCGCCATCCCTGGGCCGTTCGTGGGCCGTAAATCTGCCAATCCACCGGTTCTCGACGGCGTGACTCTCGCGCAAGGAAGTTGACGAGGTGCAGATATGCGTCGAGGAATACTGACTGATCATCACCACTGACTGACTTGCCACGGCCTGCAGAGGGGTTGATGATGCCCCGGTCCAAGACAACGACGCGATCCACGCAGTCGAGATCCGCTTTGCTCCTTGAAGCGGCCTGCGTGATGCGAGCGTATTCCTTGTCGAGCCACTCGCTGTCGTTCCGAAGATCTGAAGTGTATCCGAACACGATGTACATGCACCGATGAGCGTCGGCCTCCGCAGATGAACCGGTTCGCCTCCTAGCGACGAACTGCGCCTTGAACGGGCTCAGCCTCCGCACCTTCTCGGCTGCTGCATACGCTTTGTCGAGCTCCGTTCCGGTGAGAATCGACTTGACCTCGATGATCGCGTAGAGCGCCTCGCATGGCAGTAAGAGATTCTCAGACTGAACGCTCAGTGGCCCGCAGCCGACAGCGTCGTACAGAATGATGTCGAGTTGGCCCGTGCGCGCGTCCCGATAGTCCAGCACCTCGCCCTTGCCGACCCCGAATCGCTTCGGGAGGTGCTCGTGCAAGAATCTCGCAAGTCCAGCCGCCCGCTCGTCGCCTCTGATCCCATGGTGCTGGAAAGCGCCTGCCTTCGAACTGGCCATGAGGACTTCTTGCCTCGCATCAGCGAGGACTTTGCGAAAGACCTCGCTTGGCGTTGTCGTGCCTCTGGGCATATCGATGTTCCTGAGCGAGCTAATGTGCATTGGAGTAGACCGTTCCAATGCAACCGCAGCCATCGCTGGTGACCTGAAAGTAACACGTCGTACCGGATATCATTGAACGGCGGCATGTTAGCATGCGACAATTGTTGGCGAGCGACGTGGCGCCGGTCCGGTCCGGCGCGGCCTCGGCGAAGCCAGTCGTGCTCCCATCGACGTACGATATCCCCAACATGCCGGGGAAGCGAACGTGCATCTTTTGTGAAGATCTCGACGGACGTCTCACCTTAGAGCACGCGTACCCAAATTGGATCCTCGAGGTCTTGCCTGGCGAGAAACCCGGCACAACGATTCAAACGTCTAGCAAGCTGGACAAGATCCGGGCGTGGGCTTCCAAAGGACAGACGGGAGTGCGCACGAGGTCGGTATGTGAGAAGTGCAACAACGGCTGGATGTCAAAGCTTGAAGAGGTCGCTAAGCCCTTGCTCGGTCCCTTAATGCTGGGCGAAACGAAGACCCTTGATGTTGTCGCTCAGCGCATTGCCATCGTGTGGGGACTCAAGACGGCGATGGTGTTCGACGCCTCATCTTTCCCCCTTCACAGGATGGTGTTCACCGCTGAAGAACGGCGATTCCTTAGAGAGTATCGGGCTCCTCATCCCACCCTGGCATACGCGGTCTTCCTGGCTCACAACAAGGGTGGCATGGAAATGTACAGCGACGAGTACAAGTTGGCCATCCGGACGACTCCACTGCCCGAAGGCGACGACCCGTGGAACAGCAGCGTCACGGTGTGCCGCACGTTGGTGCTGGGTCAACTCGTCATGCAAGTCATGGTCTTTCGGATGAAGAGCCCTGGCGAGTGCGCGGTGATCGACGCAGAGGTGTGGGCGGAAAACTCGATTGATATCACCAGGCCTTCAAAGGATGTCTCATGGCCGCCAAAGGTCGCGCTGGCGACGCCCTTGGACCTCGCTCTCTTCAGGGACCGTTGGGAGCCGGAGACGGTTAAACAGATTCGAAGGAGCGAGATTGAAAGGCTCAGGCGGAAGTTAGATGAACAGGTCTAACAGCTGCTGAAAGACCCGATCCCGCAGGTGGTTGTGGTGCCTCACAGTTGACGCACTTCGGATCGAGCATGCGCAGCCGTCTGCATGCCAGGCGCCTCCGTCGGCACTGACGATCCGGGTCGTCGACACTCATCAAACTCACGGCTTCAATTCTCGGCGCAAGAGAACCGTGAGGTCCTCAGCAATCTCCCTCGCGCTGGGCAACAGCGCGCCTCGCGCCTTTACCGCGGGCGTCAGGCTGACGATCACCGCACGGTCGCCGTGCATTCCGAGCGCGAAAGAGCCACGGCTCTTCACCTTTTCGGCCCGAGTCATCCAGCCGAAATGGCCAGCGTTCGTGATGGACGCGACCGGTGCGACCAGCCCGAGGCGCCGTTTCGAGTCAACGTGGTCGAGCAACCAGCCGCCGAATCGAATCGCTCGCTCAATCGATTCCTGGACTTCCTCTTGGATCAGCGCCATCGTGTAGCTGTCGTCCGAGCGATCACGGGGCACATTCGGGACGATCCTGACGTCGCCGAGCGCGCTCAACAGGATCGACGCTCGGTCTTGGTCTAGAATGAGCTGGCCCTTCCTGATGATCGACTTCGTTCCGCCCTCGGAGTCGAATACTGGTGTCGCGCCGAACAAGGCCTCCTTCTGAATTACCCTGGCGAGGTCTGGCGATTCCAGTTCAGCCGGTCGAAGCACGGACTGGCGCGGACTCCCAACCAGGATGACGGACAGCGTCGGCGATGAGAATCCTCGAGTGTCAGGAACCAGCGCATTGGCGCGCGCAGCGAGTTCACCCTCATCGACGGTGCCAGTCTTCCGGCTAAGTTCGAACTCGTGAAGTGCCGACGTCACCGCCTCCTTCAATTCATCTGGCGTCGCGAACGTCGCCGTAAAGTGCCCCTGCGACCACTCCTGGACCTCTTTCACAAAAGCTTCCTGTCGAGGCTCAGGAATAGCCCCGGACTGAAGGAACACCAGTACGCCACCGCGGTCTCGAGCCTCGCGATACTCCTCGTGCGTGGCCGACAACCCGGAGACCTGCAGATCGCCGTACCGCTCACCGAGAATCAATAGCGTAACGTCCGCCTTCCTGACGCCATCAAGGCAGACGCGCTGAGGCGAATCAGGCGACGCGCTGAAATCCTCCGCGCGAATCACGTCGTGCCTAAGCGAGCGGCTGCCCTTCGCGGCAGCATCACGAAAAGCCTCAAGACCTCGAACGGTCGAGCTGACAAAGACAGTCATCTGCCACTCACCAAGTTCACAGGCCCATCGTTTCCACAAAAGATCTGTGACTCATGATCTTCGAGGTCCCCAAACCTGCCACACGGATATGCCTTCCATAGCCCCCATGATCGACCCGGGCGGCACGTTGACGTCGGCGATGCTGCCGCACCTGCAAGGCACGAAGCTGCCAACCGACGCGCCGTCTTCTTCACGAACATTCACGAACAGATCAGCGCCGCATTCGCAGCGAAGAGGCCTTCTGTCCTTCAGCAACCGTTCCATCGGTGTCATGTTTTCCTCCCGCAACGCAGCAATAGTCGCCCGCGATCACAACAAGTTGCCATCCCTCACGATGTTGAGGCGATGGCGGTCCTAGGAGCTCCCTGGCGTTGTCACGCAGCAGTCCCACAGAAGCGAGGCCATCCCGTGAATGATTTGCGCTAAGTGACCACCTTGGTGATAGTATTTCACATTCGGTGAAATATTTCTCACGGCGCTTTGTTAGCAAACTGATGACTTCGGTGACGATTTTTCTCTGAAAGGACTCATGGGCGATTGGCCTTCACAGGCGGTGAATCATTTTCACGGACGGTCTCTTCCAGAACCAGGGATTCCGGTCGGCTATGCGGCGCTCATCGACCGTTTCGATCTCGTCGTTCCCCTCGCGCCCCTGCTCACGGCAACTGCCGCACGCCACCACCCCGCGCCAAGCCCCTCCTGGCAGGTCTTGACACCGCGTCATCGTCCCGATGACACGCTCGAGGGACAGCTCGTTTTTGCACTTAAGTGGGAAGGCGTCGACCTTGGCGTCCTGGCCGCTCTGTTCCGGGCACTGCCGCCCCCTGATATCGCAGCTGTCGTACGAGCCACGCCTACCGGCGCCTTCGCACGTCGGATCTGGTTTCTCTACGAGTGGCTCACCGGACGTGAGCTCGACGTACCAGATCCCGGCAAGGTTCGTCTGGTACCGGTGGTCGACCCTGAACAGCAGGTCGCGCTCCTGAAGGGCGAATCATCGCCTCGTCACAAGGTCATCGACAATCTGCCTGGCACGCGCGGCTTCTGTCCCATGATTCGGTGGACTCCCAACCTGAAAGCCGCGGTCGCGAAGGGACTTGACGCGCGCGCGCGCGACATCATCGGTCGCACGCGGAAAGATCTCGTGACCCGGGCCGCAGCGTTTCTCCTGCTGAGCGACTCGAAGTCGTCCTTCGCGATCGAAGGTGAACGTCCGTCGAACGCGCGCACGGCCAGGTGGGCCCGTGCGATTGGCGAGGCAGGCGTTCGTCCCATCACTATCGACGAATTGGAACGGCTTCAACGCGTGGTCATTGGCGACGCCCGCTTTGTGACTCTCGGGCTTCGAGCCGAAGGCGGCTTCGTTGGGACGCACGACCGGGACACGCATGAGCCCATCCCAGACCACGTCAGCGCGCGGCCGCAGGATGTCATGAACCTGGTTGGCGGCATCATTGCGTACGATGGCCGCTCGGTGGCGAGGGGTGTTGACCCGGTGGCGGCTGCGGCCGCGATTGCATTTGGATTCGTCTACGTCCACCCGTTCGCGGATGGCAACGGCAGGCTGCATCGATGGCTGATTCATCACGTGCTCGCCCGGGCAGGCTAT